>ERZ808037.1855-NODE-1855-length-12255-cov-4.138693_pt1 | contig 12255 bp, 14 predicted proteins | sample MGYA00380190_ERZ808037 | MGnify/ENA primary metagenome ERZ808037 (study PRJEB31490, sample SAMN06133399) | mouse gut metagenome | isolation source: J9 | host: mice | place: China: Chengdu | collected 2015-05 ...
CCGTAGGTTTATTAAGGTTACCCTTTTCCCTGAAAATCTTTTTAAAATAACTCTTGACTATTTACCAAATTGCTTTTCTGTATGATTTGGTTTCTGCGGGGTATCTGCAAGCAATGAAGTAATCCCCTTCCCAATGGTATGTAATTTCCATATACAACCGCCTTCTTTGTGTTAAACTGTTGAAGGACCGGTATAATGGAAATGAGTGTTCGCAGAAAATCAAGCGCCACGAAGGGGCATTTTATTTTCAAGTATTAGCCATTATATTATCTAAATATTTTCAATATACTTAATTTGTAACGCTCCAAAAGATACGTCTCCTCTGACTTCCAAAACGTTTTCCCCCTCCGGATTACACTGACCCTTTTCTTCTATTCTGGAAAAAGTAGTGTTTCCATGGATTTTTACTTTCCAAGAAGCAGGCACATGAAGTACCACATTCCCAAAGGATGTATGCACATGAACCTTTGCATGGTGATTCATCAACTCTGCATTGTTAAAATAAACCACCATATTTCCAAAGGAATTATCCATATGCACTTCGCTGAGCGCCTTGCTCGATATATATTTCACAGTATCCCCGAAATCGTTTTCCAACCGCAGAACTTTTCCCTCTACAATTTCTTCCTCTGCTGCGCCTCTCCCGTTCTCATTCCCGACTTCTTCTGCCATTGCTGCGCCTCCTCCATGACTGCCCCTATAGCAGAATCTGCTTCTGTGGAATCTCTTATCGGAAATATGGAACCACTTTCTATTCGGAAACAGCACACTCAATCCGATACTTCCGAACAGAGCCGCTGCCAGTATCGACCATGGACTGATTCCGTACAGTCCCAGCCGCTCCTTGTATCGAATAAACACTATGGCGGCAGGAAATAAAATCAATGCAAAATTCCCGTGAAGAATTCCCTCTATCAGAAGTACCATCATTCCCAGAAGTATTAAAATATCCAAGACGGCAATATCCCAAAAGTTGCCTGCCACAATAAGAACTGCCGCCACAATAAAAAACACTCCCCAAAATATCTTCTTACACTTCTTCATAAAATTACCCTTTCTATTCCAGTTCCGTCCCTTCACTACTGCCCCCCTTTACATGGAAGGTATGTTCTGACGCTGGCGCGTCCGAAATTCCTTCCGGGGGCTTCCGTTACGGGACTGTTTTTCCAGTTCCGGAACTGTTTTTATTCCGTTTTCTAGATTTTCAGATGTCTTTCTCTCAGCCGTTCCAGTACTGCTTTGTAATAGCTTCTGGACACCATGACTGTTTTATTACTATTCTTGAACTCTGCCATGCTGGACGCGGTGAGATTTCTGGTAATGGAATAAATATAATCAAGATTGGCTATAGTTGACTTTGATATTCGCATAAATCCTCCCGGCAGTAATTCTTCCAGCTCATACAGCTTGTAAGAGCATCCGAACAGCTGCTCCGCGGTATGGGCAAATATTTCTTTTCCCTCTGTCTCAAAGAAGTAAATCTGATTTATGGGCACATAATATTCCGTGTCCCCACGTTTAAGCGGCAGACATCTCTTACTGCTTCCCTGTTTCGTAATGTGGTCTTGAAGCAATATCACACTTTCATCAAGCTGCCCACAGCGAATCAGCACTTCCGTTTCAGGCAGGCCGTTTACTATCTCGATTTTAACCCTCATCATTCTCTCCTTCGTTCTGTAACAAGTATATACACAACTATAGGAAAGAGTAAATAGGGTTTCCGTAACAGGTAAAAATTGCACGGTAAGAAGTAAAAGATATTGTTTAAAATCCATAAAATGAAATGAAATAAAGAAGGCTTCCTCTGCATGGGACTGTGCATAAAAAAAGCGGACAATCCCCTTAATCCGTTGTCCGCTCCTCATTGATTAATCAAGTAAGGAAGAGTCCTCTTCCACTACTCGCCCCGTGACCCGTGCGCCGCTTTAACGGCATATTTCATATGCGTCCCGTCTTTTTCCGATATTTAATGTATTCGTAATCACTGGTTCTGCTGCGTTCCGTCATACATCCGTACACCCTGTCCCGCAGCTCCTGCCTTGCTTCCTTGGGAGACAGAGTCTCATCGGCAAAAAAAGGGCCGTCAATATAGGTAATAATCCTTACTTTCTCTCCCTTAAAACCTCTTCTGTGATAAGTATTGGTCAAGGCAAATACCGGGCATTTCATTTTCACCGGATACTGAAACGATACGGCTTTAAAAGGGCGGATGCCGATGTAATAGGGCCAGATATGAGCCTCCGGATAAATGGTCACGGAGCAATTCCTCTTAATTTTATCCTCTACCGATTCCAGAAAATTTTTCATCCCGCCCAGATCACAGGGAATCGGGATGGCCCCCAGCATCTCCACCAGCGTCCCTAACCCCGGCATGGAAATATTTTCGGGATTTACGATAAAAAAATTTCTCTTGGGATAGTTCCCCAGACTGGGAATAAACGTATCCGCAAAGGGCTGTGTATGGTTTCCATAGATAAAATAGCCGGTATCCTTGCATTGGCGCAGCTTTTCCCGGCCTTGAAACCGTATCCGGAATTTCAGCTTGGCATACAGATATTTTACGGGCATACTGAGGACATTCTGCACGGCCATGGAGCAAGCATCCCACAGCCGATTGTGAAAATAAGGGAAATTCTTATCCACTGTTCTGGGTGTAATCCGTGCCGTCGAAAACTCTTCATTCAGTTCGTCACTGTAGTAGATAATCTTTTCCCCAGCCTGTTTTTTCATGCTTATACCCCTTGCGCGCTTTACATACTAATCAATATTTGAAAGTGTCCTTCTCTCAAACATGCCAATGCAGTCGGCACCTTAGAGAAACTTCATTCCTTTCATGCTTCCTCTCGGCTGCCGTCCTCCTCCGTCGTATAGACCAGCGGAATACCGTAAAATTCTTCATAAATATTTTTCCAAAGCTCATAATTGCGGTCGCGCATATCCACAGCCTGCTCTCTCTCTCGCAAACCCGCCTTGGGATAAATAGGCTCGTTGATATAGACGGTATATTCCTGAACCGGAAATCCGTCGGGGCCGATGCGGCTGCTGTCTTCCATGCAGATGAATAAGGGAATCACCGGCACTTGATTTTTCACGGCAAATTTGAACGCCCCGTTTTTCAAAGGCTTGGGCTTCCTGTAATTCCACCACAGGCTTTGCTCGGGATAAATCAGAATAAAGTCACCCCGCTGCAGAATCGTGTCCACCGCCATCAGGAAATTGTACATGGTCTTCTTATTACTGCTGAGGGGCAGGGTGTCACAGTTTCGAAATAAATAGCCGTACATCCCCGGAAAATTTGTATAATTTCCCTCTCGAATCACCTTGAACAGCCTCTTTTTACGATACTGCTTTGACCGCTGGAAGATCCTTTCCACCGTAAAACAGTCAAAGGGATTAAAATGATTACAGGTGATAATTGCGCCCGTGGCCGTCTGGTTCAGGTATTCCATCCCGTAAACTTTTTTAATAACCAGCTTTTTATTTCGGATCAACTCATCTACAAATTTATTGGCAAATATATAAGCCGTTTTCCGCTTCACAATGCTATCCGGTTTTGTCTTCAAGTAATCTACCATATCGGGCAGCAAGGGAATGGTGGGAGGATCGTCTTCCGCATCCACGTCAAATCTCCCCTCCCGCTCCAGCTGTTCGATTATCTTTAAAACCTCCAGCCTGTCAGGCGCCTTAGGGGGAGCCTGCTGCTTTCCTTTTTTTCTAACTTTCATGCTTCCTCACATTCTGCCGCCGAAGGGCTTTAATGCCTTTTTCTAACGCTTGTTCTTCCTGTCGTCTCCCACACAGTCCGATTCCTTTTTGGCAAGCTTCATCAGTTTCGTGTGCTGCTGATTGTCCTTAAAACGGTCTTCTTCCGTATAGTTTTCCCTGATTTCCTGAATCATGTCAAAATACTCCGTCTCTTGAGCATACATCCAGAAAAACTCTTTGTACAATATATCCTCGAAATGCCAAGGCTTGAACGCCAGATTGTAATGTATGAGCTTGACGTTTTCCGTCTTGATCTTCGGATCCGGTATGGGCATCCTGTTCCATTCCCTCCCGAAAATCTTTACTCTTCCCTTACACATTCTATTCAGATAATCCTGATCCTGCGCCACGGAAAACCGGATTTTATCCAGCATATAAATAAATTTTTCCTGAAATTTGAATTTCCGCAGCTGATCCAGATTCATCAGCAATATACCTGCATTAAAGTATCTCCGGTAATCCGCCACACCTACCACCTTTTCCGCATAGGTTTGGAACACTTCGTTAAATTGAATCACGTCATCCGGTGCCGCCGCCACCAGATTATCCCCCATCTCCAGATTGTAGAGATCTGCTATATCATCCAATATCACTATATCACTGTCCAGATACAGAACCTTGTCATATTGAGGGTACAAATTAGGTAAAAACAATCTGAAATATGTGGTTTTGGAGTAATAGTCCCTTGTATACAGTTTATCTTTCACCTTCTGGATATAGTAGTTCAAATCCACAAATTCTATATCCACATTGCTTCTCTCATATTTGGAAATCTTTTTCTTGTTTTCGGCGCTGATATCCGTATTTAAAACTTTGATCAAATATTGGTTCCCCGGAGTAGAATTGTCAATTAAGGACTGAATCGCCACTGCCAGAAAAGGGCAGTAACCGTCATCTACCGCGAAAAAAATGGGAATTTCCCTGTTTTTATTATTTGCCATCTCAATCCTCTTTCCTGCGCTGCCCTGAGAGACTCCCCCTCCGCCCCTGTTCATTGCGCTATTTCGTTTTGATTCCTTGGTACTATTTCCCCTTCACACTTCCAAACATGCCGACACAGTCGGCACAAACAATCAATAAATCGGTGCAAGTCCGTAAGAATCGCTGAGGCGATTCTTACGTGTGAAGAAGCTCTGCTCCGCAGAGCGTGAAATCACTTAGCGAGGTCTTTCCGAGCTTAGTGATTTCCTTCACACTTTCCTTTCACACTTCCTTCAGGCGAAGATATTCTTCCAAATCCGCGTCAAAAGTATGACAGTTCAAATACTTGTGAATCTCTTCCACCTGCCATTGCTTATAATTTTCCGTGTGAGGAAAGGGTCTGAACATCAGCCTCTTACAGAAATGGCACACAACAGTGTCCTTTCTGTCAAATTTAGATTGCTCGTTAAATCTTCTGGGAAGCAGCTTTTTCTTAGTGGTGGATTTAAAAATTGCCGTCTGGTCTGCAAAAAGCATCTTCTTTGTACGAATTCTCTCCCTTGCTTTACCCAGCAATCCGGAATAGCGGATCTTCCCGATATTGAGCAGCAGCATTCCCGCATTGAAATAATCCGGCCGAATCAGCCAGCAGCCGTATTTTTCCTTGACTGCCGCATATTCCACATCGGATATATCAATATCATAAAGCTCCTTAATGTCACCCGCAATCATAATATCCATATCCAGATATAAGATTTTGTCGGGAATTCCCGGTGTCACATCCGCCAGAAGCCTCAGTAAAGTATAGGGTGTGCAGTACGCTCCCTCATTTATACACTGGTGAAACGCCATCTCATATAAATGGGTCACGTCCAGTCTTGTCACCTTATTCTCAGGATTCTTGCCCTGTATTACCTTTTCCAGAAAATCCGTCTGCGCTTCCGTGATACAGACATAATCAGGGCTGAGACGCTGAAGATCCATGGTCATAATAAAAACATGGACGGCCTCCTTCGTCCTGTTTGTCATGGAGATCAACAGGGTCAGCGCCCCGTCAAATACTTTTTCATTGCCACACAACAACAGATTTATCATAATATGTGTTCTCCCATCCTCCGGCAACGCCCCCGAAAAACAACGCTAACCTCCATGATTCCGCTCTGCGGAATCTCAAACCAAGATGAAAAACGCTTGTTTTTTGCGTTTTTCGGTGTGAGACTTAGAGTTTCTCTGCGAAACAGCCTCTGCTGCGAGCAGTTAGAAACTCTTCTCACACTATTCCATAATAGAGTACTGCATCCATTCGTAGAGCAGCCTTGTTCCTTCCGTAATTTCAGGCGGAAGCAGCGCCCTTGCCACCAGTTTCAGCTCCTCTGTCTCCATATCCGTCCTACGCAGATTCGCATAATCTCCGTCGATACTTACAACAATATACTCAAAACGATTCATATCATTTTAACCTCCATGCTTCTCCTCTTTTTACATTTCCACGCCCACTGCAAACAGGGCAGGTAAAAACATAAAGTTCTCTCCCTTTCCCAAGGGCATATGAATGAAATGAGATTCCGGATCCACTGCAAGCCAGTCTTTTATTACTTGGGACTCTCTATCAGGTTCTCCCAGCACATTTACAAATGTCTTAGGTTCCTCGAAATAGGAAAACAATATATTCTCATGAAGCGCAATGGATTGATATTTATCTCCGGTCAAAAGCCCCTCATCCACAATGGCTTTGTGAAAGTATGTGTAGCTGAACAGTTTATCATCCCTTAAAAAGGCAATTCTGCCCCTTCGTTTTTCCGGTACCGCCGCACGCTTCCATTGTTCCGTGCTCTCCGGCACGCTGTGATAATAAATATGGTACATATGCACCCATAATCGGTCACTCTTCTGTCCCGGCCATACTTGGAGATAAGCAGCCAAAGGTTCCAGAAGTTCCTCCGGTCTTAAGCAGGTGAGCTGTACATCTTCCCCTGACTCCGGCAGCACCGGGCGTCCCGATACAGCCACATCCCGCATTGCTGCCGCAGGCTCTGCCGAAGGTGCCCCTTCCAATGCCGTCACAGGCTCTGCCGAGAATACCCCTTCCAATGCCGTCACAGGCTCTGCCGAAGGTGCTCTTTCCGCTATTGCAATGGGTTCCGTCACCGCCAAGGGTTCTCCTATGGCCTCATAATAAAAAAACAACATTCTGCCGCTCCGATATAGTGCTGCAGTCAGCGCCTTTCCGTCTGCCTGCGCCCGACGGACATTATGTACACACGCCTGCACCGCATCTTCCAGCTCGTCGGCAGAATAGTCTTCCTTCAATTGTCCCCGGTAATGCAACCTGTAAATTTTAGACGCCATTTAAATACCTCCTGATAGACTGCCATACCTATCCGCATTTGCTATTTCGCTTTTCATTGGAAAAATATGGTCTTTAATTACAATACATGGTTTTCAAAACTATGTCAAGCAGTGTATTGATTCTGTTTCCTGATATATACTATTTCCTGATATATACTGTTTCCATCTAAATACTTTTTCCGTTATTGTTCTCTTCGTGACCGGTAACGCATACACAGAAACCGCAAAAGGCAACCCCGTGTTTGGATTGCCTTGTAAATATTTATAAGACTCTCATAATTTCTTCTGCGACTGCTTTGGCCAATAACGGCGGAACCGCATTGCCGACTTGTGAATACTGAGGGATTTCTACACGTCTCCGCAATCCGCCGGTGGTTCGTTTCCCCAAAAACACAAAGCTGTCATCAAATGATTGTATCCGTGCCAATTCCCTGACAGTGAATGTCCTTGGTTCAAAGGGGGAAATGTAATCATCCGCAATAGTCATGACGGTTGCCGACGGTCTGGTTCTGTCCAGCCTTGTCCGTATATTCTTCTTTGTAAGCAAGATATCCGCATTCTCCCTGCTGACATTTCCGGCCCTGAACAATGCGATGACTTCTCCCTCGCTTATTCCCATTTTATCTACACAAAGGGCAAGCAGCGCAGGCGAATCGGCAATATCAATGCCTTCCGACATAACCCGGTTTTTCAATTCGGCTCCGTCTTCCCCTTCTCTGAATAATGCAAACCTTTCGGAAATAATCTGCTGGTGGGTGGATACCTCATTGTTATGTATCGCACCGTTGCTATGTATGGGATTGCCGCCCATATCCGGGGTGCGCCCTTCTATTGAAGAGAGCTGAAACTCCGTATCGTTTCTATGAACCTGCTGACGCACATTTTCATCGCGGATCAAGTCACTGATGGCCTCCGTAATGGTAACGGCCGTCTCGTCGGTATGCGTTGCCTGAGGATAGACGGGCGCCGCCATGTCATTCCTGTATGCTATAACAATTATCCTGTTCCTTCTCTGGGGCACCCCGTAATGCGCCGCATTTAAAATTTGGGGCTCCAGTGTCTGGTAGCCGATTAAGTCGAATTCGTTTCGTAATATGGCAGGGACCAATGTCCCGTCTTCATACGAGTTCCCCGTTACACCCACAAACCCATAAAATCTGGTATCCGTAAATCCTGACACATTCTCCAAAACAACATATTTAGGGCGGATCTCGCCGATAACTCTCAGATATTCCCGAAACAACAGGTTTCTCGGATCGTTTGGATCTCTTCTGCCCGCCCTGCTAAAGCCCTGGCATGGCGGACCGCCGAATACGGCATCTATATCCGGAAGATTCCGGCCTCTGAATATTTCTAAGTTCCGAATGGATCCGTGAATCATATTTCCGTTCAGTTCCCTGATATCCCCTCTGTGAAAATACGTATTTACACCTTGATGCAGCCCCAACTGTTCATGCCTATTCATATATGTCTGCTGAACATCGGAATTAATATCACTGGAGAAAAGAATGTGAAATCCTGCTTGAATAAGGCCCTCGCTCATTCCACCGGCACCACAAAACAAATCGATTGCATATGCCATTTTCTCTTCCTCCTTCTTGGTTCTCTCATCTGAATTATAAAACAGCCGACACTCTATGCTCTTATATTTTAGAACATACGTTCCGTTTTATCAATTAACTCTTTTTTATTATAATGCATCACACAGTGAATGGCAAGACAGTGCTGACGAACTTGTATTCGGGAGTTTGACAGTTGAATATTAAAAAAAGCATTTGCAGGTCGCATAAAACCTGCTTTTTTATGTCAATCTTTTGGTTTTATACTATTGTACTGTTTGGTATAATAAGAACAGGAGGAGATTTTTATGAGACTTCATACTTCAAAATCAAAAAACGCCGAATCATTTTATATCAGCAAGGGGTATGTAAATGACAAGGGGGTAAGCACTTCTGTTATTGTACGCAGACTCGGTACACTTAAAGAACTTTTGCCTGAACATGGACCAACACGGGATGATGTAGTTGCATGGTGTAAAGAACAGTGTAAACTTGAAACTCTAAAATACAAGGAAGAACAAAAAAGTAAATCTGTCCAGATTACATTCCATGCTGACAGGCAGATTAACTACGGACAGCAGGTTTTCCATCGTGGCGGATATTTATTCCTCCAGTCATTTTACTACCGGCTTCATATGGACAAGGTCTGCAGAAAATTAAGGAATAAGTACAAGTTCAAATACGATATCAATGCAATTCTGTCGGATATGGTTTATGCCAGAGTCCTTGAACCTCCAAGCAAACGTTCAAGCTTTGCTGTCGCATCTGAGTTCCTTGAAAAGCCCTCTTACCGGTTACATGATATTTACAGGGCTCTGGATATTTTAGGAAATGAATGTGGCCTCATACAGGCAGAGCTCTATAAAAACAGCCATCTGCTTGGAAACAGGAACGATAAAATCCTGTACTATGACTGTACGAATTATTACTTCGAAATTGAGCAGGAAGATGGCGGCAAGAAATATGGAAAATGTAAAGAACACCGCCCAAACCCGATCATTCAAATGGGGATGTTTATGGATGGTGACGGTATTCCCCTCGCATTTTCTCTCTTTCCGGGAAATGCAAATGAGCAGACCTCCCTGAAACCACTGGAAGAAAAAGTTCTTTCTGGATTCGGATGCCAAAAATTTATATACTGCAGCGACGCGGGACTTGGTTCCGAAAAAATCAGAAATTATAATCATATGGGCGAACGTGCATTTATCGTTACTCAGTCAATAAAGAAACTGAAGGCTGAAGATAAAGAATGGGCATTAAATCCATGCAGTTTCAAAAGAGTTTCTGATGGCAGGCATGTAGACATCACCACGCTTCCGGATGATGATACCGGCCTTTATTACAAAGAAGAACCTTATACCCCGCATACACTTCACCAGCGTCTGATCGTCACATACTCACCAAAATATGCACGTTATCAAAAGACGATACGGGATAAGCAGATAGACAGTGCCCAAAAGATGCTTGCTTTTGGCAGTGTTAAGAAAGAGCGTAAAAATCCCAATGATCCTGCAAGATTTATTGGAAAAGCTGCCGCTGCCACAGATGGTGAAGCTGCAAAAATACATTGCTATCTTGATGAAGAAAAAATACAGGACGAAGCCCTTTACGACGGACTGTATGCCGTTTCAACAGACTTACTGGATGACGGGGTTGGAGATATTTTAAAGGTAAGTGAAGGAAGATGGGAAATTGAAGAATGCTTCCGGATTATGAAAACAGATTTCGAAGCACGTCCGATATTCCTGCAAAATGAAACGCGCATTAAAGCCCACTTCTTAACCTGCTTCATCTCATTAGTCATATACAGATATCTTGAAAAGGCACTTGGGGCTCCTTATACATGCGAAACAATTCTGTCCACCCTGAAGAGTATGAACTTTGCAGGTGTCCAAGAACAAGGCTTCATACCACTGTACAAACGAGATACGCTGACAGATAAACTGCACGAGGTATGCAGCTTTCGCACGGATTATGAATTCATCACAAAAAAGGATATGAAAACAATTCAGAAAAAAAGTAAAGATCGAGAATAAATTACCATACTTCAAAACGAAGCCAAAACATCTCGCATCCCTTGTAAATACTGGGATTGCGAGGTGTTATTCTTCACCCAACTGTCAAAGATGGGATTATAGAAGATAAAAAAGGATTTGTAAAGGCAGATATTACCATCCTTTCGTTATTTCCGCTACCGATACATCATACTCCTTTAAAAATATATCCAAATCCTTGCTGTCGCGGATCAGCATGGCTTCCGTAAATTTGCCTGTGTGAATGTCCCTGAATCCAGCCATCTGTTTTCCGGTACAGATGCTTGTCTTTATTACCGGCTTTTGGTTTTCTTTGTCATAAAATTCCTTTTTTGCCTTTTTAGGGAGCAACTCTTCATCCTCCATTGGTAATTTCATACTCAATCTATCACATTTTATCCTCTTTTTCTACAGGAAATACGGATCAAATCTCATAAGATTGTTTTCCTCTATTTTGTGGATCAGCAAAGTATCCAGATTTTTCTGCCCATACAAAGGAGCTAATGCTTCCAAAACGCTCTGTGCTGCCAGTACATAATATTCCTGGCTCCACCTATGCGCCTGTACTTTATTTGGCTCCGCATTGGCCCTCCATTCCGTTAAAACATTTATATACTCCCTTATCTGCTCCCTGATATGTTCAAGAGACATACTGCTGCCTTCGCTTTTCAGCATCAGCAGCGCCGTCATAAGAGACGGCAGACAGACATTCTGTTTCTTCCACTCAGCAATTGCACATCTGCTAGCTTCGCAGATAAGATATGAGGATGGATACACCATCATTTCTTCGGCAAATATCTTTGTTACCTGAAGTGTATTTTGATAGGAAATTATATATTGCCGGCATTTCTCTTTGTTCATGGAAACGCTTTCCACATACATGATCTTGTTGTGTCTGATAAACTCCTTATGCTCAAAGTCCTCCGCATTTTTCAAAACGATTTCCGCGTATTTTTCCCCTCGTAAATACAGTATAATATACAGTTTGTTTCTATCCATTCAACATGCTGCACCACATAGTCAAAAGAATGGAAATCCTTGCTGATACCTTCCTCTGCAAAATATGCTTTAGTTGCCTTGTTTTTATTCATCGCAATATCCTCCTCATTTGCGTTTTATTTTCCAAATCTGATAGCATTCTTAATGGAACAAAAAAAGCCCCGGCCCTTCCAGGCCGGGTAAACAAGTCTGACCTTGTTATGCTTTTCTTTTCCAGCAGATACACAATGCCGCCACAGCGACTCCCACGACAACAGTAATTACAAATGCAATTTTTCTTTTCATTATCTACTCCTCCACAACTGTGACTTCTTTTGCAACGGGCCTTCCCTACTCGTCTTCATCTGCTACAAAGGTTACATCCTGTCCAGGACGCAGCTTCTTGAAGCCTTCCATGTTAATGTTAGTAAAATGCACAAAGCAGTCTACCCCATCCTCGTCGGATATGAAGCCGAAACCTCTCCTCGCATCAAACCACTTTACCTTGCCTCTCATCTGTTCACTTTTTGCCATTTTGTTTTTCTCTCCTTTTCATCATTTATTATTGTATTCGTGTATGGCAACACGATAGGGGCCGGGCGGAATCGAACCGCCTCTGGTCCTTACCCCTGTATTTCTTATTTTTTTTG
>ERZ808037.1856-NODE-1856-length-12254-cov-11.446169_pt1 | contig 12254 bp, 10 predicted proteins | sample MGYA00380190_ERZ808037 | MGnify/ENA primary metagenome ERZ808037 (study PRJEB31490, sample SAMN06133399) | mouse gut metagenome | isolation source: J9 | host: mice | place: China: Chengdu | collected 2015-05 ...
ACTCGCTGGATCTCCACGGTTTCCAGCACTTCGAGCAGTGTCGGACCGCTGTACCACGGCATACTTTCACTTTGCGAAGCCACGTTGTCGCCTTCCAGCGCAGAGAGCGGCACAAAGCGAATATCCAGATTGCCAGGTAACTGTTCGGCGAAAGTCAGGTAGTCTTCACGAATGCGGGTGAATGTCTCTTCACTGTAATCCACCAGATCCATTTTGTTGATCGCTACGACCAGATGTTTGATCCCCAGCAGCGTGGAGATAAAACTGTGACGACGGGTTTGATCGAGCACGCCTTTACGGGCATCGATCAGTAAGATCGCCAGCTCACACGTTGAGGCGCCGGTCGCCATATTGCGGGTATACTGCTCGTGCCCGGGGGTGTCGGCGATAATAAATTTACGCTTCTCGGTAGAGAAATAGCGGTAGGCCACATCAATAGTGATGCCCTGTTCGCGCTCAGCTTGCAGGCCGTCCACCAGCAGAGCCAGATCCAGCTTTTCGCCCTGGGTGCCGTGACGCTTACTGTCGTTATGCAGCGATGAGAGCTGATCTTCGTAGATTTGGCGGGTATCGTGCAGCAGGCGACCAATCAGGGTACTTTTGCCGTCATCGACGCTACCACAGGTCAGAAAACGCAGCAGGCTTTTATGTTGTTGCGCAATCATCCAGGCTTCGACGCCGCCTTCATTGGCGATTTGTTGTGCAAGTGCGGTGTTCATCTTAAAAATACCCCTGACGTTTTTTCAGCTCCATAGACCCCGCCTGGTCGCGGTCAATCACGCGGCCCTGACGTTCACTGGTGGTGGAAACCAGCATCTCTTCGATGATCTCCGGCAGTGTTTGTGCATTTGACTCCACCGCACCGGTCAGCGGCCAGCAGCCCAGCGTACGGAAACGCACCATCCGTTTTTTAATCACTTCGCCCGGTTGCAGGTCGATACGGTTGTCATCAATCATCATCAACATACCGTCGCGTTCCAGAACCGGACGTTCCGCAGCGAGATATAGCGGAACAATGTCGATATTTTCCAGCCAGATGTATTGCCAGATATCCTGCTCGGTCCAGTTAGAGAGCGGGAAGACGCGGATGCTTTCGCCTTTGTTAATTTGCCCGTTGTAGTTGTGCCACAGCTCCGGGCGCTGATTTTTCGGATCCCAGCGATGGAAGCGGTCACGGAAAGAGTAGATTCGCTCTTTAGCGCGGGATTTCTCTTCGTCACGGCGCGCACCACCGAAGGCGGCATCAAAACCGTATTTGTTCAGCGCCTGTTTCAGGCCTTCAGTTTTCATAATATCGGTATGTTTCGCGCTGCCGTGCACGAATGGATTAATCCCCATCGCCACGCCTTCCGGGTTTTTATGCACCAGCAGCTCGCAGCCGTAGGCTTTCGCCGTACGATCGCGGAACTCATACATCTCGCGGAATTTCCAGCCGGTATCGACATGCAGCAACGGGAAAGGCAGCGTACCTGGATAAAACGCCTTGCGCGCCAGATGCAGCATGACGCTGGAATCTTTACCGATAGAGTAGAGCATCACCGGATTTGAGAATTCTGCCGCCACCTCGCGAATAATGTGGATGCTTTCCGCCTCCAGTTGCCGCAGGTGAGTAAGTCGTATTTGATCCATAACCGTTCCTTTGCAATACCGCTATTTTCTTGCCATCAGATGTTTCGACTATAGGGAGCGTAAGAGAACGAATGAAATTACCAATTAGAATGAGTAGTTCCTTAACGGAATAACGATTTGGCAAAGCTAATATCAAAAAGTGCTTAAGGCACCGGATTTCGGGCGTTTAGGAAGATTTGAAATTGTTTTAGCGCAGCGGCAGTTTCATACTATGGCGGTAAAAAAATTTGCATGGTATTTAAGGACTCACTATGTTTTCCGCATTGCGCCACCGTACCGCTGCCCTGGCGCTCGGCGTATGCTTTATTCTCCCCGTACACGCCTCGTCACCTAAACCTGGCGATTTTGCTAATACTCAGGCACGACATATTGCTACTTTCTTTCCGGGACGCATGACCGGAACTCCAGCAGAAATGTTATCTGCCGATTATATTCGCCAACAGTTTCAGCAAATGGGTTATCGCAGTGATATTCGGACATTTAATAGTCGGTATATTTATACCGCCCGCGATAATCGCAAGAACTGGCATAACGTGACAGGAAGTACGGTGATTGCCGCTCATGAAGGCAAAGCGCCGCAGCAGATCATCATTATGGCGCATCTGGATACTTACGCCCCGCTGAGCGATGCTGACGCCGATGCCAATCTCGGCGGGCTGACGTTACAAGGAATGGATGATAACGCCGCAGGTTTAGGTGTCATGCTGGAATTGGCAGAACGCCTGAAAAATACGCCTACCGAGTATGGTATTCGATTTGTGGCGACCAGCGGCGAAGAGGAAGGGAAATTAGGCGCTGAGAATTTACTCAAGCGGATGAGTGACACCGAAAAGAAAAATACGCTGCTGGTGATTAATCTCGATAACTTAATTGTTGGCGATAAATTGTATTTCAACAGCGGTGTAAAAACCCCTGAAGCAGTAAGGAAATTAACGCGCGACAGGGCGCTGGCAATTGCGCGCAGTCACGGAATAGCCGCAACGACCAATCCGGGTTTGAATAAAAATTATCCGAAAGGCACTGGGTGTTGTAATGACGCAGAAATATTCGACAAAGCGGGCATTGCTGTACTTTCGGTGGAAGCGACTAACTGGAATCTTGGGAATAAGGATGGTTATCAGCAACGCGCAAAAACAGCCGCATTCCCTGCGGGAAATAGCTGGCATGACGTAAGACTGGATAATCAACAACATATTGATAAGGCACTTCCTGGAAGAATAGAACGTCGCTGCCGTGACGTTATGCGGATAATGCTACCGTTGGTGAAGGAGCTGGCGAAGGCGTCTTGATGGGTTTGAAAATGGGAGCTGGGAGTTCTACCGCAGGGGCGGGGGAACTCCAAGTGATATCCATCATCGCATCCAGTGCGCCCGGTTTATCCCCGCTGACGCGGGGAACACAAAACCAAACTTCTCCATAAATTCCATAGCCGCGGTTTATCCCCGCTGGCGCGGGGAACACACGCGCGTACCGGATCGCGGACAACAAATTGCCGGTTTATCCCCGCTGGCGCGGGGAACACCTGAAACCAGTTGGCTCGTTGTTCTTCTTTGGCGGTTTATCCCCGCTGGCGCGGGGAACACGCTCTTCAACGGTTAGCTCAGGAGCTTCTTCTCCGGTTTATCCCCGCTGGCGCGGGGAACACGCAAAAGTTAAGCCCCTGACACACTGGATCAACGGTTTATCCCCGCTGGCGCGGGGAACACGAATATCCACCCGTCCTGTATTCCGCCAGTTGCGGTTTATCCCCGCTGGCGCGGGGAACACACTAAGCATACATAACTGTTTTTAAACAAATTTATTCCGCATCAACAATCTACCAACTAAATTAAAACATTTCCTTATTTTTAAAGAACGGATAACTTATTGATTATCAACAGGAAGAAAAGAAACCAAACGTAACCCATCCAAATCCACCGGAATACGTCTGTTTTCTCCCCAGGTCTGAAATTCAAAACCCGACTCGGTATTGGTCGCCCAGGCCATCACCACATTTCCGCAACCAGCCAGTTGGGTAATTTGCTGCCAGATCATCTCCCGAATACGTTTTGATGTATCACCAACATACACACCGGCACGCACTTCCAGTAGCCAGATTGCGAGCCGTCCACGTAAGCGCGGAGGGACATTTTCTGTAACAACCACGACCATGCTCATCCGCCGCGCCCCCGGTGACCACTATCACCCAGCGTTTCAGGTTCAGGGATGGCAGGCGGTAACATATCCGGCGCGGGTTGTGGTGGTTCAATTTCACCTGCGGCAAGGACTTCCTCAATTAACGGTATTAATTTGCCCGTTAACTTAGTGCTACGGAAAATATCGCGACAGGCTAATCTGACTTCTTTATCAGGTTCTGCGGGTTGCCTCGCTGCTATTTCAAATGCCTTTGGCACAACCGAATCAAATTTAATGATATCGGCTATGTCATAAACAAATGAAAGCGGTTTGCCACTATGGATAAACCCAATAGCGGGCGCATATCCCGCGGCTAATACTGCCGCTTCAGATATACCGTACAGACATGATGTAGCAGCACTGATGCAGCGATTCACAACATCGCCTTTTTCCCAGTCTTTAGGATCGTATTTGCGACCATTCCATTTCACACCATATTGTTTCGCCAGTAATGCATACGTCTGGCGAACGCGAGATCCCTCAATTCCACGTAACTGCTCCACTGAACGGCGAGCTGGCGGTGGTTCACGAAAACGTAATTCATACATTTTGCGCACCACCTTCAACCGTAGATCTTCCGTTAAAGCCAGCTTTGCCTGGTAGAGTAATTTATCTGCCCGCGCCCCACCGGGTTGTCCGGAGGAGTAAACGCGAACGCCCGCTTCACCGACCCAGACCAGCAGTGTTCCCACCGTGGCGGCCAGATGCACCGCCGCGTGGGAAACTCTCGTTCCTGGTTCGAGCATAATGCAGGCGACCGATCCCACCGGAATATGCGTTCGGATCCCTGTTTTGTCGATCAGCACGAAAGCGCCGTCCAGTACGTCGATCTGACCGTACTGGAGGAAGATCATGGAGGTGCGATCTTTTAATGGGATCGGGCTCAGTGGTACAAACGTCACGCCTCTGCTCCGGGTTTGATCAGCATCAGACCACAGCCGAACGCCCGGCTTTTACCATACCCCTGGCTCAGGCGTTGCACAAATAACCCAGGATCGGTGACCGTAAGCATCCCCGTATAATCCACGCTACTGAACTGGATCAGTTGCCGGGAGTTTTCCCGCCGCAGTTGCTGTTGTCGGTAGGCATCAACCGAGGTATCCAGTAGTGTAAAACCGCTTCTTTCCCCCTGCGCTGCCAGCCAGTCCAGCGCCGCCTGTTGTTGATGCAACCAGACATCACGCCCTTCCGCCTGCCCCCTCACCTGCCGTTTCGCCTCCATCAGCAGATCGTGGCGCTTGCCCGCTTTACAGATTGTTGGATTCGCCCGCAGGTTGAAACAAAGTTGTTGTCCGGTACACAGCTCGGGCGCAAATGACCGGCATTCTATGGTGAACGTATCACTTTCCGCCGGGCGTTCCTGCGACAGTACAAAAAAGCGAAACGCGCCCTGGAGTTCTTCCCGACGATAAAGAAATTGCCTTTCTTTGCCGCCAGGGAAGAGATCCCACAGCCACTGATGCATCACATATTCACCGCGATCCACCAGATGCAGCAACTGCGCAGGCGAAAGCTGGCCGGTATGTAAGGTTATTCTTGAGAGGTACATGGTTCCTCCTTGCTGAGCCACGGCCCCTGATTGACGGTGCGTTCCCCAAACAGCCACTGCTGACGATTTAAAGGAACATCCCGGCGGCGTAATATTTTGCTCGCGACCAGGCCGTCGTGTTTCCCTTCCCACCAGCATTCATCCTGAAGTTTCGGGAGTGAGACTTTCAGTTTATGGAAATGATCCTGATACTGTTGGTATGCATTACATAAGGCATCACACGCGTTGCCTTCGAGCAGTAACGGCGCAAGAGGTAATGCCAGCGGATGACTTTTTCGCCCCAGATAAAGCGGAAAAACTGGATGGCGTAAACCGTCCTGCAACTGTTCGAGGCTGTAAGGCGCATCGGCTGTTGTTGCCACCGCCACCATCCACCAGGCATCGGTGTAGTAGTCGCGCCGGGAGATAATCGCGCTCAAAAGCTCAGGGTCGCTCAACTCTTCGCGACGGCTGAAATAACGTGCTTTACGCACCTCTTTTGGCATCTGGACCGTGTGATAATCCCGTGCCCAGCGCGGGTTACGGCTGGCGCAAACCACCAGTGAATAGTGGCGATTAAACGCGTTTAAGCGTTCGGTATCATCACGCCGAATCCCTACCCCGGCAGCCAGCAGCCCCAGCAATGCTGAGCGCGAAGGCAGTTCATGGGTATGACGCACTTCACCGGGGGCATCGACGCCCCAGGATGCCATCGGCCCATGAAGCTGAAAAATCAGATATTGGCTCATAAGCCGCCCCTTACGCGCAGATAAAGTCCAGCACGTCCTTCATGCTTCCCTGTTTGTTCATCACGTCAAAACTTGCGCATTCGGTCTTCTGTTCGTAGACCGTATTCATGTTTTCGCGAAGCGTTGTAATACGCTGCACCGCCACATCTAACTGACGTGTGCCATTAATGGGTTCATAGAAAGCCGCCGCCAGAGAGCGTGGTTGATCGGTGCCTTTTTCTGCCAGCGCCCAGGAGGCGTAGGCACGGCTGGCAAAGCTGTTCTGTTTGCCGGTTGGGGAGACTTTAAGTGCGGCTTCCGTAAAGGCACGTATGGTCTGATTAGCTAACGCTTCGTCACCGCCAAGGTTTTCGACCAGCAGATCTTTATCAATGCAGATATAGGTGTAGAACAGTGCAGAACCGAATCCGGTTTCACCAAGATGCCCGGCACCGGCATCTTCAGAAGCCTGGCGCAAATCATCAACGGCGGTGAAAAAATCATCTTCGACAATCGTTTCACTGACACCAAATGCGTGCGCTACCTGGCAGGCGGCTTCAACATTAAACTCGGGTTTATTCGCCAGCATACGACCAAACATGGCAATATCTACCGCCATACGGTCTTTGCGTAACAACGCGAGATCTTCCTCTTTTGGCGCGCGCTTTTCTTCTGCAAGCTGATGGGCCAGCGCTTTTACGGCGTCAAATTCTGCCGGGCTGATATGGACTAACTGTTCAGTTTCGGCGTTAGTGAGCGGATCTTTTGGTTTTTTGTCGTTTTTAGCTTTCCCAAGATAATCTGCAATTTTTGCCGCCCATTCGATGGCTTTTTTCTCTTCGATTCCTTTCTCAATCAGGATAGTTGCCGCCTCACGCGCAATACGCCCACTGCGAATACCAATATGGCCCGCCAGTGCCTGTTCAAAAAGTGCAGAAGTGCGCCACGCACGTTTCAGACTTTGCGAGGAAACGCGCAGACGCGTTGCTCCACCCAGCACCACAGTTTTTGGCGCACCGGTATCATCACGGTTAAGGTTGGCAGCAGGGTAAGCGGTTAACAAATGAAGCTGAATAAATGTTGTCATGAGATAGTCCTTTATTGATTTTGTTCGTTATCGGCGTCGCCAGCCTGGTAATATTCCAGCGCCCAGCGGATACGGATAAATTCGGTTGGCCGCTGCTGGCGGCGGTGATGATTGAGCAGGTCGTCGCTCTCCTGGCACCAACGGAAGACCCCCTCTGCCAGAGAGTCAAGATTGACGGAACCGTTTAATAATCTGACTGCGCGGCGTAACTGGCGCAGTAATTCATCCGGTGTTTTTACTGCCGACAGACGAGTAAAACGCCCCTTTGACATTACCGCCGCCAGCTGCGCGGCAAAAGGCTGCCGTTCATCAATAGCTTTAACATTGGCGCTAACTGCGGCTATCAGCGCCAGTGCGGTGATACGCCACTCAGGTTCATCCTGCCACTTTATTTGTCTGTTCTTCAGAAACAGGCGAAATCCATCCGTCAGACAAACATCATTAACCGTCGTACTACGCCGCAGACTGGCACGTTCGCCACGTTTCTCCTGCAATTCCTCGTGCCATTTGCGCAGCGTGGCTTTGTGCTCCTCTTTTACAATACTCATTCAGCAGCCTCCTGCTTTTTCTCCCTGGCGGCTTTAGCACTTTGCTTCTCCGCCGATGTTGTGAAATATTTCTTGCGCGCGGTCATAACGCGTTTCAAATCAACAGGCTCATATGGATTGGTGAATACACGCTCGTCAAAATCCTGACGCGCGAATAACCAAATTTCCTTTTGCCATTTGCCGAGTAATTCGTCCGCATCCTGACCTTCTTCAATTTGGCGCACTAACCTCAGGAAGCGATGCTGAGTTTTGTTCCAGAAGTCGATATCCACAAAACTGAAATCACCCCGTGCACCTTTTGGATCGGAGAACCACGCTTCTTTCAATGCACTTCGTAACAGACTTAGAATCCGTGAAGCCGTTTGCGCAGCCAGACGCAGTTTCGGTATCTGGCCTTCTTTTTTCTTGAGCAGCAGCGGGAAATGGTGTTCGTACCAACAGCGCGCTTTCATGTTGTCGAAATCATAGCCAAATCCCCACAGGCCCACTTTTGCCTGCTTGAGACTGCTGGCATTGAAGAGTTTCACCACCAGCGCGGGAAGTTCCGTATTGTTTTCTGACTTACCCGTTTCGATAAGGCCTAACCAGTCGCGCCAGATTAAACCGCCCGGTTGTGGTTTAACGGAGTAAAACTCACCGCCCTCTTTAAGTGGTACACGGTAAGGCGTTAAGGGATGCTGCCACATGGCATAATTCGCACCGTAATTTTTGGTCGTCATCAGGCTCAGGAGCGCGTCGCTCTGTTCACCGCAAATATCGCAGTTGCCGACTGTCGTGGTATTAAAATCAATACGAATACGCCGCGGCATTCCCCAGTACGCCTGGAGTTTATTGACCTGATCATCGGTTACCACCGCACCGGCCAGTTCGCTGGTACGCGTCGGGCCAAGCCAGGGGAAAACCAGATCGTCAAATTTTTTGGGTAGCGGTAAGTCGGCTTCATCCTGCGGCATCACATTGAGCCACAGTTTGCGCCACAAGGGTGTTTGTTGATTGCCCTGATATTCCTGTAATTCAATCAGAGTGGTCATCGGCCCACCGCCGCGCAAACCGGTGCGATAGCCTTTGCCGCCTGATGGCGCATTTAACTGTAGGGAGAACAGAGCTAACGCGGAACAATGAGGGCATACGTGTTCAGTCACGCCACGCTTAATAAAGTGGTCTTTATTAAACTTCGTTGTTTGAGCGCCGGGAATCTCAGGCAGTAGCGAAGCGACCTGAACTTTATCTCCCTTGAGCGCCTCGAAATCCTGCATAAATGAAGGGGAATCTGGCCCAAACTGGAAAGCATGTTCTAAGGACTGCAATGCTTCCCGTAGCTTTTCAGCTTCCAGTCCGTCTTCCCAGATATCATCCCAACGACGATGATCTTTTGGCGCGAAGCTGGTTTGTAGTAGCCCCAGCAAAAACTGCCAGGCCGCACCCTGGAGATCTGCCCGCGGCGCAGCGATATCGACAACATTTTCATCAGCCAGATCGACTGGTGCCAGCTTGCCTGTCGTTCCGTCTTTAAAACGAACAGGCAACCACGGGGTTGTCAGAAGTGAAAACGAGTTCATACGCATCCTCTCGTAAAAAAGACCATCCCAGGTCGGTTGTCCATCTTTCCATCCTTTTCGGTGTATCAACTATTCAGAGAGTCCTGTCGCAGACATCTCAACCAACCTTGCCAATCAATCCTTCCGTAGCCGAATACCCGCAACTTTCGTCATCGTTGACTAAAATCACGTTTGCCATCTCCGGATCTTGTCGCTGTTCAATGCACCACAGCCTGAACGCCTCTCCCTCCAGTAAAGAAAACTCATCCCGATGTTTTTTCCACCAGCTTCGGCGCACTCTGACAACGCTCATTTCCCATGCGTGAGCACCGGTGGCATAAGGCTTCACCACACCGTCAATACAGGTAGCCAGCCACAGGGAAACAGACTCCTCAGCCAGACGTGTCGACAGTTTTTCCGGGAGGTAATCGTTGATATTGGCGGCATAGCCGGGCCTGAAGTTCAGCACAAACTTTTTAGCCATTGCGCGATCGCAGTAATATTTGCCCACTTGCTCCTGCTCGCTGCGGGCAAATCCTTCCGGCATTACCACGTCCTCACCGTAGACGGATTCAATAAGAAGCCGGGCTGCGTGTGGCATCTGAATAGCACCTTGCTCACGCAGCACACGCTGCGTCAGCCAGATTCGCCCATGATCGGGATAGACAAATGCACTGTTACGCATGGCACTGCCAAACCATTCGTCGCCAGGAGAGTCGTCCCAGACGGGAGCCAGAATCAGCAATTCAGGGGGGGAACGCTCGTCCTTTCCGTCACGCTTTAACTGACCATTAATATCGCGGATATGCCGCTGTAATCGTCCTGCTCGCTGAATCAGCAAATCAACAGGGGCCAGGTCGGAGATCATTTCGTCCAGGTCAATATCCACGCTTTGCTCAATTACTTGTGTACAAACAATGACTTGCGACGCTCTCTGTAAACTACAATATTTACCAAAGCGTGCCAGTGTCTCCGTTTCAATTCGCTGGCGATCGCTAAAAGCAAAGCGGCTATGAAAAAGTGAAAGGCTGGAAGCAGGAATGACGCCGCGGGCAAGCAGCTGACGATGAACCTTAATAGCGTCATCGACAGAATTCCGGATCCAGGCGATGCATTTCCCCTGACTTACCGCCGATTCGATACGCGCAATACACTCTTGTTCACTATGAAGCCAACCCACGCTGACGCTACGCTCAACGTCTTTGCGCGTCGCTACCCGGTGTGAGTTCACATCGGATTTCGTGACATGCGTCAGCCAGGGGTAATCATCCTTTTCCAGGAACGGAGCTTCTTGCAGGCCCTCTGTACCCCGCGCAAAGGCAGCGACGAGTTTGTCGCGCTGCTGTTGAGATAACGTGGCAGAAAGCAAAATAACGCTGTTTCCGCCACGCGCCTGCCGCTCGATCAACCCTTCAAGAATGCACGACATGTAAGCGTCACAGGCGTGGATCTCATCAGCCAGCAGGATTTTGTTACTCAGCCCCAGAAGCCGCAGATTATTATGTTTGAACGGCATCACCGCCATCATCGCCTGATCCAGCGTGCCGACGCCAATTTCAGCCAGCAACGCCTTCTTGTTACTGTCGGCAAACCAGGCCGCACATCCCTGACTGAACGTTTGTTCATCCGGTTCTTCTGACCCGACTAAATCACCAGACCAGAGTGATTCATTAAAGCGGTCCATTAATGTGCGGGCACTATGTGCCAGCACCAGGCTGGGGCGGGATTCTGGCGAATAGAAAGCAAGCCAGGTTTTGACCAGCCGATCGTACATGGCATTGGCCGTTGCCATTGTTGGCAGACCAAAAAACAGCCCCTGAGCTTTCCCCGCAGCTATCAACCTGTGCGCCAGGATAAGCGCCGCTTCTGTTTTACCTGCGCCAGTCACATCTTCCAGAATAAATAACTGCGGTCCTTGCTGGCTGATATCCAGATCCAGCACCTTTTGCTGTAACGGTGTCGGATTCTCAATAAAAGGAAACAGCGTATTAATTCCGTTGAAAGGCGCGACTTTTGCTTTTAGAGGAAAGACGGTTAAGGCGTTTTGAGCCTGAATTAAAGTTTTCTGCCAGTAACCTTTAATATCCATTGGGTGTGCGACGCGTGGAAAAAATCGCGTTGACGAACCCGTCCAGTCTGCGAGCACGACGGTTGCAGAGATATACCAGGAAAGGTGTTTTATAAGTTCAATGCCCTCATCATCATCCCAGAATGCGGGGATCTCTATGAGCGGAAACAGTGGTTTGATTTCAAGGAGAAAATCTCGTGCTGCAGCTTTGTCTTCAGGCAGAAAATTATCCAATTCATCCATACGATCAGGGGGCCGACCATGATGCCCTGTCGTCACGGGCATCCACATTTCTATCACTCGCCTAAGTTTGCGCGGAGAGAGCGAAGATGAAGGAAGTAACTCCTGACATTCACTTAAATAATGATTCCACAACCAGTAGCCCAGCGTTGAATGAGAGATTTTTTCGTAATTTTTTCTGGCACCTTCCTGAATCTTGAGTTCAGGGGGCAGGTAAAGTTGTTGAAAAGAGCGGGCAAATTTTCCAATATCGTGCCAGCACAGCAACCAGGCGAAAAATTGAGCCGCCTGTTCCTTGTCAGAAATCCCTAATTGACGAAAATAATCAGCCAGCCCGAAGCAATTTCTTTTAACCATTAAATAGCCCATCGCGGCTACATCCAGCGAATGCCAGCAAAGAAGGTGATAGTCGTCGCCCCCGTCTTTCTCGCCGCGTCGGGTTTTTCCCCAGAAATCAAAAAAAGTCACAATATTTTTATCCTTCAGTAAACTTAAAGGATATTTACGCATATTTTAAAAATTATCTGTGATATATATCAGCCAATAAAACATTTACATTATGAATAAATTAATGATTTTCATTTGAAATTCATAATAATAAATAGAGACTATATATTCACATAAAAAATATAAATTTTAAAAAAGGGTGCAGGAGACCAAACCATCACAATTCAGTACGCGGGGTTTTACCCCCGCGTGGTGGCTACTTCTTC
>ERZ808037.1859-NODE-1859-length-12227-cov-3.886749_pt1 | contig 12227 bp, 9 predicted proteins | sample MGYA00380190_ERZ808037 | MGnify/ENA primary metagenome ERZ808037 (study PRJEB31490, sample SAMN06133399) | mouse gut metagenome | isolation source: J9 | host: mice | place: China: Chengdu | collected 2015-05 ...
CCAAAGCCCCATAAGAAAGCAAGTGCGAAAGGAATGAAGTTTCTCTAAGGCAGGAAACGCTCTATCCGCAAATTTGAAAATGGCCGCATTTTTAATGCCGCCATTTTCCGTGATATCTATGAGAAACTAATGAAAAAAAGCTGTTGAAACCAATTACTGTTCCGCCGGTTTCTCAGCCAGAGTAATCTCCAGCTCATAGGAGACATACTCGCCGTTTACCTGACGCATAACGGTGACTTTTGCCGTGTCGCCGGCCTTATAGTACTGCAATGCATTCCTCAGGCTGTCATAGGAAGTGATTCTTCTGTCATCAAACTGTACAATGATATCCTGCTTCATTATGCCTGCCGCTTCTGCCGCAGAGCCTCCCTCCACGTCATAGACGAAAACTCCCTGAGGCATGTGGTACATCTGGATAACCTGATCGGTGATTTCCTGCATGGTTATTCCCATATATCCTGTCTCTTCCTCGGGTATCCTGTCCTTCATCAAGTCCGCGATGATAGGGCTGGCAGAGCTGATAGGAATGGCATAGCCCATGCCTTCCACTTTCGCGCCGGTAATTTTATTGGAATTAATTCCGATAACCTCACCTCTTATATTTAACAGGGCGCCGCCGGAATTACCTTCATTGATCTCCGCGTTTGTCTGTATAAATGTTCCTCTGGATCCGTCCTCCATGGTAATCTCACGATCCAGTGCGCTGACGATACCGTTAGTAACGGACTGGCCGATGCCCAAAGCATTTCCGATGGCAATCACAGGCTCGCCCAGCTTCAGGCTTTCGCTGTCCCCCAAGGTAGCAATCGCTATAGCATCTCTTGTCTCGGCGCTGAGGCTGTCCAAAGGCACCGCCACTACCGCAAGATCCATGTCCGTATCCACGCCTTTAATAATCGCCTGTGCCGTGGAGCCGTCCGTAAAAGTAATCTCCAGCGCATCCGCTCCGTTTACCACATGGTTGTTGGTTACAATCAAAAGCTCGTTCATATTTTCCGCCACAATGATTCCGGAACCGCTGGACGCATTCTGTCTGCTGTAGACCTGACCCCATACATTGTAGCTGGTGCTGGTGTAATTACTGATGATGGATACCATTGCAGGCATAACCTCTGCCACCACATCGGAGATATCGTCCTGAACATAGGTGATATGAGTGGGAAGAGCCGTTCCGTTTACGGGCATTGTCATGGAATCCGTACTTTCCGGCCGGATCTGGGAAACCTCTTCCTTGGAAAAGTACTCCGTTCCCAGCTTCATTCCGTAAAAACCTCCTCCTGCAAACAAGCCGAAGCATAAACCTAATCCTGCACTGACTGCGAACTTGCGGAAACCTCCCTTGGACTGTCTGTGCTTTTTTTCCTTTTTCTGAGATTGAATCCCTGACGCCAATGCACTTTCTTCCAAAGCCTTTGCCGAATAAGTCGTATAATCAAAATAGGGACTCCTGTTCTCACTTCCTTTGTTGTTTTCGATTCCGTTTCCATTTATAATTTCGTTACTATTTTCATTTCCGTTCATAACGTCTGCCTCCTTTGCTTTTCTATGAGGAAAGTATAATCCGAAATTGTGACGGAAATGTGTTTTAAACTTGAAGTAGTTGTGAAAAATTAAATGAATTTAAATTTTTTAATGTTCCTCTGCATGGGACTGCGCGTAAAAAATGCCCGCTCCGGCGGGCATTCAAATTAGGATTGTAAAAATGTACTGCTTACACTATTCCACGGTAACGGATTTCGCAAGATTTCTCGGCTTATCCACATCACAGCCTCTGCCCACGGCAACATAATAGGCGAAAAGCTGCAGCGGAATGATAGCCAGCGAATTTGTGAAATACGGGTTAATCTCAGGAATATAGACCACATAGTCGGAAGCCTTCTCCATCGCTTTATTCTGTTCACCGGTCACTGCCATGACAAAAGCGCCTCTTGCCTTTACTTCCACAATATTGCTGATGGTCTTCTGGAACAGAGCAGGCTGGGTGGAAAGAGCCACTACCAAAGTTCCCTCCTCAATCAGGGAAATGGTTCCGTGCTTCAATTCTCCCGCGGCGTATGCCTCGGAATGAATATAGGAAATTTCTTTCAGCTTCAAGGATCCCTCCAGTGAAATGGCATAATCGATTCCTCTTCCGATAAAGAAAATATCCCTCGCCCCCAGATAGCGGTTTGCAAAATGCTGTATTTTTTCTTTCTGTCCCAACAGCAGTTCAATTTGATCCGGCAGGCAGCGCAGATCATTCAGCAGCTCTGCGAAAGCTTTTTCATCCAGCAGCCCGCGGACTTTTGCCATTTTCATCGCCAGCATATACAGAGCCGTCAGCTGTGCACTGTATGCCTTGGTGGTGGCAACCGCAATTTCAGGACCTGCCCATGTATACAGGCAGGCATCCGCTTCTCTGGCAATGGAGCTTCCCACCACATTGACGATGCCCAATACTTTCTGTCCCCTTTGTTTGGATTCTCTCAGGGCCGCCAATGTATCTGCCGTCTCTCCCGACTGGCTGATGACAATGACCATGGCCCCTTCCTCCAAGATAGGGTCGCGGTAACGGAATTCACTTGCCAAATCCACCTCCACGGGAATGCGCGCCAGTCCCTCCAGCACATATTTTCCGGTGACGCCCGCATGGTATGCGGAACCGCAGGCCACAATGTGGATCTTTTTAATATGTTTCAATTCGTCATCCGACATATTCAATTCGTCAATGACAATTTCGTTCCCTTTGATTCTGGGCAGAATAGTGTCGGTTATGGTTTTGGGCTGTTCATACATTTCTTTCAGCATAAAATGCTCATAGCCCGACTTCTCCGCCGCCTCCGCATCCCAGTCTATAGTGGTGGATTCCTTGGTCAGTTCCTCCTCATCCACGGAGTAAAAGCGCAGGCTGTCTTTCTTCAGCTCCGCCACTTCCTGATTTTCCAAATAGTATACGGTTCTGGTATACTTTAAGATTGCGGGGACATCGGATGCAATAAAGCAGCCATTGTCGTTCTGCCCCACAATCAGAGGGCTGTCTTTTCTCGCCGCATAAATCACATCGGGATGGTCTGCAAACAAAATTCCCAATGCGTATGAGCCTTCCACACGGTGAAGCACCTTGGTGATGGCTTCCAGAGGATTCCCCTTGTAATAATAATCAATCAAATGCGCCAATACTTCCGTATCGGTCTCGGATACAAACTCATATCCTCTATTCTGCATCTTCTTCTTTAACGGTATGTAATTCTCGATAATACCGTTATGCACCACCGCTATGGTGCCTGACATGTTCATATGGGGATGGGCATTCAGGCTGCTGGGTGCACCGTGGGTGGCCCATCTGGTGTGTCCGATTCCCGAATGTCCGGGCATTGTCTCACCTCCCTTGGTGAGATTTTCCAACACCTTCAGCCGTCCTACGGCTTTTCTGGTCTGAATTTTCTCCCCGTCAAATACGGTCATTCCGGCGGAATCATATCCCCGGTATTCCAGTTTAGACAGTCCGTCCAAAATAATGGGAGCCGCCTGATTACTTCCAATATATCCCACAATTCCACACATAAAATATTCTCCTATTCCAGTTCCGTCCCTTCTCTCCCGCGCCCACTTTAGGTAAGGGATATTCCGCCGCTGGCGCGTCGCAAATCCCTTACGGGCGCTTCCGTTTCGGGACTGTTTTTATTGGTTCCAGTTCCGCCGCTGTTTTTATTGGTTCCAGTATTCCCGGTTGGTGGTTATTTTTAAGATGCATTTTCGGGGAAGTTTCTTATAATTTTTTCCCAGTAGATAGCCGGCATATTTAAAACCACATTGTACACAGAAGCCGGGGAACATGTATATTTTTTTTCTTCTTATTAAATAAGTATATGTCTCTTTGACTAATTTCTTCCCTTCCGCTTCCGAGGGAATTTCCGCAAAAATTTCCGGGTGGTCCGCTTGGGACACACCCAGATCAAAATTTCTGCGCAGCTGCTGTATATTCGTATAATTATGGGAGTGAAAGACCTTTGCATCTGCCTCATAGGCAATGCCATAGCCTGCTTTCACCGCACCAGACGCATAAATCATATCTTCATTAAATATAGTATGCCGGATAAAGCCTCCCAAGGCGTCATAAATATCCCGTCTGTAGGCAGCGCACACATTGGAGCAGAAGAACGTCTTTACTCCAAGTCTTGCTATGTCCGCGGAAGTTTTGATGCAGGATACGGCAGGATAATTAAATGTTCTGGATGCTTTCTCCGGCTCCCTGCAATCAGGCTTGGGCAGTTGTCTGGCATAGGAGACTGCCACCTGATCTCTCAGACGGGCAGTCAGCTTTTCAATGAGACGATTGTCTGCGGGAAGTGCGTCCTGTGTCATGGTAATAAATATTTCCGCGTCCGAGCACGTCACTCCCCGATGTCTGGTGCCGCCATGGTCAAACTCATGTTTCGAAAGATGAAATACCTTCACATTAGGATATCTGTCCGTAAACCGCATATCCTGCACCAGCTGTTCGAAATATAGCTTTTCCGTATTCATAAGAATAATATTCTGTACGGGCACTGTCTGGTGTTCCAGCCTGTCCAGAAGAGTAAAGAGCATTTTTCCCGGTTTATATACCGGAATGATTACGTCAATCTTCAAAAGCACTACCGCCCTTTGTATGATTATTTATTAATGTAAGGTGCCGTATCCGAAGCAATTTTCCTGCTGTACTCCCGGACATTGTCCGTTACGGTATAATCCTCGTCCTCAAACAGGAACTGATGCAGCCACACTACATTGGATTCCAAATCCATAGGAATGACACTGCTTCCCTTTGCACCGATATTGGCTACCGTCCGCATACTCTCCTGAGGGAAGCCGCCTTCCTCCACGATTTCATACTTTGTGATAGCGCCTAAGAACTCCATAATGGTTTCCGTATCCACATTTGTATAGATGTCGTCAATGGCATTGTTAAATACTCTGGTCAAGGTAGCCAGATCGGCCTGTTTTGCCTGATCTTCAATGGCTTGAATCACTTCTCTCTGGCGGGCAGTACGCTTGAAATCGTCTCCGGCGGTATAACGGATACGGCAGTATGCCGTAGCCTGAAGGCCGTTTAACAGCTGATATCCGCTCTGCTCTACACGGGTAAATTCGCATTTCAGGGTCTCTGCTATACTCTGCTGGTAATTATTGATGTGCAGCAATTCCACCTCGTCCACATCGATCCAAACGCCCCCAAGGCCGTCAATGACTTCGCTCAGTCCCTTATAGCCTACGGTCACAAAGTTCTCGATATCCATATCCAAGTTCATATTCAACATTTTCACGGCCTGCTCTGCGCCGCCGAAGGAGTATGCCGCATTACACTTTCTGTACTCGTCAGTGCCGATGTTCAGATAAGTATCACGGTATACGCTGACCAGCTTAATTTCGCCGGTATCCAAATTAATGCTGGCAATCATGGTACTGTCGCTGCGGCTGTTAATGAACAGCTGGCTGTCAGTCTCGGCATCCACGCCGAACAATGCAATATTGAGATACCCCTGCATTGCGCCGCCCTCTTCCTTCTGCTGCCGCACTTCCTCATGGATCTCCAGCTCTTTGGGATCCAGCACGGTTACTTTAGGGCCGTCGCTTGTCTTGTGCATAACCAGCCACAATATGGCGATCATAATTAAGATGATAAAAATTTCCACGGCAAAGATTATAATCTTGCGTCTTTTCTTTGCCTCCTGCTGCTTTGCAGTCATTTTCTTCTTAGTTGCTTGTGTTTCCATAATACTTTCTCCTTATTTAATATGCATTTTTATTGACAAACCCCGTGAAAAAGGTCATGAAAATAATTTTGATATCGAGTCCTAAAGTCCAGTTCTCGATATAGTAAATATCATACTCAATGCGCTTTTTGATGGAGGTATCCCCCCGCAGCCCATTGACCTGCGCCCATCCCGTTAATCCCGGCCGAACTTGATGCTTCACCATGTATCTGGGAATTTCCTCCTTGAACTTCTCCACAAACAGCGGCCGTTCCGGTCTGGGGCCCACCAGACTCATATCCCCCTTTAAGATGTTAAACAGCTGGGGCAGTTCATCCAGACTGGTTCTGCGCAAAATCTTTCCCACGCCGGTCACCCGTGGATCGTTTTTCACCGTCCATGCTTTCTTTTCGTCTCCGGGAGACTGCTGCTCCATACTGCGGAATTTATACATCTGAAAGGATTTATTGTGACGCCCCACTCTCTCCTGCCGGAAAATGACCGGGCCGGGCCCGGAACACTTTACCGCAATGGCCGACAGCAGCATAACGGGCGAAGTAATGATAATTCCCACCAAGGAGCCGATGATGTCAATTGCCCGCTTTATAATAATATTGCCTGTGTTGGACAGGGGGACGTACCGGATATTTATGACCGGAAGCCCCATCAAATCCTCCGTATATGGTTTGCTGGGGATCATACTATTATAATCCGGAATAAATTTTGTGTGCACACCCGATTTTTCACAGATGCCCACAATCTCTTCCAGATTATCATAATCCCTCAGGGGAAGAGTGATTGCGATCTCATCCAGTTTATTTTCCGGCAGGATAATTTCCAGATTCCCTAACGTCCCCAAGACCTTCACGCCTTTATACAGCGTTCCCGCAGGCACATGGTCGTCCAGAATTCCGCAGGCCACATAACCCCATTGAGGGTTATCCGTCAGACGGTCAATGTATTCCTCCGTTGCACGGGAGTATCCTACCAGCAGCATATGTTTGAGATTATACCCCTTCCTCCGGATGGTCTGAAGACTCCTGCGCAGCACCAGTCTGACCCATGAGGTAATTCCCACATTTAAAATGTAAAAAAATGCCATTACGGAACGGGAAAAGTTAATTTCCTTTATAATCATATAGAGCACTACGATAAGTACAATGATTCCTATGGTGTTGGCTTTTACAATTCCGTATATTTCAAATCTCCGGCGGACCGTTCTCTTGGGCGCATACACGCTGCAGGAATAATATAAAAGCATATACACCGGAACGATTAAAACCAACAGCTCAATATAATCGCTGAGAGGCAGCACCCCTACCCCCGGTCCGTCATTCAAAATATAAAATTTGACAATATATGCCAGTATCAAGGAGAACGCCGTGATGACAGCGTCTATTAATACTAACAATCGATTAAATATTTTCTGGTTGTCCTTTATCATACGCGCCACCCAAGCTTCCTTTTACAGTACTATTATAAAAAGAACAATTTAGGAATTTATGAAGCTTTTTCTTAAGTTTTCTTAAGAAATCTGAGGGTATTGGCATAAAGCTGCCCCTGAATGGAAATATATGCGCCCAAATGCCCCCATTGAAAGCGTATTTTACTTTTTCTGCCTTCCAAAGAATTCAGCTTTTTCAATCCTTCTGCCAATCCTTTCATGTATAATCGGCCCATTCCCTTTCTATGGAAAAACAAAAATTTTATAAAGAAGCCCGCCGCCAAAAACGGAAAATTCCATATCCATTGCAGCAAGGGCATATTTTTCCCTATCACCAAAATATTATTTGCCGCCGCCAGCTTTGTCTTAAATTTATTATACCTTGAACCGGAGGAGGCGCTGCCGTAATGAATCACTTCCGCCTTAGGTTCATAATAATTTCGGTAGCCGTAGATTCTTGCCCGATAGCCCACGTCCACATCTTCCATATAGGCAAAATGCCCTTCGTCGAAATAACCTATTTCTTCAAAGATTTTCCTGCGGTAAACCGCCGCGCCGCCGCAGGCCGAGAAAACCTCCGCCGCCCTGTCATAGTCCGCTGCAGGCTTTCCCTTTCCTCTGGCATAAGCCCAGCCTAAGACACAGTAACGGTCTCCCGCACCGTCCAACAGCTCCGGTTTATCCCATAAAAGCATTTTGGCGCTGACGGAAAAAGCATGGGGCCGGTTTTCTATGGCATGATACAGCTCGTAAATAAAGCGCGATTTCACCTTTGTGTCATTGTTTAACAGAATCACATAGGGCGCTTGTGACGCCTGAATGCCCACATTTACGGCATGGCTGAAACCGGTATTTTCCGAAAGGGCAATGACCCTGACCCGGGGGAACTCCCGCTTCATCAGTTCAAGGCTGCCGTCGGAAGAGCCGTTGTCCACCACCACAATCTCATAGGGAGGGGTACAGCCCTCCTGTTCCCCAAGGGATCGTAAACACTCCCTCAAAAACTTTATACCGTTATAATTCGGAATTACCACTGTCACTTCTGCCATATCAATATCCTCGTGTTCTTCCGGTCTTGCACCGGTTCATGGATTGTCTGTGCCGGCCGGGGCGGCATGTCCTCTTTTTTCTCCGGTCCGGCATATACAAAAGTTTGTACCCCTTCTGCCGAAACGCTTCTCCTAATTTTATGCTCAGTAATGTATAATCCGTTCCGTCAGGAAGCGCGGACACATCAAAAAGACGGGTTCCCGGCAGTACCTTGTATTCCACCCCCGTAATTTCTGCAAAAAGCTCCCAAAGCTCTTCTCTCACTTCGATATTTCGGATGTCCAGCGCTTCCGCCTGCTGCTGCAGCACGGCTCTATGCAGATAGCCGCTATAGGAAAGGGGAAGTCCCTCGTAGAATACTTTTCCCTCCGGAGACATCCGCCCGCCTGCAATTCTTCTTCTCTTCACCACCGGCCCGCCCAGCGCCGCCAGCTCCGGACGTGACTCAAATATATTTCCTTTATATTCCAAGCGATAGAAGCCCAAATGCTCCGTATCCGCCGCCTCAGCCTTCCACTTTTTCCGATCCGCAAAAGCCTGAACAGCCTTCCGGCCTGCCTCGTAGGCGTAGAGCTTGCTTTGGGGATTCTCGGCGGTGGATCCCGTATGGCAACGCCAATGATATAACATCATGGGAATATGTGCAATGGCCTTTTCCTGTCCCTGACTCAGGAGCCGACAGGCGCCCCGCAGCACCAGATCAAAATCCTGCGCCCCCTCGTATTCTTTGCGCAAGCCCAGACTTTGAACCAGTTCCCGCTTCATTACCATAAAATGACAGATGTAATTGTTGGACAGCAGCAGATCCAGATTAAAATCTTCTTTGTAATTAGGGTCATAATACTCTGTGCCGTCCCCGTTACATTTATCCTCATCGGAATAGATTATCTGTAGTTCATTGCCTTTCTCCCTCTCTCTCTCTATTATGGCCGCCATTTCATAAAGAGCATTCTCCTCCAGCAAATCGTCATGATCCAGAAGCCCCACATAATCTCCTGCCGCCTGAGCAATTCCCTGATTGGTATTTTCCGCAATGCCGTCATTGGAAGAAAGATGAAAATACCGGATACGTTCCTCCCCATATGCCTCCGCCACAGCCCTTATTCTTCCGGCCGTCATGGCATCCGCAGCTGTCTTCGTTCCTGCCGAGGCCTTCGTTCCCGCCGGCGTCTTCATATCCACCGAGGCCTTCGTTCCTTCTGCTGCCTTCATATCCGCCGGCTTTCCGGTGTCTGCCGTTACGGACTTTATGTCAATGTCTTCCGTGGCGTCCGCCAATATCAGTTCCCAGTTCGGATAAGTCTGTTTGATAACGGACTCTATCATTTCCTTAAGATAACTTTCCGGCGTGCGGTATACGGGCACCACTATACTGAATGAAACATGGGAAAATCCGGCTGTGGCATGTTCCCGCTGTTTTTTCTTTTCCTGTTCGGAAACAGGCTGCCGGCGGTATGGCGGCTGTCCGCCATGTCCCACTCTCTCCCTCATGGCGTATATGGTCTTCCTCAAACCGTTCCGTTTCATATAATATATGGTTTTTTTCAGATTGGCGGCGCTAAAAATATTCATAAAATATATTTCTCCTTCATCAGGGAATCCCTACAACCGTTCCTTTCGTTCATACCGACAAATTCCCTACCGGCCCACAAGGAATCCGGTAGGGAACTATGTATTTCTCTGTATTTTATTACGGCTTTCACACACTCAAAGAGTCTGTGTGCAGCTGCATCTTCCGTCTCACACGGGGATGCCTCTTCCCACGAAAGTACGAAGGTTTCAGGACTCTTACAGCAATGCCTTTAAATCCTCTGTCAGCTTTTCCACTCTTGCCTGCGCATCTTCCATACTGCTGCCCTTTACGCCCATATAAAACTTGATTTTGGGCTCCGTGCCGGAAGGACGGGCGCAGCACCACGCATCATCGGGAAGCTCAAAGTAAAGCACATTGGATTTGGGAAGTCCTGTCTTTGTCTCCGCTTTGGTCTCCATGTCAACGATCTTATCCGTCTCGTAATCTCTGAATTTCAGCACCTTCAGATCACCGAAAGCCTTGGGAGGGTTCTGGCGGAGCTTATCCATAATCTCGGCGATCTGCCTTGCACCGTCAATTCCCTTCATGGTAATTGTATACTGTGTCTCCTTGAAGTATCCGTACTTCTCATAGGTTTCCAGCATCATATCCCAAAGGGTCTTTCCATGCTTCTTGCAATATGCAGCCACCTCACAGAGACACATAACAGCCACAACGGCATCCTTGTCCCTCGCATGGGTTCCTGCCAGACATCCGTAGCTTTCCTCCAGACCGAATACATAATTGTTGCTTCCGGTCTGCTCAAAAAGCTTAATCTGCTCACCGATAAACTTAAAGCCTGTGAGCACTTCGATCAGCTTCACATTGTAAGACGCCGTGATTGGTCTGGTCATATTGGTAGTTACGATTGTAGTAACGAGAGCCGGATTCTCGGGCATTGTCCCTGTCGCCGTCTTCTCTCTCAAAATGTATTCCGCAATCAGCATACCGGACATATTTCCGGTAAAGGATACGTATTCCCCTGTCTTGGCATCCTTTGCGTAAATGCCCAGACGATCCGCATCGGGGTCGGTAGCCAGAACAATGTCCGCATCCTTCTCCTTTGCCAGACGAAGCGCATACGTAAATGCCTTGGGATCCTCGGGGTTGGGATAATCCAGCGTGGTAAACTTAGGATCGGGATTTTCCTGCTCGGGAACCACATATACATTCTTGAAACCAAGCTCGGATAAAATGCGTCTCACGGGAAGGTTGCCCGTGCCGCAGAGAGGCGTATATACGATCTTAATGTCGTCGGCCACTTCCGCAATCACATCCGGATGGATAATCTGCTTTTTCAGCTCTTCCATATATTTGTCGTCAATCTCCTTACCGATGACCTGATACAGCCCTTTCTCCTGAGCGTCGGCCTTTGTCATGGTCTTGACGGTATGGTAATCCTTGATGCTCTGCACTTCCTCGATAATCTGTTTGTCCTTCGGCGCCGTAACCTGTGCGCCGTCCTCCCAGTAAACCTTATACCCATTGTACTCGGGGGGATTGTGGCTGGCCGTAACTACGATACCTGCCGTACAGCCCAGTGTCCGGAGCGCAAAGGAAAGCTCGGGGGTAGGTCTGAGGGATTCAAAAACATATGCCTTAATACCGTTTGCTGCCAGACAAAGCGCAGCTTCATCTGCAAATTCAGGAGACATATTTCTGGAGTCATATGCAATGGCAACACCCTTCTCCTGTGTGCCTTGCTTTAAAATAAAGTTTGCAAGTCCCTGAGTCGCCTTGCGGACCGTATACAGATTCATACGGTTTGTCCCCGCACCGATAATGCCGCGGAGACCGCCGGTGCCAAACTCCAGTTCCTTGTAGAATCGTTCCTCAATCTCTCCTTCGTTGTCACGGATCGCCAGAAGCTCGTTCTTGGTGTCCTGATCGAAATAGTCGTCGTTCAGCCAGAAATTGAACTCATCCATAAAACTCATTTTCGCTTACCCCATTTCTGCACAGTTTTTCTTCTCTTGTGGTCTGCGGACACTGTGCTGACACAGACCTGCAGGATTTAATTATTCTGCTTTTGGGCATCTGCTCGGGCATTTGCTTTGGCAGCTGCTTGTGCATTTGCTTTGGCATCTGCTCGGGCTTCTGCTTTTGGCAGCTGCTCGGGCTTCTGCTTTGGCAGCTGCTCGAGCAGATTCTTTGGTTTCCGATAGGTACGGGCAGAGACCCGTAAAACCTTTGGTTTTACGGGTTCGCTTCGCTCGTCAAATGGCCGCATAGGCATCTGCTCGAGCAAGCTCGGCAGATGTCTATACGGCCATTTGACTCTGCCCTTTGCGGACATTATACCATATCCATGCAATTTGTGCTACAGCATTTTGTGATATCGGGCAGAATCAATTTGCGGTTCGGCGGAGTTTGCTCTTTTTCAAAAGGCCGGGGGCAATAATTTGGCTGCCGGCAACGGCTTTGGGGCTAAATGATATAATTAAAG
>ERZ808037.1860-NODE-1860-length-12224-cov-40.132790_pt1 | contig 12224 bp, 9 predicted proteins | sample MGYA00380190_ERZ808037 | MGnify/ENA primary metagenome ERZ808037 (study PRJEB31490, sample SAMN06133399) | mouse gut metagenome | isolation source: J9 | host: mice | place: China: Chengdu | collected 2015-05 ...
TCAGGGACTTTTGCAAATTTAATCACTTGAAAATTAAATGTTTAACAGCATAAATTTAAATTTTGTCATCTACTAAAATCCAAGAGAATGGATGCAAACGAACATTTTTCACAACTTCCACAAAGGAACTTTATGAATAAAAATATAAATAAAAGTTACAATAGCCTGCATGGATGCCTTTTTGGCTCCCCTGTCCCTAATCTTCAGTCACCATGCTACAGCATGGCTCCTTCAGATTATGAACAGGTTAGCTCAAAAATCCATCCACTCCGGCTTCACATTTATTATTAAACAACCTCTTAATCGTAATAGAATTTCGGCATGTGCCGTTGAAGTTATGGCTGGTATAAAATCGCTTGCAAAGGATACTGCGATATACGGACTGAGCAGTATAGTGGGTAGGTTTCTCAACTGGTGTCTGGTGCCTCTGTACACGCAGATGTTCCCGCCGGATGAGTATGGCGTGGTGACGTATGTGTATTCGGCTGTCGCTCTCGCGCTTATCATTCTGACGTATGGTATGGAGACGGGTTTTTTCCGTTTTGCCAACCATGACCGCTATAAGGATCCTCTTGAGGTGTACTCCACGGCACTTGTGTCGCTCGGGGTTAGCTCGGTGCTGTTCATCGTGGCGATGCTTGCGTTCATCGGTCCGGTGTCGGAGGCTCTGCATGCGGGCAGCCATCATGACTATGTTGTGATGATGGTTGTGGCTGTCGCGCTTGACGCGTTCACGGCCCTGCCGTTCAGCTATCTCAGGTATGCCAAGCGTCCGATGAGGTTTGCGTCGCTGAGGCTTGTGAATATCGCTGTGAATATCGGTCTGAACCTTTTCTTTATTCTCATATGCCCGTGGCTCTGGGAGTATGCGCCCGGGTGGATAGCGTGGTTCTATGATCCGGATTTCGGGATAGGTTATATTTTCCTTGCCAATCTTGTTTCGTCGGTGCTCAATGTGGCGCTTCTTCTGCCGGAGCTGAGGGGTTTCCGTTGGAGGTTCAATCCGGCATTGTGGCGTGAGATGCTTGCATATTCGGCCCCGCTTCTTGTGCTCGGTGTCGCCGGCATCATGAACCAGACACTCGGGACTCTGCTTATGCCTGAGCTTTATGCCGACAAGGGTGAGGGGATCACTGCGGTGGGCATATATGGCGCGAACTATAAGATTGCTATCGTGATGGTGATGTTCATCCAGGCGTTCCGTTTTGCGTATGAGCCGTTCATATTTGCCAAGGCCAAGGCTCAGGGTGAGGACCGTCTGCAGAGCTACCGGGATGCGATGAGGTGGTTTGTGATATTCGGCATGGTGATTTTCCTTGGGGTGATGTATTATCTGGATATTCTGCGCCATTTCATCGCGGCTACGTATTTCAGCGGGCTCAAGGTTGTGCCGATACTGATGATAGCGGAGCTGTTTTTCGGTGTTTTCTTCAATCTTTCGGTGTGGTATAAGATCACTGACCGCACGGTGTGGGGGATGTGGCTTTCGCTTCTGGGTCTTGTGATGACGGTGGGTCTGAATGTGCTGCTGGTGCCGCGCTACGGCTATATAGGGTGTGCATGGGCGGCATTCGGATGTTATGGCGCGATGATGGCTGCGAGCTATATAGCGGGCCGCATGCATTATCCCATAGGCTATAATGTGCCACGGCTTGCTTTTTACTTTGTGTCGGGGCTGGTGTTCTGGGTTGTGGGTGAGGTCATAGGGATTGATGCCCATCCCTGGCTTACGATGGCTATGCGCACGCCTCTGCTTGCGCTCTATGTGTTCATGGTGCTCAGGGTCGAGGGGGTGAAGCTTCGCGGCATCAGGGGATTTATCGGCCGATAGCTGACAGCGAGCCGGCTTGTGGCGGTTCTTTTCACCAGAGACGTGATTCAGCAACTTAAAGCAGCCTGTCTTGATTCATAAAAAAGTTGATAAAATTATGATTTTACCATTTAACTTGTTATATTTGCAAAGAAATTACAAATTCAGAGCATAAATGGTACTTGAAATCCGTTTGAGCAACTTTTTCTCAATTAAAGATGAGGTGGTCCTGGATATGCAGGCAGCAAGCATCCAGACTAAAAAGGCAAAGGAACTTGAAGAAAACACATTTGTATGTGGTGACGAAAGGTTGCTTAAAACTGTTGCCATTTATGGTGCAAATGCCTCGGGAAAGAGCAGTGTTATCAAGGCTATACGTGCTTGTGTTGGAATGATATTCTCATCTCACAATTACAACGAGAATACGATATTTGCCTTTACTCCGTTCAAATTCGGGGGCATTGGCAAGCCAAGCACATTCTTCATTCGCTTCCTTCTTGAAGGTGTCGAATATGAATACTCTTTTGAACTCAATAAAGTAGAGATACTGAAAGAGGCGTTGTATTATTATCCGAATGGCCGTCGTTCGCTGGTGTTTTTCCGTGATGAGACAAAGGGGCCCGACAAGAAGGAGATCTATGAATTCCGCTCGGTGATTCGCCGCCCTATGGATGTGGCAGCTAACACCTCCAAGAAAACGCTTTTCGTGTCGCGTGCCAGCCAGATGGACCGAGATGTCGCAAAAGATGTTTTTCGATATTTCAATGAGCGTTTTATTCTGAATTATTTCGGATATAATTCGTTCTCTGTCGAACACTTGTTGAATGAGAACAAAGAGCAGTTCCTTAAAGTGTTGCGAATTGCCGACAGCGACATTGTCAAAATTGACAGCCGGCACGAAAACAAGGTGCTGTCAACAGCAGTGTTTGACCCTGCGGATAATCAAATATTGTCGGTAGAAGATATTCAGAAATCGCAGCTGGTTATTACTACCTATCACAAGAATAATCCGGATATACCCTTCAATTTTTTTACTGAAGAGTCCGAGGGGACACAGCGTTTATTCAATATGATGCTGACGATTCTGGATATCGTCAAGAATAATAAAATCTTGTTGATAGATGAAATCGAGACGCAACTGCATATAAAACTGGTAGAGTATATCATAGGTTTGTTCAATAAGAGCGAATCGGCGCAGTTGATATATACCACGCACAATACATACCTGCTTAATACCAACAAGTTGCGTAAGGATCAGATATATTTTGTCAACAAACGGGAAGACGGATCCTCGGATTTGTATTCGCTGTTTGATTACAAAGATTTCCGCGACGGCCTGGATGCAGAGAAGGCATATTTGCAGGGTCGTTTTGATGCCATCCCGTATATTGACGAGCAGACAGATGATTTTATAAACAGACACTGATATGGGACGGCAAATAAGAAAATCCAAAGGCAAAACGATGAAGCCTAACTTCTTTGTTTTCTGTGAAGGGGAGTCTGAGGTCGCTTATATCAGTCATCTCCGTTCACAATACCGTGTGCCTATTCAGATTATCTCAAGAAAGAGCGATTCGAACATATCCGTTCGGTATATAGAGAATTGCAAGCGGGAGTATATCGTGACCCAAAATGATAAGACATTTCTAATGTATGATCTTGACGTGGACGGGATGTTAGTACACTTGCAAAGTATTCCGGATGCCGTGTTGCTGGTGTCGAATCCGTGCATTGAGTTGTGGTATTTACTGCACTTTGAGGAATGTCGTGCCGAACTGACTCAAAACGCTTGCATAAAAAAATTGAAAAGACATCTTGAACACTACACAAAGGGGACTTTGGCATTAAATGAGAAACAGCAACTGTCAGAAAAAACATCTGGAGCAATGGCAAGAGCCAAGGTGTTGGAGACATATGATAATCCATCAACTACCATCTATAAAATGATAGAAGTGCTGGAAAGTATGTAGTTAGATGATTATGTGGAATAGCTAAATAACATTAGCTGATATATTTCCTGGCATATTGTCGGGGAGGTGAATGATGCTGGGGTGAATAAGGGAGTTTTATTTGCTATTGCGGTTGTCATGCAGTAACTTTGCAGTCAGTAAAGGAACCTATAGAGCGTAAAAGAACGCTCAAAGCGTAATGTAATGTTGCAAAGCGTAATGTAATTAATGTAATGCTGCAAAGTAAAGGAACGCTATTATGAAGAAAGAGATATTGATACCTTCGACGGAGGCTCTGGAGTCGGCCGCTGAGGAGTTTGTCGCTCTGATGGGCGATGAGACGGTGTATGCTTTCACCGGTGAGATGGGTGCGGGCAAGACGACATTCATCAATGCGCTGTGCCGCGCTCTTGGCGTGGAGGATGACCCTACGGGCTCACCTACGTTCGCGATAATCAATGAGTATCGTTCGGACACTACGGCCGAGCTGATCTATCATTTTGATCTTTACCGCATAGAGAACCTTGAGCAGGCTTTTGACATAGGTATGGAGGATTATCTTGATTCGGGTGCTCTCTGCTTCATAGAGTGGCCTGACCGCATAGAGGATATCCTTCCGGAGGATACTGTGAGTGTGAACATAGAGGTGCTTCCCGACGGGGCGCGCCGCCTCACTGTGGATGGCCTGAGCGAGGAGTGATGGAGCTTGTCAGGATAGATAGCGCGGGGTCGACGAGCACGTATCTTGCCGGTATTGCCGACGGGTGCTGCCACGGCACGGCTGTGATGGCCCGGGAGCAGACGGCAGGACGCGGCCAGCGCGGGAATTCGTGGGAGGCTGAGCCGGGCAAGAATGTCACGATGTCGATACTCCTGCGCCCGGAGGGGCTTGAACCGGCCCGGCAGTTTGTCGTATCGCAGGCTGTGTCGCTCGCGATGGTGGAGATGCTTGACTGCTTTATAGGAGCCGAGCCTGTCAGCATCAAGTGGCCCAACGATATCTATGTGGGTGACAGCAAGATTGCCGGCATACTCATAGAGAATGTGATAAGCGGCACGGAGATAAGCCGCACGATAGTGGGGATAGGGCTTAATGTGAACCAGACGGAATTTGTGTCCGATGCTCCTAATCCGGTGTCGCTCAAGGGTCTTATGCCTAAGGCGGACTTCGATGTCGATGCGCTTGGGGAGGCTCTTGCGAGGGATGTGATAGAGAAGACTGATCGTGCCCTGTCATCGGCGGAGGCTGCCGCTGAGGTGGCGGAGGCTTATTTCGCCCGTATGTGGAGGGGTGACGGCGGTTATCATCCGTATTATGACCATATGCGCGGTGTGTACATGGAGGCGCGCATAGATGCCGTGGCTGCCACGGGGCATATCACTCTTACCGACCGTGCCGACGGCGAGGCGAGGGTGTATGCGTTCAAGGAAATTTCAGCAGTGTTGTAGATGCCAGCTTCATCAGCCATCACTCTCGAGGAGTTCACCGCACGCATAGCCGGGGCTGTCAACGGATCGCCCGGGCTTGCAGGTGTGTGGGTCGTTGCCGAGACTTCGGATGTGCGCCGTTCGGGCCACTGTTATCTCGAACTTGTCCAGAAGCATCCGGTGACGGGTGACCCTGTGGCCCGTCTGCGCGGCACGATATGGCGCAGCGCGCTGGCTCAGATCGATGCCAAGTTCAGCGGGTCGACGGGCGAGCGTCTCGGGAGCGGGATGAAGGTGATGGTGAGAGTGACGGCGTCGTATCACCCGGCCTACGGGCTGTCGGGGAATATCACCGATATAGATCCGTCGTACACTCTCGGCGACCTTGTGCGCCGTCGTCAGGAGATAGTGGCGCGGTTGCGCGCCGAGGGGATCATTGACCTTAACCGTGAGGCGGAGTGGCCTGACGTGCCTCTGCGTGTTGCCGTGATCTCCGCGCAGGGTGCTGCGGGGTATGGCGATTTCATACATCAGCTGTACACGTGTCCGTCACGTCTTGACTTCAGGGTGAGGCTGTTTCCCGCGCTTATGCAGGGGAGCGGCGCGCCTGGCTCCATAATATCGGCTCTCGAGGCCATAGCCTCGGAGGAGGATGAATGGGACTGTGTGGTGATAATCCGTGGCGGAGGCGCGACGAGTGACCTTGCGGCGTTTGAGAATTATGATCTTGCGGCCAATATAGCGCAGTTTCCGCTGCCTGTGATGATAGGGATAGGGCATGAGCGTGATGTCACGGTGCTTGACTATGTTGCCAATATGCGTGTCAAGACCCCTACGGCGGCTGCGGAGTGGCTGATAGCGCGTGGGGAGTGTGCCCTTGGTGAGCTTGACCGCCTGGGGCATGAGGTGCTGCGTCTGGCGTCGGATATGCTTGCCGGGAGCCGTGAGCAGCTTGCGAGGATCGCGGCGTTGCTGCCGCATCTGCCGGTGACGGCTCTCGGGAATGCCCGCATCCGTGTGGACCGTCTGGCGCGTGCACTCGGTGACAGTGCCTCGGCGCGTCTGCGCCCGGAATATTCGCGTCTCGATGTCCTGGCCGAGCGAGTGGCGTCGGCACCTATGGCGGCGATTGACCGCCAGCGCGGGGTGCTTGAGCGTCTTGAAGGGCTTGTCAAGGTGCTGTCTCCCCAGGCCACGCTTTCGCGCGGCTATTCCATAACCCGGGTCGGGGGGCATGCCGTGACGTCGGTGTCGCAGCTATCCGCGGGCACTGTTGTGGAGACCACTCTGGCCGACGGCTCGGTAAGGTCGACAGTGGAGTAGCCGCAATCTTGGAAATGAGGGAGAGCAAAAATTCTTTTTTTAAGAAATGAGGGTGTGTCAAAACATCCTTAATTTCTTTATATACGGACGTTATGACACATCCTCAAAAACTTTATCTAAATGTTTTTGTCGATGGCTTTCGGATTACTGCCGCAGCTGCATGCCGTCGAGGCAGAACCATGCGGGGGTGCGCATGTTTCCATGCTCATCCTTGTCGGAGGAGTCGAGGTAGAAGACCACCTTGTCAACAGCTCCAAGTCCGGCGAGGTCAAAGCGGGTCCAGTTGTTCACGATGTAGTCCCAGGCGGGGTTGGTCGTGTTGTGGCCTTTTTTGCATGAGAGGTCGAATGTGAGGCTTCCTGTCTCTCTGCCTTGGTTGAATCCTTTGGCTGTAAGGGTGAACCAGTCGCCCTGGCCGAATTTTTTGACTCCGCCCGGGACGTATGACTGCCATACGCCTTTTGGAGCCGACGGTACATAGGGATTGGCTTTCGGCTCCTCAGCTGTGCCGAATGTGTCGCCGTAGGACATGGCGTTGTAGGCCCAAGTGGTGTTGCTCACGAGGATGTATTCAATGACGCGAGGTTGGCTCATGGTGAAGAAAGCGTCATCGCCGCTGACGTGGCACACCAGGTAGGTCCCGGTGGTGTTGGGGCGTGTCGAGAATGTGCTGTAGCGCACGGAGTCTATGGCCGTCTCGGTGCCTGTCCATGTGAATGACCTCATGCTCCGGTTGCTTGCGCAGAAGCCTGCGGAGAGCTGTGTGCCGCTTGTCACGGCGTTGAAGTGTATGCCCTGCACGTCGAAGCCGCCCTGTTTTATCACGTGACTGAAACGCTGTGAGGGTGCGACTTCGTCGAATGTTATATTGGTGGGGTGGGGTATCACCAGGTCAATGTCGTCGCTGCATGAGGTCGCGGCCATGGAGGCCACCGCCAAAGCCAATATGGTGTATATTCCTGTTTTTTTCATGTTGTTTGGGTGTTATTCTAAGTCTGGGTTTTGATCTATCTTGTTTGAATGGGCCTTGATCTCTTCATCGGGTATCGGCCAGCAGTACTGGTTGGTGCTGAAGTTGACATCCGGCTTGAGGGTATATATCCAAGGGCGTCCGCCATGCTCGATGCGAACTGCGGCGAACCATGGCGATTCGTTCTCCATGATGAGTGTCACTACGTATTCCTTGAATATCTCGTCCATGAGCTGCGGGAGGGTCGACACTCCTGTTATGGCGGGGACTACGGGATCGGTGTAGGTGGCTCTCATTTCGTTGAGCTGTGCGAGCGCGCCGCTTATGTCGGAGGGGTTGGTGCGAGCGAGAAGCTCGGCTTTCATGATGTATAGCTCGGCATAGCGGAAGTTGTAGGAGGTGTATTTGTCGTCCATACCCTCGTAGCGACCGCGGTGGTAGAGCTTGACGGGTATTCCGTCCTTGCGTTGGTCCTGCCATGTCTCGGGGGAGCGTGCGTTGCCGAATGTCACTGCGTAGCGTGGGTCGGCTTCCAGCCATTCCTGTGGTATTTCGGTGAACTCGTTGTTGTAGTATAGCCCGTAGGAGTAGGTGAATTCGGAGTAGGAGAAGCTTGAGCCGTCGCCGAGATAGCGGCCGAAGAGGAGCTCTTCGGAATCCCATGCTTTATCGTAGAGGTCGGCGAGAACAGGCTCCATCCTGAACTTTGCGGGGGCATTCGAGAGGATGTCGTTGACCAGGATGAGCGCGTCGGCATAGTCTCCGTCCCATCCCCGGTAGAGGAGGAGCTTGGCGTGCATTGCCTGGGCAAACTGCTTTGAGACATGCCTGGGGTTGTTGAAGTCGGGAAGGTATTTTTCGGCAAACTCAAGGTCGTCGATTATCCTTTTGTAGCTGTCGCCGACGGAGATTCTTTCGGTCATGAGGTTGGAGAGTTCGGCAGGTTTGTCGCGGTAGATGAGACCGTAGGGGGAGTCGGCCGGGTCGAACCAGTGGGCGAATCCCCACATGAGGTGCAGGAACGCGTATCCACGGAAGAACCTGGCCTCGGCAAGGAGTGCGTTCTTGGCTGCTGCATTCGGATAGCGGTCGTCGGCGAGTCCTGTTATGCCTGTTATAGCTGCGTTGGTTGCGTTGACCACGTCGTACCATGACTTCCAAATCCCGGCAGTGTTATTGTTGGTCTGGGTGTATGCCATATTTATCATCATGGAATTGTAGTTCCACAGTCCTGCCATATCATGCCATTTTCCATAGAGGTCTCCGCCGAGGCTGCTGTTGGCTATATAGCGTCCGTAGATACCGTTGACAAGATTTTTGGCTCCGGTGTAGTTGAGCGCGGCGTTGTCGATGGTGAGCTGGTGTTCCGGCTGCTCTGTGAGAAAGTCCTCGCAGGAAGTGACGGTTGCCGCCATTCCGAGCAGCAGGGGGAGAATATATGATTTCTTCATGATTTTCTAAAGTTAGTCAATTGTGAGCTTCAGACCGAAATTGAAAGTCTTTGCGGCAGGATAGGTGCTGTAGTCAGTGCCTGTGCCGTAGAGCGCGCTTCCGCTTGTGGAGAAGTTGCCCTGTGGGTCCATGCCGGGATATTTGGTTATTGTGAAGAGGTTGGTTGCCTGGAAGGTGGCTTCGATCCCCTTTATGAGGAAGCCGGAGAACCATTTCCCGGGCAACTTGTAGGAAAGGTTGAGCGCGCTCAGACGCATATATGATGCATCGTGGAGCCAGCGGTTGGTGAACACGTTGTTCTGTCCCACACCGTAGTGGGTGATGATCGGATATGTGGCACCGGGACCTTTCATTGTCCAGCTGTCGAGCACGAGGTTGGGAGCATTGTAGACGTTCACGCCTCCAAACTTTGATGCCTCGCCGTCCCAGAAGCGTTTGCCTCCGAGAGAGTAGGTGAATGTCATGTTGAACATAAGGCCCTTCCATATGAGAGTGGATCCGAATCCGCCGAATAACTTTGGGTTGGAGGAGCCGAGTATCTTGCGGTCGCCGTCGGCAGTGATCTTCCCGTCGCCGTTGAGGTCCACGACGTAGACGTCGCCTGCGCCTTCGGTGAATGATGTGGCGCGGTAGTAGTTGGCGGGCCGTCCTGTGGCTGGGTCCATGGGTTTGAGAGCCCATACTTCCTCGTCGTTTTCATAGAATCGCCCGGCGTCGACATATCCGTAGAATGCACCCAGTTCACCCCCTTCTTCGAGCTTGAATGTCTGGTAGGTTCCTCCTCCGAGGAATTTTGTCACACCGTTGAGTTTTTCGAGCCGGCCTTTGTTGTGGGCGGCGTTGAAGTTGACATCCCATGTGAGGTCCCGGTCGCGGAATATGGATACCGTTACGTCAAACTCCACGCCTGTGTTGCTTATCGCGCCTACGTTCTGGCTTGTGGAGGAGAAGGATGACGATGTCGGCACGGGCCTGTCGGTGATGAGGTTGTCGACGTATTTGCGGTACCATCCGAATGATCCTCGTATGCGGTCGTCGAGGAATCCGAAGTCAAGACCTATGTCGGTCTGGTTCTGGGATTCCCACTGCAGGAGGTTGTTGCCGAGCGAAGAGGGGTAGGCCCCGGGCTGTCCGTCGTAGGTGTTTGAGGTGATGTAGCTCGTGTAGTCGTAGTATCCGAGGTTCTGTGAGCCGGTCTTACCGTAGGAAGCGCGTATCTTGGCATAGGAGAGTATCCCTCTGAGCGGTGACATGAATTCTTCGTTGGATATGATCCATCCGATGGCACCCGAGGGGAAGTAGCCCCACCGCTGGTCCTTACCGAAGCGTGACGATCCGTCGGCGCGGAATGTGGCTGTGAGGAGGTAGCGGTTGAGGAGCTTGTACTGCACGCGGCCGAATGCCGACACCATCGATGAGTTGTACTTGTTGCTGCTGATGCTGCTGCGTGTCGCCGCGCTGTTGAGGTTGGTGAGTATGTCGTCGTCAGGATAGTTGGATCCTGCGGCATAGAGGAACTTGCTTGTCTGGCGTTCGAGCGACTGACCGACCATGGCTGTGAGGTCGTGGATCCCCATTGTCTTGTAGAATGTGAGGAGGTTGTCCCACATTATCACGGAGTTCTGTGTGGCGCGCTGGTTGCCGGAGTTGGTGTCTCCCTGGTAGTAGCGGCGGTTGAAGTTGTCGGTGTTGACGTTGGAGTATGTGGCGGTGAGTGTGGAACGGAATTTCAGGAATGGGAAAATGTCGTATTCCACGAAAGCGTTGCCGTTGAAGTTCTTGGAGTCGCTGTCGCTCTTGTCGAGGAGCTCGACAAGGGGATTTTTGGTATAGAAGTCGATGGTGTTGATCTCGCCGTCCTCATTGTACATGGGGTAGTCGGGGCGCATGCGTATGATCTTGTCGATGAGGTTGTCCTTGTTGGATGCGCGGCGGGTGGAAGCGTCCATGTTGAGCCCGAACTTCACTTGGTCGCTTGCCTTTGCCTCGAAGTTGAAGCGCGCGCCGAAGTAGCGAGAGGTTGATCCTTTCACGATGCCGTCCTGGTCCTTGAAGTTGACGGATGCGTAGTAGGATGATGTCTTGCTTCCTCCTCGGATCGACACGTTGTAGTCCTGTACGAGAGCGTCCTGGGTCATTGCGTCCCAGTAGTTGTCATGCCCGTCGTAATAGGCGTTAGGGAGCCATAGGTCGGCAATGTCGCTCATGTCCCATTGCGAAGTGTTGATCTTCTGGTAGCGGTTTATGTCCATGTACTTCTTGTTGAAGTATGTGAGACCACCGTTGCGGAATGCCTCTACGAGGTTGGCCTGCTTGGAGAACGCAATGTATTCCTCGGCATTCATTGATTTGAATGCGTCGGAGTCGATCTTCTGCCAGCCCATTCTGCCGCTGAACTCTATGGTGGGTTTCATGCCTTCAGATCCGCTTTTTGTGGTGACGATGACCACGCCGTTGGCTGCGCGGGATCCGTAGATGGCTGTTGCGGAGGCGTCCTTGAGAATGTCGACGCTTGCGACGTCGTTGAGGTTGAGGTTGTAGAGGGCGTTGGATACGTCACCGCTGATGGAACTGTTGTATTGCGGGACACCGTCGATGACCCACAGGGGCTGCCCGTCGCCGGAGAGGGATGACTGTCCGCGTATGACGACCGACACGGGTGATGTGGGTGATGCGCTTGATATCATGACGTTGACGCCGGCGGCCTTGCCCTGGAGAAGGCTTGATACGCTCGAGGTCATGGGCGCCATCTCGACGTCGCGTGTGGTGAGGCGCGACACTGATCCTGTGAGGTCCTTGGCTTTGGCTGTTCCGTAGCCGATCACGACTACTTCGTCGAGGTTGCTTGTGCTGGATGTCAGTGTGATCTCCATCTCCTTGCCTGCTACGGCGGGGACGGTGGCGGTGGTCATGCCCACGTAGCTGACCACGAGCTGGGGATTGCTGCGTACGGATGTGTTGTTTGTCAGGGTAAAGCGGCCGTTAATGTCGGTCACTGTTCCGATTTTTGCGTCCTTGAAGCGGACTGTGGCACCGGGGAGCGGTTCGCCGTCGGTGTCAGTTACTGTACCTGTGATGGTTTCGATAGGCCGGGGTGCTGCGGATGCAGATGCGGGTTCGGAAGTGCCGGCTGAATGTGCCGGGAAAGTCCCCGGGACTGACCCCATAAGAATGAGGGCTATAGCAATCGCTTTTTGCCTGCTACAAAATACCCCGTAACTATTCAGCGAATCGGCAATAGAGGTGTTTAGGTTGATAATTCAATTTAATCAACTGAATATCATAAAATTAA
>ERZ808037.1861-NODE-1861-length-12219-cov-5.480152_pt1 | contig 12219 bp, 9 predicted proteins | sample MGYA00380190_ERZ808037 | MGnify/ENA primary metagenome ERZ808037 (study PRJEB31490, sample SAMN06133399) | mouse gut metagenome | isolation source: J9 | host: mice | place: China: Chengdu | collected 2015-05 ...
GCCCGGAAATGTCCTGAAAGTGGACAGTTTCCTGAACCACCAGATGGACATTTCCCTGATGGACGAGATTGGGAGGGAGTTCCATCGGCGCTTTGAGGACTGCTGCATAACCAAGGTGCTGACCATCGAGGCGTCCGGCATTGCCATCGCATATCCCGTGGCAAGGGAGTTCGGCGTGCCCATGGTCTTTGCCAAGAAGTCCAAGTCCATCAACATCGAGGGCGAGATGTACGTGGCGGAGGTGGAATCCTTCACCCACAAGAACAAGAATCAGGTCATCGTATCCAAGAAGTTCTTAAGCGCCGAAGACCATGTCCTCATCATCGATGACTTCCTGGCCAACGGCTGCGCGCTGCAGGGCCTGATTTCCATCGCGGAGTCCGCGGGGGCCACCATTGAAGGGCTGGGGATAGCCATAGAGAAAGGGTTCCAGATTGGCGGCCGCGTCATCCGGAATCTGGGCTACCGCCTGGAATCCCTGGCAATCGTGGAGTCCATGGACGCGCAGACCGGCACGATCTGGTTCCGGGAGCAGATGAATACACAGACAAAAGAGAGGATGAATCCATGAAAAACAATCTACAACTTTCGGAAGCCGCGTTCCAGCTGGACGGGAAAATGCCCCTGAGCCAGGCCATTCCCCTGGGGCTGCAGCATGTGCTCGCCATGTTCGTGGGCAACCTGACGCCGCTGCTGATCATCACAGGCGCCTGTGGCATCGCCAGCGGCGAGTTCGCCAGCCTGCAGCTGAGTCTCCTGCAGAACGCCATGCTGATAGCGGGCATCGTCACTTTGGTGCAGCTTTTCGCCGTGGGCCCTATCGGAGGCAAGGTTCCTATCATCATGGGCACGTCCTCGGGCTTCATCGGCGTGTTCAACAGCGTGGCGGCCACCATGGGGGGCGGAGTCATTGCCTATGGGGCCATTATGGGCGCATCTATCATCGGCGGCCTGTTTGAGACGGTGTTAGGCTTCTTCCTGAAGCCTCTGCGCAGGTTCTTCCCGGCTGTGGTCACGGGCACGGTGGTTCTGTCCATCGGTCTGAGCCTGATTTCCGTGGGCATCAATTCCTTCGGGGGAGGAAACAACGCCGCTGACTTCGGCTCCGCGGAAAATCTGTGCCTGGCGCTTTTCGTGCTGGTGATGATACTGGTGTTCAAGCACGGCACAAAGGGGTTCCTGAGTTCATCCTCCATACTGCTGGGCATTGTCTGCGGCTATATCGCGGCTGTCATCATGGGGTTCGTGCTGCCGACAACCGGCGTCACGGCTGAGGGCGCGGAGTACACCAAGGCCTGGGTGCTGAACTGGCAGAAGGTGGCCGACGCGGCCTGGTTTGAAATCCCTAAGTTGATGCCGGTGAAGCCGGTGTTCGATATGCGGGCCATCATTCCGGTCCTGATCATGTTCATTGTCACTGCCGTGGAGACGGTGGGAGATATCTCCGGGGTCATGGAGGGCGGTTTAGGCCGGGAGGCTACGGACAAAGAGCTGTCCGGCGGCGTCACCTGTGACGGTCTGGGCTCCAGTTTTGCGGCGCTGTTCGGCGTGCTGCCCAATACGTCTTTCAGCCAGAATGTGGGCCTGGTGGCCATGACTAAGGTGGTGAATCGGTTCGCCCTGGCAACCGGCGCTGTTTTCCTGATTCTGTGCGGCCTGTGCCCTAAGCTGGGGGCGCTGGTGTCCATCATGCCTCAGTCCGTTCTGGGCGGCGCGGCGGTGATGATGTTCTCCTCCATTGTGATAAGCGGTATCCAATTGATCACCAAGGAGCCCCTTACCTCCCGGAATCTGTCCATCGTGGCCGTGGCGCTGGGCGTGGGCTATGGCATGGGCGCTAACACAGGCATCCTGGCGCATATGCCCCAGACCGTTCAGCTGATTTTCGGCGGCTCCGGCATTGTTCCGGCGGCTATGGTGGCGATTTTGCTGAATATTCTGCTGCCGAAGGACAAGGAAGCGGCGAAGTAGCCTTGCTGTGCCGGTAGGGTGTGTTCCGTTAAGGCTGTGCTGTCGAAGATGGTTTTGTCAGGAACTGTTCTGCCGGGGATTGTCCTATTAGAGATTGTGGAGGCAGAAACTGCTCAGTAAGGAACAGTCTCGTCAGGGACGATTCATCGGGAATTGTTCCGTCAGGAGTTTTAAGCTTTGTCAGTGTCTGTCTCGTCAAGGACAGTCCATCGGGAATTGTTCTGTCAGGAGTTTCAAGCTTTGTCAATGTCTGTCTCGCCAATGGACAATCCATCGGGAAGTTCGGTCAGGGATTTCAGGTCTTCCGGCGTGTCTACATCCATCAGTTCATATTTGTCCCGGACAGGTACCAACCGCACCTGTCCGGGATATTTTTTCAGCACAAAGCTGCCGCCCTTTCTCTCCGGGAGCGCCAGAAGCTCCGGAAAAGCCCATTTTGGAAACATTACAGGGGAGCCCACCTCATCTCCATATGCAGTGCGCCAGATAACCTTGTCCTCATGAAAGGCATTCAGAGCAAGGGAAGCCACCGTATCCCACCTTAGCAGCGGCTGGTCTGCCGGGCAGAACATGCAGCTGTCGATCTCTCCCATGATGGCCTGGAGCCCCAGGCGGACAGTGTCGCTGCGGTAGGGCATATCATGGAAAACCACAGGGATTTCCTGTCCGCGGCACAATTCCCCGATTGCGGGATGCCTGGTGACTACGACGCGTCTTCTAAAAATCCCCTCCGTAGCGTCCAAAGTCCACTGAATCAAAGGCTTCCCCCTGAAATCTGCCGTCAGCTTATTGCCGCCAAAGCGCCTGCCCAGCCCGGAAGCCATGATGACGCAGCCCGGATTCCCAAAGGGGGCATCCAGATCCACAAGGAAGACATCGTCACGGCGGCACAGTTCCTCCAGAAAAGGCAGAGACTGCTTCCGAACCACGGCAGCAAGCCGTTTCCCGTCCATCAGCGCCCGAATCCCCCGGCAATACTCTGGGCATCCGGTCTCCAGATAGCCGATTTCATCTATGGAGGCCCATTCGTCATCCGCTTCCGCGCATCGCTGCAGAGCTGCATTTCCCAGGCCCAGGAAACCCTCAGGACATACCCGCATTCTGTTGGCGGTTCCGGGAAGGCTGCCGTCATAAACCCCGATCCGCGCAGTCCTCCCGGTGGAGTTATCCCTGAGATATACGCCTTTCCCGGGCTCTGCCCAGGTGGTGACGCCGGGAAGAGGATAGGGGAAGAGCCTGTGCAGCAGCGTGCTTTTCCCGCTTTTCCTCGCTCCTGTGAGAATCAGATGACGTTTACGGCTGTTCCGGAAAGAATTCCAGATACAGTCTGTAGTTAGCCTGTATACAGGCGTCTCGGTAGGACTCATATCGGTTCAACCACTCCTTTCCTTCCGGTGTCAGGCAGCTGCCGCCGCCGTGCTTTCCGCCTGTGACGCGGATGGTGAGCGGATAGCCCAGAGCCTCCTCCGCGTTCTTCAGAATCTTCAGCGCCTTGGTATATGCCATGCCCATGGAAGCCGCTGCGGCCCGCAGGGAGCCTGTTTCTTCTACGGCATGGAGCAGCCGTGCGGGCCCCTCGCCGAAGAACTTTTGTCCATTGTCGTCTATGAGCCGAATGCGCGTTACTGATTTCATGAAAAATGCACCTCGTTTATTCCTCTCTGAGCATCACCAGGGATTCCCGTCCGCTGCGGCCTGTGAGCCTGGCCAGGCTGATCTTGCCGTAAATCTGCTCCAGCAGCGCCTCCATATGAGAGAGGGAATCCGTCCCGGGAGAGAGCGTGCCCAGAATCCGGCCCTCCGCAAGCAGAAGCAGCCGGTCGCAGTAATTCAGCGCCAGGGAAGGATCATGGAGCGTCACCATGGCAGCCCTGGAGTCGTCGGACAGCCAGTCTCTCAAAAGCGCAAGCATCTGATGCCGGAAACGGAAATCCAGTGCGCTCTCCGGCTCGTCCAGCAGAAGGAGCCGTCCCTGGCAGCACAGCGTCCGGGCGAAGATGCACAGCTGTTTCTGGCCTTCGCTTAAGGAAAGATAATTACTGTCCTCTTTCCCCTCCAGGCCCACCCGCGCCAGTGCCTTAAGCCCCTCCTTGCGCATGGCAGCGGTAGGGCGCTCCAGCAGTCCCAGCCGGGGATTGAATCCCATGAGGACCACGTCGAGAGCGGAGATGTCGATGGAAATCCCGCTTCTCTGGGAGATATAGCCGCATTGCCGCGCCAGCTGCCGGGGAGACAGACTTTCCAGAGCCGTCCCCTCCAGGATGCAGCTGCCGGTATGGGGCAGGATTCCGCAGACAGCTTTCAGCAGAGTGGTCTTGCCGCTGCCGTTGGCCCCCAGAATGCCCAACAGGCATCCCCTGTCCAGATGGAAGGACAGATGCTCCAGAATGGGCTTTCCGCCGTATCCGGCAGTCAGATTGTCGACAGTCAAAAAGCACATAAGTATCAGCCTCTCATCATTTCTGTTTTTTCCCTGCCTGGCGGTGAATGAGGAGAATCAAAAAGGGCGCCCCCAGCAGGCTGGTGAAGATGCTCACAGGCAGTTCCACAGGAGCCGCGCTGCGGGCAAGGATGTCCGCGGCCAGGAGCAGCAGGCCGCCCAGCAGCCCGGCAAGCAGCATGGTGCCCGGGCGGTTATCCTTTGTCAGAAGCCGTGCGCCGTGGGGAGCCAGCAGCCCGATGAAGCTGATCAGTCCGGTGAGGCTCACCACGGAGGACACCATCAGCGTCGCCGTGAGCAATACAAAGAGCCGCAGCTTTCCCACGCTGACCCCCAGCATCCTGGCCTCGCCCTCGTCGCCGGACAGTAGGATAAGCTGGCGATGCAGCGGGAAAAGCGCCGCCAGGCAGAGGGCGCAAAGGAGCAGATTCCCCCCTATGGAGTAGCCGCTGACCCCGTTCAGGCTGCCCATGATCCAGTATTCAATGGAAGCCAGCTGCCTTTCCGGATCCGCGGTGAGCTTCAGGCACATCAACACTGTCTGGGCCAGGGAGTGGACGGCGATTCCGGACAGGACGATGGTGTTTTTGGCACCGCTCCTGTCCAGGGCGGACAGGGCCAGCACCAGAATCACCGCCAGGAGGGCGCCCGCAAAGGAAGAAGCCGTCACAGCCGCCGTCCCGGAGAGGAACAGGATGCCCGCCGCCGCGCCCGCGCTGGCGCCGGAGGAGACGCCGATGATGTCGGGGGAGGCCAGTGGATTGCGGAACAGGGTCTGATAGACGAAGCCCGCCGCGCCCAGGGCAAAACCGCCCACCGCCCCCACGCAGGTGCGGCTGACACGAAGGCTTAAGAAGACCCGCCATTGCAGTTCATTGCCCACCGCCAGTTCCCGGAGGGACAGGGGATACTTCCCCACGAACAGACTGCCCACCGCCAGGGCAACCATGGCAATTGCCCCTGCCAGGCATAGGAGTCCCGTTTTCCCGGTCTTTTTGCCCATCATTTGGAGCTGCTTTCGCTGTAGACGAAGCCATAGAAGGTCTCATAATATTCGTCAATCAGCGCGGCGCAGTCGGCCTCCGGGCACAGGTCAGGATGCAGGATGCCGGAGAGCCATACAGCGCCCAGGATGCCGCCGGGTACAGGGCTGTCCCAGGCTTCGGCGGCGTCTGGCATCTGGTAGACATGGCCGTCTGTCACGGCGGCGCAGTCCGCCAGGTTCGGGTCGGCGAGTACATCCTCCACGCTGTATGCCGCGTCGGAAGCCAGGAGGATGTACTCGGGATTCCAGGCCAGCAGCTGCTCGTAGCTGATGTCCACCCAGTAGGTGTCGGAAAGCTCAGCCGCCGCGTTGACCCCTCCCGCCAGACGGATCATATCGGACTGGTACATGGCGCTGCCGGCGGTGGACAGCAGGCTGGAATTGCCCGCCAGGTAGACTTCCGGCTGCTCCTCGTCCGCCAGTGTCCGGGTCAGGCGCTCTTCCTGGGCTGATGTGAAATCCAGCAGCGCCTGGGCCCGGGCTTCGGTATCGGTAGCGGCTGCCACCAGTCGGATCATTTCCGTGAGCAGGGCCTGGTCTTCCGGATTTACCAGCAGCACGGATATGCCCAGCTCCTCCAGGGTCTGGGCAGCGTTCTGGAGCTTGAGCGGCAGAATGACCAGATCCGGTTCCAATGCGGCGCAGCCCTCCAGATCGAACTCCTTGGCGGAACCCACGCTCGGCAGCCCGGTCAGCTCGGGAGCGCTGAGCCGGTAGATGGCACGCTTGTCGGCTTTGGCTTCGATGCCTACCATTTTTTCATCCAGATCCAGGGCTATCAGGAGGCTGGTGGAGATGTAGTAGCCGCTGACCAGCTTCTGGGGCTCCTTTTCGATGGTCACTTCGCGCCCCGCCTGATCCGTGAGGGTAATGGGATAGTGGGGGACTTCCTGGTCAGAGCTTTTTGAGGAACTCTCTGAATCGTCAGAGTTCCCGGAATCGTCAGAACTTTCGGAATCACCGGAATTTTCTGAGTCGCCGGAGAGGACAGTATCGGAAACGGAAGAATCCCCACCCCCATGAGAGTCTTCCGTTTTGCCGCAGGCTGCCGCGGACAGCACCATGGCAAGGGCCAGCAGTAGGGGAAGTATTTTTTTCATCATTTTCTCCTTTTCGTTATCGTTTGCAAAATACAACGCCACTATTATAGCAAGTTGTCTTTTCAAAATCAAGATGTCCTGATATAATAAGACTCACAGGTAAGAACCTGAGTTTTACAGTTATGAGACAAAAAATCCTTGCATTAGCTTATAATTAAAGGCCTGCAAGGATTTTTCTCCTGTTATGCTCTTGCCGCTAATCTCATTTCCTGAAAAAATCGTTTGAAATCTTCCTGCTTTGCATAAGCATAATAAAACTCTGTCCCAAATGTCTCCTGTATTTTTCGGTAGTCCAGGGCTATCTGATCCTCATTGCTGAATTTCAGGGTCGGCACCATTTTCCCTGTTCTTTTGTCCGGAACCTCCTGGTATCTTATTTTCCCGCCCACATCAAGGAGCCTCACATATCCTCCCTTTTCAATCAGGCAGTTCGCTTCCCGAAGTGCATCTGCAATCCTTTCCGCGGAGAGCCTTTTGTCACCCATGAAATGTTGGATGATGCGTACGATGACCAGGGCCGTGAAACAGATCAGGAAGTGTGCGCGGATATGCGGGCGTGTATTCAGGTAGACCGGTCTGGCGTCAAAATCGCTCTTCATGATCCGGAAGGATTCCTCGATCCTCCATAGTCCATGATAGACTTCACGTATTTTTGCAGCATCATAGTCCAGCTCGCTGGTTATGATTGCAAAATACCCGTCATATCTCGCATCTTTTTCTGCTTTTTCTTTATCCACGGTGGCCACTTTCGCAATCTGTCCTTCCTCCAGGACCTCCCCTGTCTCTTTCATGACGGTCTCTTCCTTGACATAGCGGTCTTTCCCATGCTGTATCCCATAGGCATTGTTCTTTGTTGACTTTTCTGCCCGGAGCAGCTTCTCCTCACGTTTTCTGGCTGCCATCTCCGCATCCGCCTTCGACCAGTAGAGCAGCACTTTGCGCTGGCGCGTGACGGCGGTCTTCTTTTCCATGCGCTCCCCATCCCCGCTGGTCTCAAAGGAGATGTCATGCCCTTTATATTCCTCCGTGAGCAGCTTCCATTTATACGATCCATCTGTGGATTCCGTCCATCCCTCCGGATTGAACAGATGCTCCTGGTAACGCTTTCCCTTTGTCCCTTTCAGGACCTGTGAGAATACATATCCGTCACCCTGGCTGCATAAAAGGTCGATGTTGTGGGAACAGTTCATCCCTTTGTCTGCCACTACAACGGTCCGTTCTATGCCGTATTCTTTTTTAAAGCCGTCCAGGTTCTCCTTCAGGGTATCCGAATCGCTCATGTTGCCACGGAACACGTCCATGCAGACAGGGATGCCGTTGCCGTCAATGAACAGCCCCATCTGGATGATCGGGGTCAGCTGGTGCTCCTTGGATACGCCCTTCTGGGCAAGGGCCGAGCCTGCCGTCATGTTCCCGTGCCTGTCCCGGTAGACCTCATCCGGGTCTGCAAAATCCTTTTCCGTGTAGTAGTTTGTCACATCGTAAAAAGAGTAGTCCAGTTTCCGTCCGGCAATGGCCTCCACTTTTTCGCTGATATGCTGCTGGAGGTCATAAAAGAATCCATCAAAGTGGTCCAGTGCACGGTAGACCTGGGGGAGCTCAAAGTCGTTTTCCGCCCCGTAATAATTCAGCAGGCGCGATGCCGCCTCCCTTTTCGATGAAGGGTACAGGATGCGGTCCATTACCAGGTAGGAAAAGACCTGGTCCAGGGAATACTTCCCCCGGAAGCCGCTGGCTTTCTGGTAATCCTGTATAAAAGAGCTGATGTCCAGGAGCCGGTATACTGCTTCTGGAAATTTATATCCATAGTTAAGGAGCCGGTTGTTTTTTGTGTACATCATTTCTGATACAGGAATCTCGATGCGCAGGTCCCGCTTTTTCTTCAGGCTGTCGTTACATGCATTCACTTCTTTCCAGAAAGTAGCCTGGTCTTCCTGGTCCTCCAGATAGCCAAAGCTTTTTACCGTGCGCTGTTTAGGGGAAGAATTTGGATACGGGCGGTATCCTTCAGTGACCCGGACCTGGGTCTTCATAGAACCGTCTTTAAACAATTTTTTGTCTTTTCTTATCATTTCGTTACCTCCGTCCCTCTCTATCATAGCATAAATAGAGCATAACGTAAATAGAAAATCAGAAAAAATCCCAGAAACTGCCATTTTTCTGGGATTAATATCGGTTATCATTGCTGATTATTGGCTTAAACTGTAAAACTCAGGTTATAGCAAGTTGTCTTTTCAAAATCAAGATGTCCTGATATAATAAGACTCACAGGTAAGAATCACAGACCAGATTCTATTATTAAGGTGCTAAAACGGAAACAAATCATATCCAAAAGGAGTGTCTGCCGTGATCGATATACAGAAATATGTCCGGGCCGGGAGCCTGGAAGAGGCGTACCGGCTGAACCAGAACAGGCAGAACCGCGTCCTCGGCGGCATGCTGTGGCTGCAGACGGGAAAGGGGAATGTGAACACTGCCATTGACATTTGCGGGCTGGGGCTTGACGCCATTGAGGAGACCGGAGAGCAGTTTTCCATGGGAGCCATGGTGCCCCTGCGCCGGATAGAGCTCCACCAGGGGCTGAACGAATACACCGGAGGGGCGGTGGCCGCCGCTGTCAGGGACATAGTGGGCGTCCAGTTCCGCAATCTGGCCACCGTAGGGGGCAGCATCTGGGGGAGGTTCGGCTTCTCCGATGTGCTGACGGTGTTCCTTGCCATGGAGACGGAGGTGGAGCTGTACCAGGGGGGCATCATGCCGCTGGAGCGGTTCGCCGCCATGAACTATGACAGGGACATCCTGGTGCGTCTCATCGTGAAGAAGACTCCGGGGGAATTCGTCTACAGGGCCATGCGGAACCAGCGGACGGATTTCCCTGTGATCGCCTGTGCCCTGTCCAGGATGGGAGAAGAGTACCGGGCCGTGATTGGCGCAAGGCCGGCCAGGGCCATGGTAGTCCGGGATGAGAGAGGTCTTCTTTCCGGCGGCCTGACGGAGGAGAGCTGCAGGGCCTTTGCCGACTATGTGGCGGAAACCGTTCCCACGGAAAGCAATCTCCGCGGCAGCGCTGCCTACCGCACCCATCTGGTCCGGGTGCTGACGGAGAGGAATCTTACAGAACTGAGAGGGAGGCAGTGATGGAAATAACCATAAGACTGAACGGAAAAAACGTAACCGATACCATAGAGGCCGACCTTCTGCTGATTGACTTTCTGCGCAGACACGGCTGCCACAGCGTAAAGCGGGGGTGCGAGACATCCAACTGCGGCCTGTGCACGGTGCTCATGGACGGCGTTCCCGTGCTTTCCTGTTCCGTGCTGGCGGCCCGGGCGGAGGGACATGCGGTACAGACCCTGGAGGGGCTCCAGGAGGAGGCGGAAGAGTTCGTGGGCTTCATAGCGGATCAGGGGGCCGACCAGTGCGGCTTCTGCAACCCGGGATTCGTGATGAACGCCATTGCGCTGTTTAGAGAGAATCCTGACCCCACGGACGACGAAATCCGGGCTTACCTGGCCGGAAATCTATGCCGTTGCTCCGGCTATGACGGACAGCTACGGGGAATCCGGAATTACCTGGACAGCCGGAAGGCACAGGATAAAGAAGTAAAAAATGACAGAAATGAGGATTCCTATGGAACAGAAAGAATATAAGTCCGTCAACAAATCAGTCCGCAAGAAGGACGCCATGCAGCTGCTGCTGGGGAAAGCGGTCTATATGGATGACATCACCCCTGACGATGCCCTGGTGGTAAAGCTGCTGCGCAGTCCCCATGCCAACGCCATAGTCCGGGAAATCAACACGGCAATCGCGAAAAAGGTGCCGGGAATCGTGGACATCTATACCTGGGAGGATGTGCCCTCCACCAGGTTCGCCATAGCGGGGCAGACCTACCCGGAGCCATCTCCCTATGACCGCCTGATCATCGACCGCCATGTGCGCTTCGTGGGCGACGTGGTGGCCATCATAGCGGCAGAGACGGAAAAAGCGGCCTATAAAGCCATGAAGCTGATCAAGGTGGACTATGAAGTGCTGGAGCCGGTGCTGGATTTCCGCAAGGCCAAGGACAACCCCATCCTGGTGCATCCCGAGGAGGACTGGTTCCCTCCCTGTGAGGTGGGCGGCTCCAACCGGCGGAATCTGGTGGCCAGTGGGGCGGAGTCCCAGGGGGATGTGGACTCCGTGATGGCGGACTGCGAAATCCAGATAGACCGCACTTTTCACACAAAAGCCTTTAACCAGGCCATGATGGAGACCTTTCGGACCTATACGGATTTTGACCGCTATGGGCGGCTCCATGTGGTCACATCCACCCAGATTGTGTTTCACTGCAGGCGGATTCTGTCCAGGGCCCTGGGGATTCCCAAGAGCAGGATACGGGTGGAGAAGCCCAGGATCGGAGGCGGTTTCGGCGCAAAACAGACGGCGGTGTGCGAAGTCTATCCTGCCTTTGTGACCCTGAAAACCGGAAAGGCAGCAAAGCTGATTTATACCAGGGAGGAGGCACAGACTGCAGGCTCTCCCCGGCATGAGATGGAGATTCGAGTGCGCCTGGGAGCGGACCGGGACGGCAGGATTCGGGCTTTGGACCTCTATACCCTGTCCAATTCCGGCGCCTACGGCGAGCACGGGCCTACCACGGTGGGACTGTCCGGACATAAATCCATTCCCCTGTACACCGGCGGCCTGGAAGCGTACCGTTTCGGCTATGATGTGGTTTACACCAATACCATGGCGGCAGGCGCCTATCGGGGATACGGCGCCACCCAGGGGATGTTTGCCCTGGAATCCGCAGTGAACGAGCTGGCGGAGAAACTGGGCATGGACCCCACGGTGATCCGGGACAGGAATATGGTGCGGGAGGGCATGGTGATGCCTGCCTATTATCATGAAACCGCCAATGCCTGTGCGTTGGACCGCTGCATGGAGCATTGCAGAAAGATGTTTCACTGGGAGGAGAAATACCCAGTGCGGGAGATGGGCGGCGGCAAAGTCCGGGTGGCGGGTGTGGCCATGGCCATGCAGGGCTCCTGCATCTCCAATGTTGACGTGGGCTCCGCCACAGTGAAACTGGGGGAGGACGGCAGCTATCAACTGCTCATCGGGGCAGCGGATATGGGCACGGGATGCGACACCATTCTGGCCCAGATGGCGGCGGAATGCATGGAATGCGATGTGGAGGATGTGGCCGTGTTCGGCGCGGATACGGATGCCTCTCCCTATGATTCCGGCTCCTACGCCTCCTCCACCACTTACATTACCGGCAAGGCCGTGGAGAAGGCCTGCGGGGATTTGAAGAGGCGGATTTGTCACATCGCGGCGCAGATGATGGACTGCAGCCCGGAGGAAGTGGTTTTTGAGAGAGACAGAGTCCGTCGGATAGGGGCGGACCAGGAGGTAAGCCTGACGGATATCGCCTACAGAACCCAGTGCTTTGGGGGAGAGGCCGCAGAGGCAACCGCCACCCATTCTTCCCCGGTGTCCCCGCCTCCCTACATGGTGGGAATGGTGGAAATCGAATTGGACAGGCAGACAGGCCAGGTAACCGTATTGGACTATATGGCGGTAGTAGACTGCGGCATTCCCATCAACCCCGCCCTTGCCCGGATTCAGGCTGAAGGGGGCATTGTTCAGGGAATCGGCCACACCCTGTTTGAGGATATTCA
>ERZ808037.1862-NODE-1862-length-12217-cov-3.657496_pt1 | contig 12217 bp, 9 predicted proteins | sample MGYA00380190_ERZ808037 | MGnify/ENA primary metagenome ERZ808037 (study PRJEB31490, sample SAMN06133399) | mouse gut metagenome | isolation source: J9 | host: mice | place: China: Chengdu | collected 2015-05 ...
CTCCATGATGGTGAGGTCGGCAGCGAAATCGGTGTCGTAAACATGGTCGAAGCCGAGCCTGCGCATCGCGGCGGCCATGCGCCCCTGCGTCGCCTGCTCGCGCGAGAGCCCCACGCCCTCGCCCCATGACGAGCGCACGGCGGGCGCAACCTGCACGACCGTGACGACATCAGGGTCGCGCAGCGCCTCCAGCACGATGCCCGTGTCGTCGCGCGCCGTGAGCGCCCCGGTCGGGCAGTGCGTGATGCACTGGCCGCAAAGCGCGCACCCGGCCGCATCGATTGGCAGGCCATCGCGCACGGCCACGCGCAAGTTAGGCCCCGCGCCTGTGAAGTCCCACACGGCGCAGTGCTGCACCTTCGCGCACTCGGCAACGCAGCGCATGCACTTGATGCACTTCGACGAATCGCGGACGAGCGGGAACGCCTCGTCCCATTCCCCAGCTTCAGGGAGGTAAAAACCCGTGTCGGCCACGTTGAACGCGCTTGCGAGCTCGCGCAACGCGCACGTCTCCTGACGCACGCACGTCGCGCATTCGTAACGGTGCGACTCCACGAGCGCCTCGACGTTCGCACGGCGCGCCTCGACCACGCGCGCAGACGTCGTGACGACTTCCATGCCCTCGCGCACAGCCGTGTTGCAGGCGGTCACGAGCTCGCCGTCCGCCTCCACGAGACACACGCGACACGACGCGATGTCGTTTATCTTCTTCATCCAGCACAGCGTCGGGATGTTCGCGCCGGCCTTGCGCGCAGCCGCGAGCACCGTCATGTTCTCGCGCACCTCGACCGTGCGACCGTCGACGGTCATCTTCACCATGATTCAAGCCCCCTTCCGGTCAGCGCGCCTATGCCGAACACGTCGCAGCGCAAGCAGCGTCCGCATTCCTGAGCAGCCTCCTCGCCGCTCATCGCGAGCTCGACGCATTCGAAATCGCACTTGCGCTCGCGTGCGGGACGTTCCTCGATCTGAATGCGCCCATAAGCTGTGCGGTCGTTCGGGCGCGCAGCAGGGACCTTAGCGCCGCAATCTATCTCATGACGGAACCCGAGCAGCTCATCGATGTTGCGCGCAGCGGTCTTGCCGGCCGCGATCGCCATGATGACGGTCTTGGGGCCCCACTGGCAGTCACCGCCGACGAACACGTTGTCGAGCCCCTCGGCACGCAAGAACTCGTCCGCCACGAAGCGCGTGCGCTCGGCCTTCATGCCGAATTCCTCGAACGGCGCGCTCTGGATGTCCTGACCGACGGCGATGAGCACGATGTCGGCGTCGATGCGCGTCTCGGGCCGATCGGCCGCGACCGGAGCAGGCCGGCCGCGCTTCACGGCTCCGATGTGCTGAGGCTGGCACACGAGCGCCGCCGCGTTGCCCGCGCCGTCGACTTCGATGCGCACGGGCGCCTGCAGACACATCATCTCGACACCCTCCGCGAGCGCGGCGTGCACCTCCTCGGCGAGCGCCGTCATGTCCTCGAGGCGGCGTCGATAAGCGACGGTCACGTTCGCGGCCCCCGCGCGCACCGCCGTGCGTGCGCAATCCATCGCCACGTTGCCGCCGCCGATGACGGCGACGTTCTTTCCGCCGAAATCGGGGTATTCCTCGTCGCCGATTCGCTCGAGCAGCTCGACGGCGCTCATCACGCCGTTCGCATCCGCGCCCTCGATGTCGAGCGTCTTGCCGCCCTGAGCGCCAACCGCGACATACACCGCGTCGAACTCTGCCGCGATGCGCCTCATGTCAGCGTCGTTGACCTGATGCTCGAGCTCGACTTCGATGCCGCCCACGCCCAAGATCGCGCGAATGTCCTCGTCGATGCGCTCGCGCGGGAAACGGTAAGCGGGGATGCCATACCTCATCATGCCGCCGAGTTGCTTGCGTCCCTCGAACACGGTGACGTCATGGCCCATGAGGGCCGCGTAATAGGCACAAGTCATTCCACTCGGTCCGCCGCCGATGACGGCGATGCGCTTGCCCGTCGACTCAGCGCGCTCGGGCGTTTCCACCTTATCGGCGGCAATCGCGTCGACCGCGAACTTCTTGATGCCGCGGATGTTGACCGGCGCGTCGACCAGCGTGCGACGGCAACGTTCCTCGCACGGGTGCTCGCACACAAGCGCGCATGCGGTCGGGAACGGGTTGTCCTTGCGGATCATCTTGATGGCACCCGCGCAGTCGCCTTCTTGCACGAGTGCGATATAGGCCGGCACGTTCACATGCGCCGGGCAGAGCGTCACGCAAGGAACGGTCTGCTCGACGCCCTCGCCGCACAGTCCCCGCTCCACGTGGCTCGCGAACTCGGCGGCGAACTCGTCGAGCGCCTGCAGCACGAGCTCGCCCGCATGCCAGCCGATCGCGCAATCCGCCGTGTCGCGCAGCAACTCAGCACGACGACGGATGTCATCGACGGCCGCCTCGTCGGCCTCGAACGCGAGCACCTCGTCCAAATCGTCCAGGATCTTCGGCATGCCCTCACGGCACGGCGTGCACTTCCCGCACGTCTGCGCCGCGCACCCCTGCAGCAACCCCTTTATCGCCGCGACCGGGCACATCCCGGGCGGCATCGAATCGACACGTCTCTGATAAGGCTCCAACAGCCCCCCAACGCGACGTGCGTCATCGGCAAAAGCGCCGATTGATAACATCGTCATTTCCCTCTCTCTCGCTTCAACTCCCACAATTCTCCCCGATTGCCCAGAGCAAAACTCCGGGCAATCGGCGATTTATCCTCGATTTAACCCAGCAGGGCGAGACGACGCCTCCGCGAGTGAGACAACACACCCCGGGAGCGTTGTCTCACTCGCGGAGGCGCCGTCTCTCCCTGCAGTCTCGTTCCATCTCACAACCCGAAATCAGGGTCGAGCCATGAGCGCTGCGCCTCGTCACGCGGGCTCGCGAGCATCGCGTAACGAGCAGCGCCGTAAATCCCGGCGTCGCCCTCGAGGCTCGCCGTGCGAATCTCGGTGCCCGCGCACGCCCCGAGGCAGTAACCCTGATAAGCCATGCGGAGCGCCCCGATGAATTGGTCGGCCCCTCCCGCGATGCCGCCGCCGATGAGAATGACCTCCGGGTCGACGGCGCATGCGACCTGCGCCAACGCGAACCCGAGCTTGTCGCACATGACGAAAAGGGCCTCGTCGGCACGCGGGTCGCCTTGCGCAAACGCCTTGAACACCGACAGCGCATCCGTCTCACTCGTCGGCTCGTAATCGCTGAACTCAGCAGGGTCAAGGACTCCCGACTTCCCCGCCTCGATGAACGTCTGCACGATGCCGCGCGCCGACGCGTAACGCTCCAGGCAGCCGTTGCGGCCGCACTTGCACGGGCGTCCGCCGGGGACGACCGTCATGTGACCGATTTCTCCCGCGGCGCCATGCCCGCCCGAGATGACCGTGCCCTCGACGATCAAGCCCGAACCGATGCCGGACCCCACGGTGACGAGAAGCGCCGACCGGGCATTTCCGCCCGCGCCCCGCCACATCTCGCCGAGCGCAGCCGCATTCGCGTCGTTCAACGTGGAAATCTCGCACTTGCCGAACGTCTGCTCGAGGCACTTGATCAGCAGCTCCCAATCGACTTTCACGTTCGGGACGAACACGCTGCCCTGCTCGAGAATGCCGGGAACGGCGAGCCCCACACCACCGAGCTCCGACGAATAGACGCCCATTCCGTGCACGAACTCGCCAACCGCGTCGGCAAACGCGCGGCACGCGACTTTGTCGAGCAAGTTGCCCGTGGGGAAACTCGTCTTGCCGGACAGCTGCCCCGCCGTGTCGACGAGGCCGATCTTGACCGCATTGCCGCCATAATCGATGCCCAGATAGAGCTTGTCGTCATCCATGAGAACGCCCCTCCCGAAACGACTGAATAATCGCCTGGACACATCGTGCCACATCTATGGGAAGGAGGACCGTTTAGCCGAGAAATTCTTCGTTAATCGGAAGGTTGTAAGCGGCTGCTGTCGCACGCAAATCGGCATCGCTCAACACATAGGGCAAATCGGGATTGCCACCTTGCGCGGCGCGTCCGCGCAAATAGACGTCAGCCGCCTTGTCAATCGCCTCCACGAGTCCGAACGCCCCGTCGAAGTCGTCACCTGACGAGAAGACGCCGTGCAACTGCCACACGCAAGCCTCGAACCGCTCGAGCTCTCGTGCCGTCGCGGCAGCGAGGTCGGCCGAGCCGGGCACCATCCAGCGCAAGGCGCCCACGCCGCTGGGGATGGCGATGACGCTCTCGGTGAGAGAACCCCACAGCAAGCGCGTCAACGTGCGCGCATCGGGCGGCACGAGCGATGTGAGCGCCACGAGCGCCGAAGGATGCGCATGGTAAAGCACCCGCGACGTCCCCCCGCTCACACGCTTGCGAGCATCATGAGCAAGTACATGCGCGGAAATCTCGCTCGTTGGCCGGCCGCCGCCTTTCAGCCCCCACACGACACGCCAGGCCCCGCCCGCCGCGTCGATCTCGACGATTCCAGCGTTCGTCACAGGGTCAGCCGCCACGTTTGCCAGGTATTTCCCCGAACCGGTGACGAGCAAGAACTCTCCCGCCATGTCCGGCACTGACGCGCTGAGCGGAACCCAGGAACTCGGAGAATCATAGAAGAACGACCTCATCGACTTGACGTCGTCGACCGTCAGACGATAGCTCGCATTGCCGCCGTTGCGCTCGTGATAGCCCGCAGCAGCTCCGCGCTCGCACATCCGGCAGAACCCGCGCACGAACCCGATTTGCTCCCCTGCCACCGTTGAAACGGCGCCCTTGGCAACCGAGACACCCCGGTCAAGCGTCCCCTGCACGTCGTCGAGAAAGCCCATTACGACTCCCTCGACTCAGGCAAACCCTGTTGCGGAAGCTTCTTGCGAAGCGAGTAAACGAGCAGCACCACGCCGGCTATGATGAGCGGAGCCGACAGCACTTGTCCCATCGTGAGCCATCCGCCCCAGAGATATCCCAGCTGCACGTCGGGTTGACGCACGAACTCGATGAGGAAGCGAAAGCACCCGTAAAGCGTAAGGAACACGCCGATGAACGTCCCGCGCGGCCGCGGCGGGAGCTTGCGCGACAAGGCGAACAAAATGATGAACAGCAGCACGCCTTCGAGCAGCGCCTCGTAAAGCTGGGAAGGATGGCGCGGCATGTTCCCCGCAGCCCCGCCGAAGACGACGCCCCACGGCAAATCGGTGAAATCACCCCAGAGCTCGCCGTTAACGAAATTCGCGCACCTGCCCAAAAACAGGCCGATCGGAGCGGCGATGGCTCCCATATCGGCAAGTGTCAGGTAAGGGATTCCCGTAAGCTTCGCCGCCAGGATCCCCGCGATTAACGCGCCGACGAGCCCGCCATGGAAGCTCATGCCGCCATGGTTGACGGCCAGAATCTCGAGCGGATTCTCGAGATAGTTCTCGGTGCCGTAAAACAAGCAATAGCCGAGCCGCGCGCCGATGACGATTCCCACGATGACGCAGCAGATGATCGTCAGCAAGGCATCGTAATCGAAACGCAGCTTCCAACGCTTCGCGAGACGCGACATAAGCAAGCCCGCGAACAGGAAACCGAGCACGTAAGCCAGGCCATACCAACGCACGGCAATCGGCCCGAGCGTGAACGCGACGGGGTCGAGGTTTTGGTAGAAATCGTTAAGCACGTCGCCGGTTACGCCAGCTCTTCTTCAGCCGGAACGACCGCCGTGACGCCCGGCACGCGCTCCTTCAGGATGCGCTCGATGCCGTTAGCGAGCGTGAGCGCCGACAGCGGGCAGCCCTTGCACGCGCCGGTCAGCTCGACGACGACCTTGCCGTCGTCCTTGATGTCGATGAGCGTGACGTCGCCGCCGTCGGCGATGAGGCTCGGGCGAATCATGTCGAGCACTGCGAGGACTTCTTCTTTATCAACCATGATGACTCCTTAATGCGTCCAATATCTCGGAAGTGATTCTATCAGATGGAACAAACGTCGACGACGAACGTTCCACGAATGCAAGCGGCGGCGGCCACAACGATGGAACGTTCGTCGTCGACGTTTGTTCCATCATGAAACCGGCTTGTTGTCTGCCCCGATGATGAGCAGGACGTCCGAATCGAAGCTGTAATAAGCTTCGCCGTCGACGGCGCGCCCCACGCCGATAGCGTCGATGACGGTCTTCGCACGCGAAAGCCCTTTGTCGTCGCTGCCCTTGTAGACGACGATCGTCTCACTGTAGACCGGGTTCTCGGCATTGCCGACGTCGCCCAACTTGAAACCTTCCGCCTTCAAGGAATCGGCCAGCGCCTTGGCCGCGCCTTCGACGGTCGTGCCGTTCTGAATCGAGACCGTGAAGCTCGAAGGCTTAACAAGATCGGCCGAGCCGAGGTCGTTGGCGGACATCTTCTCGTTGCTCTCGAGTTTCTTCACGAGCTCGGAAACCTCGTTCGACGTGCTGACATATCTTCCCTCGTCGGTGCCGGTCACGTTCGTCACAACGGTGAAATAGCCGGGCAGGACCGCGGTCGAAATGTCGTTCACGGCAATCCCGCCGAGCCAGGAGCCGAGCGATTCGATGTCGCTGAGCGAATAATCGGTTTGGACGAAACCGCCGACCGAATCAAGTCGCGTGGCAAGGTTGCCCTCGCTCGAGAAAACCCGCGAGAGAACGCGGGCGGCGAAATCGAGCTGGTTGAGAAGCCGATCCTCAGCAGCTTTATCGATGTTGGTCGCACGAAGGTAAGTGAGCGCTTTCGTCCCATCAAGCAGCTGGGTCCCTTTGGGAATGAGCTGATATCCCGCATGCGGGTCGTCGATTTTCTGACGCACGTCGGCCTCGATGCCGCCGAGCGCGTCAACCATGCCCGCCACGTCGTCGGAACTCGCGATTTTCACGAAATGAGCGATGTCGACCTTGGAAAACGCCTCGAATGCATTGATCATCGCGGCATCGCCCCTATTTGCAGCGATCGAAGCGATGCTGTCGGACTGGTTGTCAACGGTGATTTGAAGCCCGGCGGGAATGGCCACGAGGGCCATGGTGCCGCCCTGCGGATCGAGGCGCACGAGGAAAAGCGCGTCCGGACCACTTTTCTCGAGCGGCTCGGCAGTTGCGCCGAGCTCCACGGACACGAGCGTGTAGGAAGGCTCGCCCGCGCGCACGGCGACAAGCGCGTCCTTCGCGTCGGAATCCTTGAGCGAAAGTGCCCCGCCGACGGCACCGCGAAATGCCATGAGACCCGCGCCGACGGCAACGCCGACAACGATGGCGACCGCAACGACCCCCACGGCGATGCGCTTCAAACGTGCGCGCCGAACAACCGCCCGGTTTCTGACGTAATGACGCGGTTCCACCTGAGCACGGCGCGCAACATGGGTTCCGATCGTCGAGTCGTTGACTCGACGAGACGTCTGCCGGGAGCGTTTTGCCGAATATGTCGTCCTGCGATGCTGCGGCATGGCCTAAGCGTCCGTCTCGACGCGCACGGTGCCGCGATGATTGAGATAAGGTCCCTCGCGCGACACATCAGCGCCAAGCGAGCGCAGCTTTCCAACGTAATCTTCATAGCCACGGTCGATGTGCCCGATCTTATACACATGCGTCTCGCCTTCAGCGACAATGCCCGCAAGGACAAGTGCGGCGCCGGCGCGAAGGTCCGTCGAAGAGACAGGCGCGCCCTGAAGAGGACGGCCGCCACGCACGAGCGAATGATGTTCTTCGATGACGATGTTCGCCCCCATGCGCGCAAGCTCGGCCGCGAACATGAAACGGTTCTCGAACACGTTCTCGGTGATGATGGACGTGCCGTCAGCACACGCCGCAAGCAGCATGAACTGCGCCTGCAAGTCGGTCGGGAACCCGGGATGAGGAAGCGTTTGAATCTCGACGGGGCGCAGTTCACCCTCGCGGCTCACCGTGATGTAATCATCGCCCTCTTGAACAGTGCAGCCCATCTCGCGGAGCTTGACGATTGCCATGCGCAAGTAAGACGGATCGATGCCGTGAACCGTGAGCGGCCCGCCGGTGAGCGCGCCGCCGACGAGGAACGTGCCCGCCTCGATGCGGTCGCCGCACGTCGTGTGGTCACAAGGATGGAACTCATCCCGACCAATGCCTTGAACGCGGATGACGGACGTCCCCGCATCCTCGACGCGCGCGCCCATCTCGACGAGCATGTTCGCCAAATCGACTATCTCCGGCTCGCACGCCGCGTTCTCGATGATCGTCTCGCCCTTCGCGGCGACGGCGGCCATGAGCGTGTTCTCGGTGGCGCCCACGCTCGGGAACCCCAAAACGACGTGAGCACCGTTCAATCCACGGGGCGTCGTCGCATGAAGGTAGCCATGCTCGACCTCGAACTCGACGCCGAGCGCCTCGAGGCCCTTGAGATGCATGTCGATCTTACGCGCGCCGATCTGGCAACCGCCCGGCATGGCGACGCGCGCCTCGCCGAAACGACCGATGAGCGGGCCAAGCACGGAAATGCTCGCACGCATCTTCGACACCAGCTCGTAAGGAGTCTCGAACGAATCGACGCCGGCCGTGTCGATGGTGAGCGTATGCTCGTCGCGCCCCACGAAGTTATCGCGTGTCACGACCGCACCGAGCTCCTCGAGAACCTCGGACATAACTTCGATGTCGGAAATGTCGGGGACGTTGCGCACGACGCACTCGCCCTGCGCGAGAATCGCGGCCGCCATCAATTTGAGCGCCGAGTTCTTGGCACCTGCAATCTGAACGTCACCCGTCAGCGTGTTGTTTCCGCGGACGACGATAATCTCCCGGGTCATGCTATCCACCTTATACCAGCACCCGCCTTGAAGGCGAGGTCATATTTCGCAATTAAGTCCTCTTATTATACCTTCAAGAAAGCATGAGCGGAAATCAAACGCTACTTCACCGTCACCTTCAAAGTGACTGACTTGGTCACGGGGGCAACGTTGCCCTTCGAGGCGACTGACACGACCACCTTGGCGACATGCGAGCCTTTCGCCGAGCCCGCCGCGACCGTCACGTTGCCGTTCGAATCCACGGAAAGCCCCCCGTCGCCGGATTCTTTCTTAAAGCTCACCTTGCCGCCTTTGTTCCCCGTCACCGCAAATGCCTTCTTGGAGGCAACGACCCGATCCGTCGCTTCGAGCTTCGCGAACGAGACGACCGGCTTCTTCGCAGCGATCTTGACCGGATTGGCCTTGAGAATCTTGTAGGTCGCCTTCTTCGACGCGCCCGAGCAATTTCCCTTGCCGATAACCCACACGGCATAAGACCCCACCTTGCTCGACTTCGGGTTCGAATACCTCACCTCGTAGTCGGCGGACTTGAGCTTCTTGCCCCCGACCGCCTTGATGCTGGGCTTCTGCACTTTCTTGTTCCAAACGAACGAGTCCTTCGACAACGTGAGCTTCGCCTTCTTGAGTGACAGCGGCGCGATCTTGAACGTAGCCGACTTGCTGTCCTTGCAAACACCGATCCCCAGCACCTTGACCGTTGCCTTATCGCCAACGTTGACGTTGTTCTTATAGGAAACCTCGTAATCGACGTCCTCGACGAGCACGTCATCGCCGATCTTCACAATGACGTCGGGTTCGATGGCCGCGGCTTCATAGGGAAAGCTCGCCACGCCCTTCGCGAACGAGATGGAGGCGTTCTTGAGGCTCACGGATTTCATGACCTCCACGTCCACGCTGCAGCTATGCCCCATGAAGGTCACCGTCATCTGATGGACGCCCGTTTCCCAAGCGCAGTCCTGGTCGGTTGCGAACTCGACCCCGCTGGCGTCGACGACCGCCCCGTCGCCGACGAGGAAATAATCATCCTCGTCATCGCGCCATTTCACAACGTAAACGGTCTTCGTTCCATCCCATGCGTTCACGGTGAGCTGGTCGCCCTCGTCGAGGTTCGGAGGGAAATAGCAGAACCACGGGTCGCCTGACTCGCCGTATTCGGCGGTGACCCAATATCCGTAATCCTCGCCCTCCTCAAGGAACCGGTAGGGCACCTTGGGCGTGAATTCAATCGACTTCACCGGGTTCGCGATGAGCTCGACATCCACGCTGCACGAGCATCCGCAATAGGTGATTACCATCTGATACGTCGTGCCGGCAATCCACTTCTCGACCGGGTCTTTCCAAGCGCAGCTGAGCTCGTCTTCGTCGAGAACGTCTTCGTCATCCGAGGCGAAACAATAGCCGTCGTCGCCTTCGTCGCCTTCGTCTTCCTCGCACTCGAGCTCGTCTCCGTCGTCGCCCTCGTCGCCGTTTTCGCCTTCGTCAACCTCGTCTTCTTCGTCTTCTTCGTCTTCTTCGTCGTCGAACTCGTAACACCCGTAAACATATTCGACGATCTCGCCATCGGAATAGGTCACGGTCAACGCATCGCCGCTCCTGAATTCAGGCACGTCATAGACATAGCGAACCGAACCATCGTCCCCAATGACCTCGTGACCGTCCACTCCCTCGACGAGCTCGAACGCCCTCACGGGCCGAAACGAAATCGAGTTCACGGACTCGTCATCTGCTTGATCATCCTCGTCGATGATTTCATCCGGGATTGCCGAACCCACAAGATACTCTCCTGGCTCGTCAACCGCGAAAGCAGGGAACGGCATCATCCCCAAAACCAGGACGACCGCCATAAACGAAGGAAAAACCCTCCCGACGATAACCATACGTACCCCGCTCTCCGCTACATCCGCATCTGACATGAAAACGTAATCTCAAACAGGCAACGCAAACACGACGCAGGAAAACCGCGCCGCGATAACCGAAGGAATGTATTTTACTAGCAAAGCGAGCGAGCGCCCCGCCCGGGGACCGTCAATTCGGCGATAGGCGACGCCCTTTCGGGGAACAGCGCCGAATGTCCGGAAAATCAGCCTTTCGCCATTTCGAGCGCGCCCATTGTCACTCTGAGCGAAGCGAAGAATCTCGAAAGAGATCCTTCGCCTTCGGCTCAGGATGACAAAGGCGGCCGGGGGCAAGGTCGGCCCGGGGGCAAGGCGGCCCGGGAAGGGCAAGGTCGGCCCGGGGACGCGAGTAAACGTGGTTTCCTAGATGCTGCGGACGATCTCGGTTACCAGGCGGCAGAAATCGGGCTCGCGGCGCTTGGCAACCGCGAAGACCTCTTCATCGTTGGGCGACGCGCCGCCCACGCCGCATGCCATGTTCGAACAAAGCGACATGCCCAACACGCGCATGCCCACATGACGCGCCGCGATGACCTCCTCGACAACGCTCATGGCCACCGTGTCGGCGCCCCACAGGCGAAACGCCCGGATTTCGGCCGGCGTCTCGAAACTCGGTCCGAGCAAGCCGAGGTAAACACCTTCGCGCACCGGAATCCCCTCGCGCTCGCCAATCAAAAGCGCGAGCTTGCGCAACTCCGGGTCATATGCGTCGAGCATCGTGAAAAACCGAAACGCGATGCCGTCCGGCTCCGCACCGACAATAGGATTGCGCCCCGTGAAGTTGATATGGTCGCTCATGACGCAGAAATCACCCACGTCGAACGTCTCATTAATGGCGCCGGCCGCGTTCGTAGTGATGAGCGTCTCGACGCCGACCTCGTGCATGACCCAGATGGGAAACGCAACCTCTTGGGAAGAATAACCTTCATAGCCATGAAGGCGGCCCTGCATGACGATCACGCATTTCCCGCCGACCGTCCCGCAGACGAACTGGCCCTTATGGTTCGTGGCCGTCGAGCGCTTCATGTGCGGCACGTCGCCGAACGGAACGACGACGGCGTTCTCGACTTGTTCGGCAAGCGGGCCGAGCCCCGACCCCAAAATGACTCCGATTTCCGGCGCACGTCCTTCCAACATCACCTTCAGGTGGTAAGCGGCTTCGCGCACGTTCTCCTTGAGAATGTTTTCTTCAGGCATGTTCTGCTCCTGTTCGTGAGGTTGCAGTGGCATCACGCGCCTTTGCCGCAGCGAGATCCTTCGACTTCGCGCCTTCGGCGCTGCGCTCAGGATGACGATGCAACGCGACCAAAGTGGCTGACACCGCCGTCACAGCTTACCACGTGCCTCGTTCGGCGAACATCTCGTCTCCGCGCCATTCAACGACCGTACCGGCCGCCAAAGTCGCAGGCACATCGAGGATTCGCTGATTCGACGAACCGCGGAAACGCGCCGAGATGTCCTTGAGTTCCTCGACGAACGGCCCGTCAACGAGCACGTCAAGGCACGCGAGCACCCGGTCGGTCACCTCGGTGCGCCGCGGGCTCGCCTCATCGGTCAGCCCCTCG
>ERZ808037.1863-NODE-1863-length-12212-cov-15.253894_pt1 | contig 12212 bp, 13 predicted proteins | sample MGYA00380190_ERZ808037 | MGnify/ENA primary metagenome ERZ808037 (study PRJEB31490, sample SAMN06133399) | mouse gut metagenome | isolation source: J9 | host: mice | place: China: Chengdu | collected 2015-05 ...
ACAGCTTAAGCAACAAGACGGGTAATTCCTTACTGGCTGTAAGGGGTATTAACCATAAATATATTGTAGTAGGAGGAAAAAGAAATGAGTAACGGTTTATGGAGCAGTGTAGTGGATAACACAATGTTTGTACTGGTGTCGGTGGGAGTCGCCGCCGCCCTGTTTTTGGCTGCGTATGCGGCAGAAAAATTTCTGAAAAAGAAAAACAAGGATCCGGAGAGAATCCTGACCACCCGTAAAATTGCAATGATCGGCGTATTTTCCGCCATTGCGGCAGTGCTGATGCTGTTTGAATTTCCGGTGCCCTTTGCTCCTACTTTTTATGAGCTGGATTTCAGCGAGATTCCGGCATTGGTAGGAGCCTTTGCATTTGGCCCGGTGGCAGGGGTTATGATTGAGTTCTGCAAAATTCTGTTAAAGCTTTTTATGAAGGGAACCAGTACCGCCTTTGTGGGGGATCTTGCAAACTTTGTGATTGGATGCAGCTTTATTCTGCCTGCCGGAATCGTTTACATGTTTAAGAAAACAAAGAAAAATGCCCTTGCGGCATCGGCGGTGGGAACATTGATTATGACAGTGTTCGGCACCATGTTCAATGCAGTTTATTTACTTCCGGCCTTTTCCAAACTTTACGGGATGCCCCTTGATACGATTGTGGGGATGGGGACGGCGATTAACGGCAGTATTACCAGTGTGACCAGCCTTGTGATTTTTGCGGTTGCACCTCTTAATCTGTTAAAAGGCGGCAGCGTTTCCTTAATAACCATGCTTACTTACAAAAAATTGAGCCCGATTCTGAAAGAGGGAACCATCAAGCAGAAAAAGAGAGAAGTGGAAACAGTGAAATAGCAGACACAATCAAGCAGCTCATAGGGATGGGACAAAGAAAAACCGGCGGCAGGAGAGTATTTTCTCCAACGCGCCGGTTTTTTGTGCATTGGAATATAAAAGAGCTTGACATGGCGAATCGTTTTGTATAAAGATTTTTCGCTGAATTTGACGCCTGCATAAAGTGGAGTTAAAATAACAATCGCCAAATATTTAGATAATTTTAAGAATTCCTTATATATTCCTGTAATAATTTCCACATATAATTTGTTATATTAATGGAGCGAACATGCTGTCCGGGAAATTCGGACAGTTAAGACCTCAATACTGACATTTTGAATATTGGGTATTGACAAAAATTGTATTATATATATAATACAATAGTACAGAGACAATAAAAAAGGCGTAGGAGGCTGCTATGAATGAACTGATTGAGATCCGGGAGATGTGCAAGATTTATAATCCCGGGGAGAACGAGGTCCGGGCACTGGATCATGTGGATTTAAAGATTGACAAAAATGAATTCGTGGCAATCATCGGGCAGTCGGGCTCCGGCAAATCCACATTGATGAATATGCTGGGATGTCTGGATGTACCTACCAGCGGAACCTACATATTAAACGGACAGGACGTCTCGGGCCTTACAGATAATGAGCTCTCAGACATCAGAAACCGGGAAATCGGTTTTATTTTTCAGGGGTTTAACCTGATTGCAGGTCTGACTGCGATTGAGAATGTGGAGCTCCCTTTGATTTACCGGGGGATAGGCAGGAAAGAAAGACTGCGGCTTTCCAGGATTGCCCTTGAAAAGGTAGGACTAAAGGCACGTATGGACCACAAGCCTTCCGAGATGAGCGGCGGTCAGCAGCAGAGAGTTGCGATCGCGAGGGCAATCGCCCAGGCTCCGCCGGTGATTTTGGCGGATGAGCCTACAGGAAACCTGGATTCAGGCTCCACAAAGGAAATAATGGAAATTTTGAGGGAGCTGCACGCAGAGGGCAGGACAGTTATATTGATTACTCATGACAATGATATTGCCGCCAGAGCCAGACGAATTATCCGGATCATGGACGGGAAAATTGTTAATGACGTAATGAATGACGATGGTGATTGCGGAAACACATAAGCAATTATGGAGGTTCCGATAAAAAATGCTGCATACGCAGAGGAAAGAGGAGAGAAGATGTTCAAAAAGAAAAAAGACGGGGAATTTGAAGTAAAGCCTCAAAAAGAAAAAAAGCCTCTTGATGGGGCGGCAAAGAAAAAGCGAAGAAAGATTATAGCATTTGGGCTGGCAGGTGTGGTTGTGCTTTTTGTTGTGGTTCAGAATGTATTTGGCAAAAATGAAGTACAGAATTTTGTATCCACGTCAGAGGCCGTTACAGGGGAGATTGAGCAGGTAATCAATACCAGCGGCACGGTGACCACAGAAAAAACCAAAAGCTACTTTTCCGATGTAAGCGTAAAAATCGACCGTGTTCCGGTAGCTGTGGGAGATGCGGTGAAAACAGGGGATTTACTGATTTCTTACGACAGCGCAGAATTGGAAAAAGAGAAGGAGCTGGCACAGCTAAAGGCCAGGTCGGCAGAGGGAAGCTACAAAAATTCCCTTCAGGGCAACAGCGAAAAGCTGGGAGACATCAGCGAGGCGAATGTAAACCTTGCAGTTTTGGATCAGCAGATTGCCGATACAGAGGCTCACATCACGGAATTAGAAAACAGAATCGAAAAGAAAAAAAGCGACCTGGCCTATGAGGGAGCGCTTTTGCAGATTTCCCTGCTTGACTGGCAGAACCAGCCCGATTCTGAGGAGTATATGAATCTGCAGAAGCTGGTGCAGTTAAACAGCTATGAGCAGCAAAACAATAAGGACGTGCAGAAATGGCAGGAAGAACTGGACGTTCACAACAAAATGCTTTCCGATTACAAAGAATACCGTTCGGAGATGAAGTCCCAGCAAAGCTCCGCGGAGGCCGGGAAAATGACGGCAGGGGCGCGGGAAGAGCTGGAAGCCGAAAATCAAACCAAAGAAATCGAGGCGGCCGATTCACTGGAAAGCCTAGAGGCTGTAACCGGGGGTGTGGCTGCGGAGTTTGACGGTGTAATTACAGAGATCAATGCGGTGGAGGGCGGCAGCGTGGCCGCAGGCTCCCAGCTTTTAAAGCTGGAAAGCACCCAGGATGTGATGGTAAAAATTTCCGTTACAAAATACGATCTGGACAAAATTGCCATAGGACAGAAGGCAAGAGTGACGATCGGAAGCAAGGAATATGAGGGAGAGGTTTCCAAAATTAATAAAATGGCGGAGACAAACAACAGCGGCGCTGCTGTAGTCGGCACAGAGATTAAGATTACCAATCCCGACAGCGATGTGATCCTGGGAGTGGAAGCAAAGGTGGTGATCAGCACCGCCCAGGAAAGCAATGCGGTTCTGGTTCCGGTAACGGCTGTGAATGTGGATATGGACGGCGAGTTCCTCTACATAGTAGAAAACAATATTCTGGTAAGAAGACCGGTGGCCACAGGAATTTCGTCTGATACGATGATTCAGATTACAGAAGGCCTTTCCGGGGGAGAGCAGGTTGTAACGGATGTGACCGCCAACCTTACGGAAGGAATGCCGGTGATGGCAATGCCCCAGTAAAAAGTTCAGAGCAAGCAACAGGAAATGAGGTAACAAATGGCACAGATTTGGGAATACATTAAGATTGCCCTGATGAATATCAGGAGTAATAAAGGGCGTTCCGTCCTCACCATGCTGGGCATTATTATCGGAATTGCTTCCGTGATCATGGTAATTTCCATCGGTAATGGGGTCAGAAGCGAGGTCAATTCTGAACTGGAGGGCATCGCAGGAGGCCAGATTGCCTTTTATGTGGACAGTACCCGAAAGGACACTACGGTAAGCTTTAGCCAGACAGACTTTGATGTCATAGCGGCCCAGATTGATCATGTTAAGGGGGTAACCCCCCAATATGGAAGCTGGGGAACGGCAGAGGGACCCAAGGGAGATTATGACATCAGCATGAGCGGCGGAACGGTGGGAATGCAGTTTATTTCCACAGACCCCATTATTAAAGGAAAATATTTTTCGCAGAATGATTATGACAGCGCCGCCAATAGCTGTATTATCACAGAGAGCAGCGCGGTGGCTCTTTTCGGAACCTCCGATGTGGTCGGCATGACCTTTGATGCGACTTTCTGGGGAATTACTCAGGAGCTTCGGGTGGTGGGCATCCGGCGGGATAACGCTTCCTCCATTATCAATATGGGGGGCGGCTCCTTCACCACCATACAGGCGGAGGTGCCGCTCACCTTTATGGCCAATAAACTGGGGTACTATATTGAAGAGATCGAACAGTTTTATGTGATTGCGGAATCTTCGGAGTACTGCACAGAGGTAGCTGCCAAGGTGCTGGCTCTTCTCGAAAGCAGGCACAATGTCCGGGGAGAAAATCAGATCATGATGCAGAGCTTTACGGACGTTACGGCTCAGTTTGATACGATACTTGGCTTTATCACCATTTTTATTTCTTTTGTGGCCGCCATATCCCTGTTGGTAGGCGGGATCGGCGTTATGAATATCATGCTGGTATCCGTTACGGAAAGAACCAGGGAGATCGGTATCCGCAAGGCCCTTGGGGCCAGAACAGGTTCCGTGCTGCTGCAGTTTTTGGCGGAGGCAGGTATTATTACCCTGTTAGGCGGTGTGATCGGCATTATTTTAGGGGTGCTGGGAGCATCCGGCGTGTGCTCGATTGCGGGAGTCAGCGCAGAAATCAGTGCAGGAACCGTGCTGGCAGCTTCGCTTTTTTCCTGCGGCGTGGGAATTTTCTTTGGAATATATCCGGCGCGGAAAGCCGCAAGGCTCAGTCCCATCGAAGCGCTCAGACACGAATAACTTGAAAAAGAAAATATTTTATGGTATTGTTTAAAAAGAGCACCTGCCCGCGTAGGTGCTCTTTGGCGATATGCGCAGGAAGCGTCATAAAAATTTATGACATTTCCTGTCAATCTGGGAAGGAGCATGGTTATCACGATGGAATTGGAATTTGACGTAAAAATTACACCCGGGGTTCTTTATGATTATATGTTGTTTCATACATACACCAGCGCTTCCGGGCTGATCGGCTCGGCGGTGGGCGCTCTTTTGGTGGTGACGTTTTTTATGGGGTACGGGGTGCTTTTTCTGATAGGGGGAGTGGTCATACTGGCTTATCTTCCGTGGACATTGTTTATCAAGTCCAGACAGCAGTATCTGTCTAATCCGGCGTTCAAAAATCCTCTTCATTATCAAATGAATGAAAAGGGAGTGACGGTGGCGCAGAACGGGGAGCGTCAGAGCCAGGACTGGGGAACGATGTATAAGGCCGTCTCTACACCGCGAAGCCTGATCCTCTACACCTCTCCCGTGAATGCCTCTATTTTTCCCAAAAAGGATTTGGGAGAAAAGGCTGTAAGCGTGACCCAAATGATTTCCACACATATGCCGCCCAAAAAAGTGAAGATCCGCAGTTAGTCTCCGGAGCCTGGAAGGAGCATGATTAGAAATATGACAGAGAAAGTAATTGAAACCTGCAGCCCGCAGGAAACCTTTGCGTTTGCCAGAGAAATGGGAGAAAAAGCCGATCCGGGAGAGGTATTTGTCCTGACCGGAGATTTAGGGGCCGGAAAAACGGTTTTTACCCAGGGTTTTGCCGCAGGGCTTGGCGTCACAGAGCCTGTAAACAGTCCTACCTTTACCATTTTGCAGGTGTATGAGGGGGGGAGATGTCCTCTTTATCATTTTGATGTGTACCGGATCGGGGACATCAGCGAAATGGAAGAGATCGGCTATGAGGATTGCTTTTACGGGGAAGGGGTCAGTCTGATCGAATGGGGAGATTTGATAGAAGAAATCCTTCCCGAGCATTATGTGAAGGTGACTATTTTGAGGGACATGGAAAAAGATTTTGATTATAGGAAAATCAGTCTGGAAAGGATTGAAAATTAGGAGCTAGGTTATATGAAAGTCATAGCAATAGACAGCTCCGGGTTAGTGGCGTCGGTAGCAATTGTAGAGGACGATACCCTGACAGGAGAGTATAATATTCAATACAAAAAGACCCATTCACAGACTCTGCTTCCCATGCTGGATGAGCTGAAAAAAATGGTAGAGCTGGATTTATCTACGGTGGATGCCATTGCGCTGGCAAAGGGTCCCGGCTCCTTTACGGGGCTTCGGATAGGCTCCGCCACAGCCAAAGGCTTAGGGCTTGCCATGAATGTACCGTTGGTGGAGATTCCCACCCTGGACGGCCTTGCCTGTAATCTTTACGGCACGGATAAGCTGGTCTGCCCCATTATGGATGCCAGAAGAAATCAGGTTTATACCGGGATTTATGAGTATATTGGGGGACAGGAGGAGGGGATCGTCTCCTACGCGCAAAAGAACATCCTTCCTCAGTGTGCCATTTCGATTGATGAGATAGCGGCTAAGTGTAATGAGCTGGGACGGGAAGTGATCTTTTTGGGGGACGGTGTGCCGGTATTTTCAGACAGGCTCAAAGCGCTTATGGAGATTCCTTATGGCTTTGCACCCGCCCATATGAACCGGCAGAGGGCGGCAGCCTTCGCGCCGCTGGCCATTCAATATTTAAAAGAAGGAAAAGGGATTGCCGCCAGAGATCACGCGCCGGAATATTTAAGGCTGTCCCAGGCGGAGCGGGAGAAGACGATACAAATCAGATTGATGGAGGCGTCTGATGTGGAGGCGGCAAGCCGGCTGGAGAGCGAAGCCTTTTCCATGCCCTGGTCGGCCCGGGATTTTTTGGAAATGATAGAAGCGGATTATGCCGATTATTATGTGGCGGAGTTAAACGGGCGCATCGTTGGCTGCTGCGGAATCAGAAATATAGCAGGCGAGGGAGAAATCACCAATGTGGTGGTGGATGCTGCTTACCGGAATCAGGGAATCGGAAGAAAGATGCTGCGGCACATGCTGAAAAAAGCAGCAGGCCAGGATATTACAGCCTATACCCTTGAGGTACGCCTTGGCAATACGCCTGCCATCAGGCTGTATGAAAGCCTTGGCTTTCAGGGGGAGGGGGTACGGCCCGGGTTTTATGAAAAACCCACGGAGGATGCCCTGATTATGTGGAAAAGATAGGAACCGCATGGAAGAATTACCACTATTCTTGCGCGCTCTTTTATGTATAATGATAGTTGGGAGCTGTAAGGAAATAGGCAGAAACATCCGGCCTTATTTTCTGCATTTTCCCAGGGGAGAATACAAAGGGAGGATAAGAATATGCGGAAATTTTTAAATATTGAGCAAAAAGAGTTAAAATCGGTGGTATGTAATCAATGCAAAAAAGAGCTGAAGGTTCAAAACGGAATTTTAATGGAGGGGTGTTTCCAGGCAGAGATTACATTCGGATATTTCAGCAATAAGGACGGGAAAAAGCATTCCTTTGATTTGTGCGAGGAATGTTACGATAAAATGATTGAGGGCTTTGCCATTTTGCCGCAGGAGGAAGAAATCAGCGAGCTGTTGTGAGTTTGGAAACGACATTCGCTGCCTGTTATCTTGTTATAAGAACCTCCTGAAGAACAGATGAATCGGGGAAAGGCAGAAGCCCGGGGATTCAGGAGGAGATATGCTAGACATTTGTTTGTTGGGAACAGGCGGAATGATGCCTCTCCCATACCGATGGCTTACATCTATGATGGCCAGATATAACGGACAAAGTATATTGATTGACTGTGGGGAAGGAACGCAGATTGCCATGAAGGAGAAGGGATGGAGCCCGAAACCCATTGACGTAATCTGCTTCACCCACTTTCACGCAGACCATATCAGCGGACTGCCGGGAATGCTCCTTACGATGGGGAATGCAGAACGGACAGAGCCGCTGCTTTTGGTGGGGCCGAAGGGGCTTGCAAAGGTGGTGGCATCCCTGCGTATCATTGCGCCGGAGCTGCCCTTTGTGATCGATTGCCTGGAATTAAATGAGGCGGAGCATGTGATCCGTTTTGACGGCTTTAAAATAGAAGCCTTTAAGGTGAACCATAATGTACCGTGCTACGGCTACAGTCTTTCTATTGAACGAATCGGCAGATTTCAGGTGGAGAAGGCAATTTCCCTTGGAATCGAAAAAAGATACTGGAACCGCCTGCAGAAAGGAGAAACCATTGAAGCAGGGGGAGCGGTTCTCAGGCCGGAAATGGTATTAGGCCCAGCCCGCAAGGGGCTTAAAGTAACCTACTGTACGGATACCAGGCCTACGGAAAGTATTGTAAGACATGCGTCGGGCTCAGATCTTTTTATCTGTGAGGGGATGTACGGAGAACCGGATAAAAAGGCAAAGGCGAAAGAAAACAAGCATATGACTTTTTATGAGGCGGCGGAGCTGGCAAGGCGGGCAAAGGCAGAACGGCTTTGGCTGACTCACTACAGCCCTTCCTTAAACAGGCCGGAGGAATATTTGCCCGAAACAAGGAAGATCTTTCCGGGAGCGGAAATATGTAAGGACGGGAAAACCATAGAGTTGGTATTTGAGGACACGGTGGAATAACCGGAAAGGAGGCTAAATGAATAAGAAAAGCGGCATGGTGAAAGGGCTGATTATAGGAGTCGTTTTGATCGGCCTGGTGGGAGGCTATTACTATTATCTGACCAACAAAAGAGAGGATAAAAGCAAGGAAGAGACGGTGAAGGCCACAGTGGTGCAGGAAGTTTTGATGCGGAACCTGGACAACAATTATCCTCCTACCCCCCGGGAGGTGGTAAAATATTTCGGAGAGCTTTTCCAGTGTATGGTTGGAGAAACCTATACGGAAGAGGAATATGAAAAACTGGCGCTGCAGGCGCAAAAGCTCTATGATGCGGAGCTGATTGCCAATAAAACCCAGCAGCAATACCTGGATGACTTGAAATGGGATATTAATATCTATAAGGAGGAGGAGGTTGTCATTTCCAGCTACAGCCCGTCCTCCAGCGTAGACGTGGAGGAGTTTTCCCGGGACGGCTATAAGTGGGCGAAGCTTTACTGCAATTTTTCCTTAAGAAAAGGTACTTATATCGAGAGCAATGAGGAGGTCTTTCTTCTGCGAAGAGACGAGGACGGCCATTGGAAGATTTACGGCTGGCAGCCGGTAGAAAAGACGGAAAATTAGAAATTTTCGGTCTGCAGTTTTGTGTCTGCTGCGCGGTTATTACAAACCCGGTGTGCGCAAAATACCGCGCAGAAATCAGGAAGAAGGATGAGGAATGATGGAAAAGGATGTTTATATACTGGCAATTGAAAGCTCCTGTGACGAGACGGCAGCCGCAGTGGTAAAGAACGGCAGAGAGGTGCTTTCCAATGTGATTTATTCCCAGATTGCGCTGCATACAGAGTATGGCGGCGTGGTGCCGGAAATTGCCTCCCGTAAACACATAGAAAAAATAAACCAGGTCATAGAAAAGGCTCTTTCGGATGCCCGGAAGTCCCTTTCAGATATGAGCGCCATTGCGGTGACTTATGGCCCGGGCCTTGTAGGGGCTCTTCTTGTAGGGGTATCTACTGCCAAAGCAATCAGCTTTGCGACGGGGCTCCCGCTGATCGGGGTTCATCATATTGAAGGACATATCAGCGCCAATTATATTGAGCATGAGGATTTGGAGCCTCCCTTTTTAAGTCTCGTGGTTTCTGGGGGACATTCCCACCTGGTGATGGTGAAGGACTACGGAGAATACGAAATTATTGGCAGGGCCCGGGATGATGCCGCAGGGGAAGCCTTTGACAAGGTGGCAAGGGCGATCGGGCTGGGCTATCCCGGAGGTCCCAAAATAGACAGGGTTTCAAAACAGGGGAATCCGGATGCGGTTTATTTCCCCCGTGCCAAAATAGGAAATGCCGTTTATGATTTCAGCTTCAGCGGGATGAAATCAGCAGTGCTCAATTATCTGAATTCCTGCAGGATGAAAGGGGAGGAGATTCGGACGGCGGATGTGGCGGCTTCCTTCCAAAAGGCGGTGATTGATGTACTGGTGGGTCATTCTATGGAAGCGCTCAGCGCGTACGGATGCCCTAAATTTGCCATCGCAGGGGGCGTTGCATCCAACAGCGGCCTGCGGGAGGCATTTGTGGAGGCCTGCCAAAAAAAGGGGGTTGCTTTTTATTGTCCTTCCCCTGTGTACTGCACGGATAATGCGGCGATGATCGGCGTTGCCGCTTACTATGAGTACCAAAAAGGGGTGCGCTTTGGCTTTGATTTGAATGCCGTGCCCAATTTAAAGCTTGGGGAGCGCTGATCGAAACAGAAAAAGTGACTTTTGCCTTTATGACAATGGCGACAGAAAGACAGGGTTTGAAACGGGGAGGTTCCATGAAAGCAGAAAGACAGGAGCGGGCAGCGGCCGTGATCCTTGCGGCGGGCAGCGGCACTCGGATGGGAAGCGATACCAAAAAGCAATATATGCAGATCGAAGGAAGGCCGGTTATTTACTATTCCCTAAAAGCCTTTGAGGAGAGCCCTGTTCAGGAGATTGTGCTGGTAGTCTCTCCCGGAGACGTTACCTACTGTCAAAAGGAAATTGTGGAGAAGTTCGGCTTCAAAAAAGTACGCCGCATTGTGGAAGGGGGCATGGAGAGATACCATTCTGTAGCCATCGGCCTGAAACAAACGGCAGACTGCGATTATATTTTTATCCATGACGGGGCGCGGCCGCTGGTGACGAATGAGATCATAGAGCGGGCCCTTTTTTGTGTCAGAAAGCACAAGGCCTGTGTGGTGGGAATGCCTGTAAAGGACACTATTAAAATCGCAGATGATGAGGGAAACATTGTATCCACCCCTAACCGGAATCTGACGTGGCTGGTACAAACCCCCCAGACCTTTGCAGCGCCTTTAATAAAGAAGGCGTATGAGAGTCTGATCGAGAGGGAGGAGGAGCTGAAAAAGTCAGGATTAGTGATTACGGATGACGCTATGGTGGTAGAGGCGATAACCGGAAATAAGGTGAAACTGATTGAAGGAGCTTACGAAAATATAAAAATAACAACGCCGGAAGATCTGGGTACGGCAGAAAACTTTTTGAAGCTTAGAGCAGCCGGAAAGATCAAAGGATAGGCGGGCGAAAAAGCCCGGGAAGGCTTTTGCTTGTTTTGGCAGGATATGCATATTTTGGATACACCTGGCATAATAATGATATTCGGGGTGTGAAGCAGTTGACAGAACTGTTTTATAAATTCAGGGAAGGGAATATCATGATTATGGGTACATCGCAAGAGGTATATCAGGATTTTTTGTATCGAATAGGACAGGAAGAGTTTCGCAGGCCTTACAGGGCCGTCTGCGAAAATATCAGGCAGGAGCTTGAAGAAATAAACGAGGAGTATTCCCGAAAACTGGGAAGGGCGTTTATCAGTCAAATTACATACAGGATAAAAACGCCGGAAAGCTGCCTGAAAAAGCTCATAAAGAAAAATCAGAAGGTAGAATGGGAGAATGCGCCGGCTCATTTGGGCGATATTGCCGGGGTGAGAGTGGTCTGCAGTTTTTTGGATGATGTATACAGGCTGGCGGAAATGATTATAAAAAGAGAAAATCTGGAAGTGATCAGGATCAAGGACTATGTGAAAAAACCCAAGGCCAGCGGTTATCAGAGCCTTCATATAATCGTACTTGCCCCGTCAGAGGGAAAAGAAAAGAAGAAAGCCGAAATCCAGATCAGGACCCAGGCAATGAATTTCTGGGCGGCGGTGGAACATCACTTTATCTATAAGAATGAAGACGAACGATTTCGGGAAGATCATGAAACAAACAGATTCAGCAGAGACTTAAAGGATTGTGCCAGAACAATTTACAGAATAGATCAAAAGATGCTTACCATCCGAAAAAAGATGGAAAAAGCCCAGCAAAAGGGCAGAAAAATGACGTAAAAAAAATCTTGGAAAAATTTATAAAAAAAGTGTTGACAGTATTAGATTCATTTGCTAGAATAGTCAATGCGCTGAGGCAAGGCGCACGACACGGAGAGGTATCGAAGTGGTCATAACGAGGCGGTCTTGAAAACCGTTTGTCCGCAAGGGCGCGTGGGTTCGAATCCCACCCTCTCCGCTGGAGATTCTCTGCTAGAGATACCTGCTCCACCGAACTTTTCTAAGTTCGCAAATTATATGAAAATGAATCAGCATCGTCTGGAGAAGTACCCAAGAGGCTGAAGGGGCTCCCCTGGAAAGGGAGTAGGTCGTTAATAGCGGTGCGAGGGTTCAAATCCCTCCTTCTCCGTTGGTAATCTCCAATAAGATTGCCTGAATCAAATGCTTTATGGCAAGAAGTACCTTGACAACTAAACAGCAATGCGACCCTGAAAATTCAAGAAGAGAAGAGATGCCAGAAGGAAGAGAGAAGGCATC
>ERZ808037.1864-NODE-1864-length-12212-cov-3.317759_pt1 | contig 12212 bp, 7 predicted proteins | sample MGYA00380190_ERZ808037 | MGnify/ENA primary metagenome ERZ808037 (study PRJEB31490, sample SAMN06133399) | mouse gut metagenome | isolation source: J9 | host: mice | place: China: Chengdu | collected 2015-05 ...
TTTCTTTTTCCTTTCTCCCTTTTGCCATGATTATCACACCTCCTCCGGCTTCTGCTCCCGGTACCACTGTGCCTGTGCTTCAAACATCTCCGCGTATTTTCCGCCCTTTGAAATAAGCTCCTCAAAGGTTCCCGCCTCTATGGCGCTGCCATCCGACAGGACGATGATTTCGTCAGCAAGCTTCGTGGAGCCAAGCCTGTGGCTGATAAAGACGGTTATGCCGCTTCCGCCGCTTCTGCGCATCATCTTCCCGAACTGCTCATACAGCCTGCTCTCCGATATAGGATCCAGGGCCGCGGTGGGCTCATCCAGTATTTTCAGCGGCGCCGGGTTCACCAGAAGCCTGGCCAGCGCGATTTTCTGCCACTCCCCGCCGGACAGGTCTACACCTGTATCCTGGACTTTGGATATCGCGGTCTCGTATCTGTCTGGGAGATTTTCCACCACGTCCCCCAGGCCGATGGTCTCCACGGCTTCCTCCACTCTGCGGCGGTTGTCCATATCGTTTGGGCTGCCTATGGCTATATTTGTGTAGAAATCCAGGGGGTAACGGCAGAAATCCTGATAGACCGCTGCGGAAAGAGCTTTCTTTTCCGGCATGCCAAGCTCCCTCAGTTCCCTGCCGTTTATCAGGATGTGGCCCTCATAATTGTCGTACAGGCCTGTGAGCAGCTTGGCGATGGTCGTCTTGCCCGCACCGTTCACCCCCACGATTGCATAATGTCTTCCGGCTTCCAGCCTGGCGCTGAAGTTTTTCAGGATATAGGGTTCGCAATCGGGATAGCGGAAGCTGACGTCCCTGAACTCCACAGATGTCAGCTCCAAAGGTTCCGCATCCGGCAGGCAGACAGCGTCCTTCTCCCGCTCAAAGGACAGAAACGCATTCAGATCCTTCAGATATTCCAGCTGATAGCTGTAAGCATATATATGGTCGGAGACGGTATCCTGGATCTGTCGGCTCAGTCCCAAGACCGCATTGACCAAAGACACGAACATACCGACGGACAGTCTGGCGGCCCCGTCTGCATCGGGAAAGATGGCCGAGGGAATCAGAAGAACGATGACGGCTATCCCGCTCAGAAAAGTCAGCATGCCAGCCGATGTGGTGTGCGTCCACCAGCTGCGGCTCACCTTTTTGCGGGCAAGGCGGGCAGTCTCAAAGTTCTCCCTGTACTGGGCGTCCAGCCTGTCGGTGTAGCCATACAGGCAGCGCTCTTCCAGAGCATCCCGGCCCGTCAGGACTCCTGAAAGATACCAGGCCTTTCTGTCGATCTTCGTCATGTCCTTATCCACGTCGTATCGCTTCTTGCCGAATATGTAGGAGATGACAAAGGGAGGCACCGAGGTCAGCGCGAAAACAATGGATGCCCACCAGAGCTGCATCCCGAGAATCACCACAAATCCGGCAATCTCCGAAAGAATCACGAACGTGTTGAAGACCTGGTCAAAGAACCCCTGCAGATTGCCCCCAAAGCCATCCGCCGCCCGGTTCATGATGTCCACGCTGTCCTGGTTCTCATAATACCGGAACTTAATGGATGCTTTCTCTTCGATGATGGCCGGGTCGACCGTCTTCTTCAGCTTATTTGCCGCTCGGGTGCTGATAAGCCCTATGACTGTCCCTTTGTGGTAGTCGAACATCCGCAGCGCTATTATCGCTGCAAGCGGAAAATATGCCTCGCTGAGCTTGCCTCGATGGCTTACCGCTGCCACGGCATTGTCCAGGAACATTGCCGTGACTAAAATATTCAGCGTAGGGACGGCTGCACCGATCAGGTTGTTGGCTGTCTTGGCTATCGCCGCAAAAGGAACGATTTTGCAGTACAGCAGAACCATGCTGAAATAATTGAACTTCTTTCTTCCAAAAAGCATGTGCCAGCGCTCCTTTCCCGGAATCCCGGTCTTGTTTTCTCTATTGTAACACTGTAAAAAGACACATCGATATACCAAAAACGTTACAGAACCATTTTCTACCGGCCCTCTAAAAGAATGATGATGATTTGACTCTGTTTTTGACATCCACAGAAACAGAAACCGCCGCAGCCCCAGTATTTATGAGGATTGCAGCGGTTTCGCCGATTCTGCTTATTTCTGCCAGACCCCGAATTGCGTGAAATGCTCCGCCTGGTCTGTAGCTTTTTTGATGACTTCTTTGTCGTATCCCATCAGTTCCAGCAGCTTGATGGCGTTCCTGGTGGTGGCCTTGCCCTCTTTCAGCTTGTAGTTGAAGAATACGTCGCCGTCCCGGACATCCTCCTCGAAATGGTAATTGTCGAAGTCGTCCTGTAAAAGCTCCGTCAGCTCGATGTCGTGGGTGGCTGCGAAGCAGAGGATCCCCGAACTTCCCAGGGATTTCAGTATCTGCGTGGAAGCCGCGATGCGCTCCACGGTATTGGTGCCCCGGAGCACTTCGTCCACGAAGCACAGAATCTGACCCTCCCCTGCGGAAGCGGCGTCCAGGATACGTTTTAACGCCTTAATCTCTACGATATAATAGCTCTCTCCCGAGTCCAGGTCATCCCGTAGCGTCATGGAGGAATACACATGATAGAAAGGCGCACGGTATCTGTCCGCGGCACAGGTATGAATGGTCTGGGCCAGAATCGCGTTCAATGCAACGGTCTTCAGGAACGTGGATTTTCCGGAAGCGTTGGAGCCGGTGAGCAGCACGCCTCTCTTTGTGACGATTCCGTTCTTCACAGGCTTTGAGAGCAGGGGGTGATATCCCTCCTCCATCTGCAGCCCTTCCCCCACAAAGAACTCAGGCGCGCACCATCCTCTTCCCTTCTTTCCACATGTGCTGTTTGTACCATTTGTGGCACCACCGTTCCGTGCTTGTTTTTCCTCCCTATCTGCGCTGTCATTCCGCAAGGCCCCTTTTGTCCTATCAGTTTTATCAGTCCCATCACGCTGCTCCGAACCTTCTGCCGCTCCCGCTCCATCATTCCGCCGCCTTTCTTCAGCCATGTCCACGTCCATGCCATTGCTCTGTGGCGTTTTCTCAACGTGCACGGCACTTTCCGCCGCTGTGCCCTCTTTTACTTTCTTGTTCTCCTGTCCCTCATGCTCCGCCGCCAGCGACTCCCGGAATATCCAGATGGCGATGGCCGTCTCCACATAGCCCACCACCCCAATCATGGTGTCCACGTCCTCGATATGTCCCCGCAGCACTTTCAGCATACTGTCGAATTTGATCAGATCTGCGTGGAATACCATACGGATATAGTCCATCAGGATTGCCAGCACGTCCCCCGAAGCATTGCCCCGATAGGGCGACATGACCCAATAGGAATTCCTCCGCATGCCCTGCATCCGCTTCCTGGCCTGTCTCATTACCTCCCATTCCCGGCTGCAAGCGGGCACTGAAATCTTCTCCAGCTCCCCACAGGCCTGCATCAGCCGCATGATATAGGAGAAACTGGTGATATAAGGGTCTATCTCCCCTTTTTCCCGGAAATAGGTGAGAATATTGTAGATGATCAGAATCACCAGCCCCACAATGGCCAGGGAGATGTTCACCCACATAAGCCCCACCAACGGCAGGAAGAGCAGATCCATCAGCAGATGCTTCCTGGGGGAGCGCTCCCCCAGGACATCCAGGTTGTCCAGATAGTCGTAGAGGGAATATTTTCCCGTATGCCCCAGCTTCCTCATGGCCAGCTGCACCTGCACCCTGACCTCCGGATGCGCTCCGAAGAAACGCACCGCTTCTTCCAGATGCTCCAGCTCCTCGCCGCTCTGCTTCAGGGTGCGCAATGTATAGTACAAATACTCCTCCCCCGATGCGGAGAGGGTATAGTTCATCCGCTTGAATAGTTCGTCCATCCCCAGGTCGTTCCAGGTGATGTCATCCAGCTGCCCCTCTTTCTGATGTCTGCCGAAATAGCTTCCCATCCTGGCAAAGCGCTCCAGGGCATATTCTTTCCGGGAAAGACTGAAATAATCCTCATACAGGGACTGGATGAATTTCTTTTCCTCTTTTCGGGTCCGCGCCGACTCCGATACAAAGATGACCAGCACAAACACTGCCATGGCAGCCAAAAAAACTAATGTTTCCATAATGTATTTCCTTTTGATTTATACTGACGATTACTATAACTTGCCAGATTTCCTGACTCACGAGCGAAAGATGATGGGGACATTATCTGCCTGCTGCTCCGCATAAAAGGCAGAAGTCCTCACCAGCCTTGCGGCTCTTACGGCTCAGCCTTCCGCCTTTCACCTTTCACCAAAACATTTTTACAAAAACATTTCCATAGAACAAAGTCCGGGAACAAAGTCTCCAGGGGATGTACCATCCCCCAAAACCATGCATCCTGTCAAAGCTATTTGGCCAGGGTTCCGCTCTTACTCTGCCAGGAAGAACTTGACCAGGAAAATCAGTGAGAGCACATAAGTCAGCACCGACACATCCTTCGCCTTGCCTGTGAACACCTTGATGACAGTATAGGCAATCAGGCCGATGCCGATGGCGTGTCCGATGGAACCGGATACGGGCATGGAAATCAGCATCAGTGCCACCGGCACCGTCTCGCTCATATCATCAAAATGCACATTCTTCAGTCCGGTCAGCATCAGCACGCCCACGTAGATCAATGCGGACGAAGTGGCCGCCGCGGGGATGATGGCCGCGATAGGCGCGATGAACATGCACGCCAGGAACACGATGCCTGTGGTCAGGGCCGTCAGACCTGTACGTCCGCCTGCTTCCACGCCGGAAGCGGATTCCACGAAAGTGGTGACTGTAGAAGTACCTGTGGCGGAACCTACCACGGTGCCTACCGCGTCAGCCAGCAGCGCTTCCTTCATCTGGGGCATCTTGCCGTTCTTATCCAGCATGCCCGCACGGCTGGCGGTACCTACCAGCGTCCCGATGGTGTCGAACATATCGATGATGCAGAAGGTGACAATCAGGGTCACGATGGTGAACCCACCAATCTGGGCGAATCCGCTGAAATTGAACTTGAACAGCGTGGTGTTGGCCATGTCCTTTACAGGGGGCAGGAAAGAAGCGGTGGCCAGGGCAGCGAAAGGATTCGTGTGCAGGAACAGGAACTCTCCAATCCAGTAGATGACGCTTGCCACCAGCATCCCCAGGATGACGGCGGCTTTCACGCCCTTCTGGGCCAGGATGACGATGACGAACAGGCCTACGAACATGGTCACTACGCTGAGCACCATCTGGGCATATCCGGAGCCCATGGTGTCCTTAGCCAGGCCGGCGGTCAGGGAGCCGAAGAAATCCCGCATCACATAGAACGGGCCGCCTTTATCGGAATACACGCCGGCGTTGGAGCCGATGCCGATGTTCATCAGCATCATGCCGATGGCAGGGGCGATGCCCAGCCGCACGCCCAGGGGGATAGCGTCCACGATTTGCTCGCGCACGTTAAGCACGGACAGAATGACGAAGATGATGCCCTCCACCAGGATGATGCACAATGCCGCCTGGAAAGACTGCAGATAGGTCATTCCTGTCATGAGCGTGATATTGGTCACGACCACCGCGAAAAAGCTGTTGAGCCCCATGCCGGGTGCCATTGCAAAAGGCTTGTTGGCCACGAACGCCATCACGAACATGCCGATGGCAGAGGCGACGCAGGTGGCCATGAACACGCCGTTCCACAGGTCCATCCCTTCCGCGCCGAAGCCGGTCAGCAGGTTCGGGTTCAGGGCGATGATATAAGCCATCGTCATGAATGTGGTGAGTCCGGCGATGATCTCCGTCCTCACAGTTGTCTTGTTTTCTTTGAGCTTGAATAGTTTCTCTAACATTTTTTACTCCCTCCTATGTAGATTTGATAGAGAATGAAACTCCGGGCTTTTTGCCCATATTTGTGAAACACAGACTCTCCCCTCTGAACGCTCTTTTAAGAAGACAGAATGCGTCTTACAATCCCCTCACATTTCCCGTAAATCTCTTCCGGGCTTGCTCCCACATGGAATTCCCCGTCCTGGTAAAGGATGCGGCCGTTGATCATAGTCATGGCTATGTTGGACTTGCTGCCGCTGTACACCAGGTTCTTCACCGGATTGTGGACAGGCTGCATGTTGGGCTGGTGCATGTCTATCAGAATCATGTCCGCCAGCTTCCCCTCTGCCAGTATATTCGCATCAGACAGCCCCATGGCATCCGCGCCTTCCACTGTGGCCATGCGCAGAACTTCAGCCGCATCCAGGCTTGCCGCGTCCTTCTCCCGGACTTTGCTCAATCCCGACACCAGGAACATCTCCCGGAACATGTCCAGGCAGTTGTTGCTGGCGGGCCCGTCCGTCCCGATGGCCACGGGAATCCCTCGGAATACATACTCTAATACCGGTGCGATGCCGCTGGCCAGTTTCAGGTTCGAAGCCGGATTGGTCACCACATGGAGTCCTCGCTTCTCGAAGACGTCCATGTCTTCAAAAGACATGTGAACACAATGGTATCCCCCACCGCCGTATTCGAACATCCCCAGCTGATCCAGAAAAACCGCCGGGGTCATGCCATAGCGCTCCTTGCAGCCTTCCACCTCCTTCAGGGTCTCTGCCAGGTGGGTGTAGACCGGCGCATGGTTTCTCCTGGCCAGCGCAGCCATCCCCTCCAGAAGCTCCCTGGAACAGGTATACTCCGAGTGGAAGCCCAGCTGATAGCTGACCAGCGGATCTGCATTATTCCATTTCCGGTATTCTTCTTCCTGCTGTTCCAGGGAAGAGGTGAAATTGTTCAGGCCGCTTGTGAGGACGCAGCGCATCCCCGTGTCGATACAGGCCTGTGCTGTCTGGTCAGGGATCAGATACATATCAAAGATGGCCGTGATGCCGGAAGTCAGGTATTCCAGGACGGCCAGCCTGGTCAGATGGTAGATGTCCTCCGGGGAAAGCTTCGCTTCCATAGGGAACACTTTCTCCTCCAGCCACTCCTGCAGCGGTACATCGTCCGCATAGGAGCGCAAAAACGTCATGGCGGAGTGGGTGTGGGCATTTTTAAAGCCCGGCATCAGGAGGTTCTCTTTGCAGTCTATCTCCTTGTCCCAGGTGACTTCCGGGATTTCCGGGAACTCTTTTTTTGCCTTTGCTCTCCGGGATTGCGTTTTATCCATGGGCAGCACTTTATCCATGGATTGTACTCTATCCATGGTTTGCACTCTATCCCTGGATGGCGCTCTATCCATGGATGGCACTCTAACCATGGACTGTACTCTGTCCCTGGATGGCACTTTATCCATGGATTGTACTTTATCCATGGTATCCTCTGTCAGAATATATGCGATTCTTTCATCACGCACCCACACTTCCCCCCGGAAGATGGGCCTGTCCCTCTCCATCGTCAGTATCCGCGCGTTATAAAGCCTGATGTTCACCGGATGGAATCACCTCCAAATCCATAGGGGAGCAGCTCCTTCAGCTTATGCACCTGATAATCCGAAACGCTCCTGGCCACTATCACCACAAAATCCTCTCCGGCGAACTCCTGCATGACCTGTCTGCAGATGCCGCAGGGATAGGCATAGTCCACGGGCTCCGCGCCCTCCAAACCGCCGGCGATGGCAATGGCCCGAAACCGCCTCTCCCCCTCGCTGACCGCCTTGTATATAGCAGTCCGCTCCGCGCAGTTCGTAGCGCCGTAAGAAGCATTCTCAATATTGCCGCCCTGGTAAATCAGGCCGCCCTCCGTCAGCAGCGCAGCCCCCACCGTGTAATGGGAATAAGGGGCGTACGCCAGCTTCCTGGCTTCCAGCGCGGCTCCCGCCAGCTTCTGCAAGACAGCGTCACTGGGGCTCTTCCCGCTTCCCTCAGAACGCAACTCATCTGCATACGTCATCTTTTCTGTCGACTGTTTTTCAATTGACTGCATTCCTCTGGATTGCGTTTCCAGGGATTGTTCCTGGCATTGTCTCTCTTCTATAGTTTCCAGGGATAGCTCCTTACATTGTCTCTCATCTACATTTTCCATACATGACTCCTGAACATGAAAACTCCCAAATGCCCTCTCTAAATCTCCGAATCTCTTTATATGCTCTTTTCCAGAATTCGCTTTCACTGGTTGCCGTTATTTCAGGTACTTTTTTAACCAAATGTCTATGCTTCCACAAATTCCTTCATGCCTTTCACCGACTCCGTCACCAGCTTCTTGAAATGGGGCGCGACCTTGTCCGCCGCTTCCTGGACTTCCTGATGGCTCAGGGGATTGGCCGACATGCCAGCCGCAAGATTGCAGATACAGGATACACCGCAGATCCGCATCCCCATATGATTGGCCGTGATGGCTTCCACCACCGTGCTCATCCCCACCGCATCGCAGCCCAAAGTGCGGAGCATGCGAATCTCCGCCGGTGACTCAAAGGACGGCCCTGTCAGCTGGGCATACACGCCCTCCTGGAGGAAAATACCGTTCTTCCCGGCTGTCCTCACCAGCAGCCGCTGCAGTTCTTTATCATACACGGCGCTCATATCCGGGAAGCGCGTACCCAGCTCCTCGATGTTCGGCCCAATCAGCGGATTGGGGGCGAAGACGGAGATATGGTCTTTGATCATCATCAAATCCCCCGCGTGGAAAGAGGTGTTCACCCCGCCCGCCGCATTGGTCAGGAAGAGAATCTGCGCCCCCATCAGCTTCAGCAGACGGATAGGCAGCACCACATCGCTGACAGGGTATCCCTCGTAATAATGCACCCTGCCTTTCATACAGGCCACGGGCATGTCATCCACGTACCCGAAGATGAACTTACCGGCATGCCCGGGCACCGTGGACACCGGAAATCCCTCCAGCTCACTGTAGGAGACCTCGCATTCCACCCGGATGCCCTCCGCGTAATCGCCCAGGCCGGAGCCCAGCACGATTGCGACCTTCGGGATGAAATCCGTTCTGCTCCTGATATCCTTGTAGCATCTCATCAGTTTTTCATACACTTCCTGTCCCATGGCCCTCCATCCTTTCTTCCTGATTGTTTGTATAATAAAGAACTGCCGTAAAATAACTTGTATAATTATCCTTTGATTACAGAGTTCGAAAAACCCAAGATTTCTTAGGAAGCAGACTCCCCGCTTCCTAAGGGGGCAGCTAAAAACATCAAAAAAACACAATAAGGGAGCAACCTCTTCCCAAGGCCTCCCCCGTCAACTACACGCCCTCCGCAATATCTTTCCTTGATGCGTCAGCACATGACAGCTGCCGTTCCCAGATACCTTTTTACGTTCCGCGCCTCTTCCACATGAATTAATAAACACATTATACAAAAAAACATATAAAAAATCAATTCTTTCTTAAGAATAATCTAAGAATAATCGCTTTTCTTCTACAGGGGAATGTGATACTATAAAAAGCATACCAAAACAGGCCTTCCGCCAGCCAAAGATGCGGCAGATGCGGCAAGGCCCCAATGGTAAAAATTCCGGGAAAAAGGCTTATATAGATGAAAAATGCTAAAAAATATACTCTTTTGATTATCCTTGTCTATTTCGGGCTCTACCTGGCCATGGGGCTCTCTCTGCTCCTGAAACAGCCCTTCGGCAACCCGCCCGATGAGTACAACCGCTACCTGATACCCCAGTACATCGCCCAGCACGGCACCCTCCCCAACGGCTACGAGGAATCCATCCGCATCAGCGGCTATGGCTTTTCCTATGCGTTTCAGCCCATACTGCCCTATATGCTCCAGGGCTATGTCATGCGGTTCGCGATGCTCTTCACCGAATCGGAAGAAATCCTCCTCTATGTGGCGCGAGGCGTGGATCTTGTGCTGGGGCTGCTCACGGCCGGGGTGGTTCTGCTGCTGTCCAGGGAATGGTTCCGCGACAGGCGCTTCGGCTTCTGCTTCGCCTTTCTGGCTACTTTTCTGCCCCAGAGCCTCTTCGTCCACACTTATGTGAACACGGATTCCTGCTGCATGCTGTCCATCGCGGTCATGCTGTACGGGCTGACGCGGCGCCTGAAAAGCCGGTTCTCCTACAGAGATTCCCTCATCATGGCCGTGGGCATCATCCTCTGCGCCCTGTCCTATTACAATGCCTATGGATATATCTTAAGCTGTATCCTGTTGTTCACGGTCTCTTTTGTCTCTGCTTCCGGGGGCTGCATTTCCTTTGACGGGAAAAATTTTCTCAAAAAGGGATGCTTTATCAGCGCCATCGTCCTGGCGGGCATCAGCTGGTGGTTCGTCCGCAGCGCCATCCTCTATGACGGGGATTTCCTGGGGCTGCAGGCCAGGAGCGAATGCGCGGCCCTTTACGCAAGCCCACAGTTCCATCCCGATACCCGCGTGACCTGGCAGAGCCAGGGATATTCCATGTGGGAGATGCTGACGAAATCCGATTTCTGCACCCTTTCCGTGCTGAGCTTCATCGGCATCTACGGGGCCATGGCTATCACTACGAACATATGGATCTATCGGTTCTATAAAGGATTGTTTCTGGTCGGCACAGTGCTGTGTGCCTTTCTGCGCTGTCCCTTATTCCGGAAGCAAGACCGTTCCGGTCGCAGAGATTCGCTTTTCCATATTTTTTATCACGCAAATATGATATTCTGTATTCTTATGCCGGTCATCTTAAGCCTGATTTATTCCTATTCCACGGATTATCAGCCTCAGGGGCGCTATCTTCTGCCGTCCCTTTTGCCGCTGTGCTATTATACGATACGAGGCCTGGAGAAGTTAAGCGGCCTGAAGGCAGCTGTCCCTTTCCGCGGATATTCACATTCCTTCGGCCCAAATAACCAAAACAGCCAAAACAACCAGAACGGCCAAAGCGGCCAAAGCAGCCCGATTAGCCAGATTAGCGGAATCGGCTGTACTGGCACAGCTGGAACAAGCAGTAAAATGAACGAAGTCCGCCGAAGCTGCATCCTTACCTGTGCTGCGGTTCTCTTCTGTATCGCGGTGGTCGCCATGTCTGCCCTGACGGTGTACGGATATGCCTTTCCCTATTATGAGGCCCATCCCGTGGCTCCCTGACACAGGTCTTTATAATTCCACAGCTTTATATATAAGCCATTTTACAGCTCTTATGACATGGGTCTGCCGAAATCCACAGCCGTGCATACGAACCATCTTACAGCATCCTGACTTGTAGAAAGCTGAAATCTGCCTCGGGATTTACGTAGCCCCAATAAGCACCCTGGCCTTATCCACAGGGTGCTTTCATGCTTTTGTGCCCGGCAATCTATATGATGATGCACACCATGCCGCCGTTGCTGTCGTTCACAATCTTCTGCATGGTATCCTGGAGCTTCAGCTGGCTCTCCTCTCCGATGACCGCCACCTTGGCCGTGATTCCGTCATTTACCAGTTGCTCTACCGTCTTTCCGAAAATGTTGGTATTCCAGATTCCGCTCTCCATGTCCTCCTGATTGATGAATCTGATCAAATCGTTGGCCTGCTCTTCCGTCCCCACAATGGGTGCTATCTCCGTATCGATATTGGCCCGGATCATGTGGATGGACGGGCTGGAAGCCTTTATCTTCACGCCGAACTTGTTACCATGCTTGATCAGTTCGGGCTTCTCCAGCGTGATTTCGTCCTTGTCGGGCGTCACCACCCCGTAGCCCTTGATGCGCACCATGTTCACCGCATCCAGCACCTTGGAGTACTCATGCTTCATGGCTGCGAAATCCTTCAACTTGCTGATCAGCTGATACTCGTCCGTGATAGTCTCGCCCACCATCTCCGTCAGCATCTCATAATAGTAAGCCTCTTCCACGTCCAGGGTGACGCGGATGACGCCGTCCGACAGGCTTATGGTGTCCGTCTTGCAGCGCTTTATGTACTCGCCGTCCAGCTCCACCGGCTTTTTCAGCACGTCGCGAATCGTGTCGTAGTCTTTCATCAGGGCCTTGATCTGGAGGATGAAATCCTGTTTCATGCGATTTTCCGACGGGAGCATCTCCACCCATTTCGGCATATAGAATTCAATGGAGGATACCGGGAATTCGTACAGGACATTTTCCAGCAGCATATGGATATCCTCTTTCTTCAGCTGCTCGCAGTTCACCGTCACCGCCGATACGCCGTATTTCTCATTGATTTCCGCCGCTACCCGCTTCGCGTCCTCCGAATAGGGCTTCTGGCTGTTCACCAGCACCAGGAAAGGCTTCCGCAGCTTTTTCAGAGCCAGTATGGTCTTCTCCTCCGCCTCCAGATAGTTCCCCCGGGGAATCTCCCCGAAGCTGCCGTCCGTAGTGACTACCAGGCCGATGGTGGAGTGGTCGTTCATGACCTTGTCCGTGCCAATCTCCG
>ERZ808037.1865-NODE-1865-length-12211-cov-12.017966_pt1 | contig 12211 bp, 6 predicted proteins | sample MGYA00380190_ERZ808037 | MGnify/ENA primary metagenome ERZ808037 (study PRJEB31490, sample SAMN06133399) | mouse gut metagenome | isolation source: J9 | host: mice | place: China: Chengdu | collected 2015-05 ...
CAAAATTGCACGTCCCCACGGGCTGCTGGGTGAGAGGTCAAGTCCTCTCACCCAGCTTTTTCGTAGGAGGACGGGCGCATGACGTTCATGGATAAGGTCTACACACTTCGGACAGAAGTGTGTAGCGATGGGAAAACATCATATTTTATCAGCTTTACAGACGGCCAGGGCGAATTTTACGACTTGGAGGTATCGGAAGCGTTCTATATAGAATTTCGGCAGATGGAACGCAAAAACCGCAATCTGCAACAATCCGACTGGCGGCACCAGGAACATTCGGATTTGTGGGATGAAACGCTCTATAAGCGGGCGTTCAGAGTGCCCAAAAGTGTTGAGGAATTGATTTTTGACGCAGAGCAACGGGAACTACTCAATAAAGCTATTGCCGCACTCCCGGAAATCCAGCGGCGGCGGTTTTTGCTTTACCATGAGTATGACTTCAACTACCGTCAGATTGGAGAGATGGAGCATTGCAGGCCGCAATCAATCATGCACTCGGTCAGTCGGGCCAGGGAGAAGATAAAGGCGGTAATAGAAAAATATCGGGCCGGGTGATATTGAGATACCCTCATATCTCTGAATATGGGGGTATCTGTTTAATGTTCTCTAATGGAATTTTACTGACTAAATGCTGTAAGAACACTCGCGCTCAATTATAGGCTTATAGGATTTTCTCAATCTTCACAACAAAGCGATAGCTAATCACACTCCTTTCTGACTACTTCCTGATTAGAACATACATATCATATGCATTCCCCCTTTCATCTTACCAGCGAAAGCAAAGTGTTCCAAAAAATAATTTTGATTCTATATTGCTAAATGTGAAAAAATCACATATAATAGATTATAAGAGGAGGCGGTAAAATGCTTATTAGATTTGCAGTTGAAAATTTCATGTCATTCAAAGATATGGTAGAGTTCAGTATGTCTGCTGGTAAAGTTATAAAGCACGGTGATCATGTGGTTATTCAGCGCGGCAAGCGCATACTCAAGGGCTCATTCCTCTTTGGCGCAAATGCAGCAGGAAAAAGCAATTTAGTGTATGCACTCGATTTTGCGAGTGATATAGTTAAAAAAGGGATAAATAGCGTTAGTTGTGATAAAAAATATTTTCGGATTGATCCTGAGTATAGAGTAAAACCAGGTGTTTTTCAATTTGATATTTCAAGCAATGACCATTTTTATTCATATGGGTTTGCTATATCTTATGCCACAGCGACAATAGAAGAAGAGTGGCTATACCAAATAGATGATACAGAAACCTGTGTTTTTTTGCGGCATAAATCCGAAGATAACCAATCCGTTGTTGTAGATTCTGATATCCCCTTTAGTGGTGAACGTTTCAAGGTTTATTCAGAAGATATTACCACTCCTAAAATGAATCAAACATTGTTTTTGTCTGATGTCGTTTTACGTAGCCCAGACGATGAACCTGAATATAAGGCATTTCGAGATGTAGTTGATTGGTTTAATAAGTTAATAATTATTTTTCCAGACTCAACTTATAGCGGCATTATGCGTCTTCTTGATGATGACAACAGAAGAACCCAATTGTCTGGATTATTAGAATATTTTGATACTGGTATTGTGTCAGTTTCAAAGCAGGAAGATGCCATTGAAAAGATGTTTTCTGGATTTCCAGGTAAAGATTTTGAGGCTTTTAAGGCAAAACTTATTGAAGATCTGAAGGATGAGGAAGAAAATTTACGGGGTCTAGTTCCATATAATGATTCGCTAGTTGAGGTTAGGTATTCTGATGGTAGTCTATACGCCAGCAGAGTAAGCACTAATCATGGAAACGAAAATGATCTATTTGAATTTTCTGATGAATCTGATGGAACACGTCGGCTTTTTGACTTAATTCCAATATTTCAAGCAGCTCTGAGAGGTCAAACTATTATTGTGGATGAACTTGATCGAAGTTTGCACACAAAAGCTACTCAAGAATTTATTCGATATTTTTACGAAGTAACAGAAGGTGTTTCTGCTCAGTTAATTGTAACAACTCAAGATTCCAATATAATGGATCTGGATTTCGTACGTCAGGATGAAATTTGGTTTGTAGAGCGGCAGGCGGATCATAGTTCAAAACTATATAGCCTTAATCAATTCAAAGCCCGTTTTGATAAAAAAGTTGAGAAAGACTATCTTCTTGGACGTTATGGTGCTATTCCTGTTTTCAAACAGTTTCCATCAATGGACACTGATGATGTTCCAGAGGAGGATACTGATGACTAAAATAAGTAGTCGATATCGGTTGCGCTCCTCTGCGTTTGAAAGAGCCGAAGAACAGAATTTAGTCGATCCGAAAAGAGTCATTTTTTTATCGGTTGAGGGAGACGAAACAGAAAGGGCCTATTTTACTCATCTTGGCAAAACATTAGACTCGTCAATTATTCACATCGAAGTCTTGCGCCATCGCAAAGGAGATGGGTATTCTGACCCGGTTCAAGTTATTGAGCTTCTTCAAGAATATGTGGATATGCGGCAAGGTTCTCCAATTCCCTCTGAGATTTTGACTAAAGTTACAGATAAATATTCTGATGAAACAATAAAGACTTATCTGACTGCACCAACTGAGCTAGAGCAAAACTTAAAAAATGATATTCAATCAGATTTGCTGCTCTTGGGAATCGACATAGAATACAGGCAATATCTTCAAAAATACAATGGTACAACAGATATTTTTGGTGTTATAATAGATCGTGACTGTGGTAGTCACAGCCGCGAGGTAATGGAGAACTCAGTAAAATACTGTCAAGAAAAGGGGTATCACTGTTATGTGTCTAATCCCTGCTTTGAATTTTGGTTACTTCTTCATTTATGTGATGTGATGACAGAATTCGGGGACGAAGAGCGAAAACAGTTACAAGCCAACCCTAAAATTTCTGACCGGCATACACAAGTGAGTGCTGAAGTATCCAAACGCGCACATCACACCAAAAAAATTTCTCAAGCAATATTTATGGCAAAGTATTATCCTAATATTGAGGCAGCAATAAATCGATCCAAAAACTTTGCGTTACATTTTCCGGAACTTCTTGACAACCTTGGAACGAATATTCCTGAGCTGCTAGAGATAGTTGGATTTCCCGCAATTTGAAGAAACTAGTATAAAAGTATCGCCATTTCCTTTTTGGAGTGTGGCGTTATAGCGACGGAACGCTCTCTTGAGTTGTAAATACTGTTGCTCGACTACCCGCAAACCGTTGGTATTACTGGCTTTTCGCGCAAATCCTATATCGCCACTCGCACCACGAGCAGATTTATCGCATTTGATAAATCTGCTCGTTTTTTCTTTTATTTTCTCGTGTATGCTCTCATATTCTCGCTTTCATGTTGGGCAAATGCTGTAAGAACACTCGCAGGCAATTAGAGGTTTATAGGATTTCCTTGATCTTTCCAATGAAGTGATAATGAATCTCAATTTTCTGCGTGTAAGGCCAGACACTCCTATCCTCTGGATAAACTGCAATCCAGTCGATGAATTGCCCAACAATATCCCTCGTTAAAAATTTGATGTTAGTTTGGCCTTTGACCTCCTTCTTAAAACGTGCGAGACCATCCTGGAATTTCTGGGCGGTCTCAAATTCTGTCTGGATTCTTTGTTGCGCTTCTTTTAGTTCATCACGCTCCCTTTTGAATTGATTGCTAAGTAGGACAAATGTCTCGTCATCCATCACCCCTTTCACCTTGTCCTCATAAGCTGTAGCCAGATATTTCTTGAGTTCGTTCTGGCGCTTATCCATTTTTCGTTGCTGTTCCATTAGTTTTCGAACAGTTTTCTGCGATTCCATTGATTTTGCAGCAGTGACTCTCTCCCAGAAACCGTTGTTCTGCGCTGCTTTGATTAACTTTTGCAGCTCATCAAGTACCCTCTTGCTCAGTGAATCCAAACGAATATAGTGGGTATTAGAGCAGGTTCCTCGATTACCCACATAGTTGGAGCAGTTATAATATTCAATGGATGGATTGGCCTGATTAAAATGATAGTGAAGATTATGCCCACAGTCTCCACAACGAAGAAATCCAGAAAACAGCGACTGTTTCCCGGATTTCTTTCTCATTTTATGTAGGTTATGCTTGTGCTGAATATACTCCCAGAAAGAACGGTCAATAATCGCTTCATGGACATTTTGCAGAATAACCATATTTTCAACAGTATTTTCTCTACGCTTCTTATCTTTGTAAGAAGTACTGTAGGTTTTCAAATTTACTACATCACCACAATATTCTCGACTGCACAAGATTTTAGCAACTGTAGTGGAGGTCCAATGATATGGATCAACCGATGTCGGCACTCTTCTACTTCCGTTTTTTAAGTGATAGTGAGCCGGTGTCAAAATTTTATCTGCCTCCAGTATTTTTGCGATTTGTTCTGATCCATAGCCCAAGAAAGCAAGTCGATATATGTATCGGACTACAGATGCTGCTTCATGGTCGGTCTCCCATGGCATAGTCTTTTCCGTGGATTTAGTATAACCGTACACAGGCGAACCGATTGCAACTCCTGATGATGCACGAGATTGATACATCAACCGCATTTTCCGACTGATGTCTCTTGCATACCACTCATCCATGACGCTGTATAGCGGTACAAAATCTGTGGAGTTGGTATTACTGTCAATACCACCGCTGACCGCTATAAATCGGACATTATGTTGTGGAAAGAACTGCTCCAAATAATAGCCAATTTTTAAGTAGTCTCGACCAAGACGGGAAATATCCTTGACTAATACAGCGCACACCATTCTGGCCTTGATAGCATCCTCCATCTGCTTAAGTGCTGGCCGCTCAAACACAGTCCCACTGTATCCATCATCAATAAAAAACTGAGTGTGTTCATAGCCGTATTGAGTTGCTGCTTTTTGAAGGAGAATCTTTTGATTCACAATGCTGTCGCTTTCATTGTTTGCAGGTATATTTTTTGAAATACGACAATACAAGGCTACAATTTTTCTTTCGCCCACATGGATCACATCCTTTCTCAAACCTTATCGGGAGAAAGAGAAAACCTATAAGCATGGTGCAAATATTGCAAGATGTGTAGATTTTTAAGTTATTCTATGATATACTTAAAAAATCCATGCTCTTGGGGAAATACGTTCACAAACATAAAAGGCGGGAATCATCATGTTTAATCCAGATTTACCAATAGAACGAGCATGCGAAGATGTCCTTAATAGGCACGGTTTTTCCAAAAATTTAGCAAAAGTTATGCTTGATTATTCTTCGCCAGATGCATTTGCAATTGGTATATATGGGAAATGGGGCAGTGGAAAAACATCTGTACTTAACATGATTCTTGAAACTATAGAGGATAAATCTCAAGATGTTGTTATTTTGAGATTCAACCCATGGCTTTGTGCTGATTCTAAGCAACTTGTCACCCAGTTTCTCAAGCAACTATCATCTGCGATAAAACTCAAAACACCTGCCAAAAGTAAACTGTGGAAGCTAATTGATAACTATGCTGATGTATTTGAGTTATCTGGAATGATTCCTGTTGCTGGAGGCATTTTATCTACTATTGGAAAAATACTTGGCAAGAAAGCAAAAGCCTACTCAGAGCAACATAGTTCTGATTTACAAGAGTTAAAGAATCAGATTATAGAAAGATTGCGTGAAGCAAAAATAAAAATCATAGTTACTATTGATGATATAGACCGTCTATCTGAAGCTGAAATTATTTCTGTGTTCCAGCTTGTGAAATCATTGGCTGATTTCCCTTATACAATTTATGTGTTGGCGTTTGACTATGAAGTTGTTGTACGCGCATTAGGGAAAGTTCAAACTGGCAACGGTAAAGAATACCTTGAAAAAGTTATTCAAGTGCCTTTTGAAATCCCAGCTCCAAGTATTGATGATATTTACAAGTTTCTTTTTGATAAGCTAAATAATGTTCTTGGAAATCTTCCAGGTGACAAATGGGACAGGAATACATGGGGGGAACTATTTTATTTCGGGATAAAATGGTATATCAGAACAATTCGTGATATCACTCGTTATATAAATGTTTTCTCATTAAAATACGAATTGCTAAAAGATGAAACCGATGCTGTGGACTTATTAGGACTAACTTGTCTCCAAGTTTTTGAGCCAAACATATATACAAAGCTTCTATCTCATAAAGAAGAATTATGCGGAGATATCTCGTCTTATTCAGCATCAAGTCAAAATTATAATGATAAAATCAACGATATAAAAAATGCACTGGCAGACATACTCGCTGATAAGTCTATTACAAATTCAAATGCAGTTGAAAAAATTTTAGGGATAATTTTTCCTAAACTGCGAACTGCGAACAATTCTTGGTTCAGTGCAGGCCGAATATATAATCATCGTCAGTTTTTTATTAACAATAACATTGCCTGTCCTGAGTGCTTTGACCGTTATTTTTTACTTATGCTGGAGTCAGGCTCAATTCCGACATCAACACTACACAGGTTAATTTTTGAGGCAGATGAAGCAACTCTTATCAGTGAAATTGAGAAAATATATAAAAATGAAAAAATAGTAAGGTTTCTTGAATCCGTCGAAAGTTACTCAAATGCCTACACGAAAGAATTCATATCATCTGAGCGAGCGTCAATACTATTGAAGTGCCTAATTCGGCAATGGGAATTTTTTGATGTAGATGATGGGAATGAGTTTTTTGCTGTTCCATTTTCATGGCGTTTGCTGTTTTGTGTTGATCCGCTGCTCAAGTTAGTCGACGACAAAGAAAGATATTTATTGATAAAAGCAATATTTGAAGATGAAAAAATTTCTATCTCAACCCTTTCCCTGATATTAGAAGATTTCGAAAATCAACATGGTCGCTTTACAAGCGGAGACAAAGGAAAGAGCGAAGCAAAAGACAAAGTCTTTACATGGGAGCAAGTACTTGGTTTAGAGAATATAATTAAAACTCGAATTATTCGTGAGATTGATAGGAAAACGCTGTTGGAACATGATGATGCATTAGGCTTGATATGGATTCTTGAGCAAATAGATTCATCTTTGGCAACCGAAAAGAAACGGCTTCTAATTACTGATGATATTTCCCTCGCTAAATTTGTCCACTGCTGTGTATTGCATGGCAAAGTACTTGTGCGGTCTGTCGAAAAAACATGGAGTGTTAAGCGAGAAAGCATCACTGAATGCATAGATATTGGTGAAGCATATAGGCGTATATATACCTTTACTAAAACAGAGGAATTTTTAATGCTTGCACAAAATGTTCGTCAAGACATAGCGGCATTTTTGATTGACATGGAGTCAGATAGCAGCGTGGGCGAACGCAATATTTCTTTAACGAGCATAGAGAAGAAATTGAACGAACTCGCAAGCTGTTAATTGTAAGGATTGCCTGTTTTTATTCTTGTTTTTGTGTAAACACTGCTTGTCTGACTGCCCGTAAACCGTTGATATTACTGGGTTTCTGAGGTAAATGCTGTATCGCCACTCGCACCAGGAGAATTAAGGTAGAGGTTTAAAACCTCTACCTTAATTTTTGCTATTTTATACTATTATATTGTGGTTTTATGCTAATATATATCTTATATATTGTGATATTAGCAGAGCTGAGCGCAAGTGGGACAGAGGGAAAGATATGGTACTATTTAGAATATCTGCTGCTAATCGTTGAGTCTGGGGTAAATATGGCCAGAAATTTTCACACGGCTTTCACACGAGTGAAAATGGAGTTTTTGTGCTCTCTACTATTTATCGTTGAAATCGGAAAAAGAATATGTTACCATGGACATACCAAAAGTGACCTAACTCATACGGGACTGTATGCAATCCAGTATTGCTTTTGCCAATCATCGCTCCAAAAAAATTTATCGAGGCCTACCCCTAAAATATCTGAAAATAATCGGGGTGACAATGGGATGTATAAGATTACGGCTGAGCAATTGCAACGGCACATCAAAACTCATACCGAACGCTCAGATGACGATAGGAACGCCGTTACTGTCCTGCAAACCTTTTTGAGATCCGGCGGGAGAATTAATCACAATTTCGCATGCAATGACAAATGGCCTAATATCGATGGGGTATTTGAGCTTGTTCCAGATCCTTCCATCTCAAGACAGCCGAAGCAAAATTTTGTCGTTCAGATCAAAGGGACAAATCATGCCCGCATTTCAAAGGATGGGATTGTGAAGTATCAGCTGCAGAGTCTTGCCTTTCCCGCATACGCAGCAATGGAAGTTACACTGGATCCGGGCATCCTGTTTCTTGTATTAAATCCAAGCCAAAGAGGTTCGGAACGTGTTTTTTGGAAATACATATCTCACCGTTTTATTGCTTCCATCAATTTCAGCAATGATTCAGCAATCATTGATTTTACTTCAGACGATGAAATAGAGAATACGGATGACTCCATATATGAATTTGTCGAAAAGCTCAACTGCATTTCCGATACGCATTCCTATATGAAGCAGCTGGAACCGAGGGAATATACAAAAGAGGATATCGTTAAGCTGATCACTGCACGCTGTGAAAATATTACAGATGCAATTGAAACCGGGATATTGCTCCATCATTCGCGCGATAAGCTTTCGCGCAGAATTTTAACGGAACTTGACGATTTATGTAAAGGGACATTATTGCTAAATGGATTAAGGTATTACAGTTCCGTCAACCTCCGTACTGCTTGGGAGTTAGCTCTGCTGGACATGAAAACAAAGTTTCTTTCAACATTTTTGCAAGGATTGCGATATATCGGACTTAGGGTTCCAGAAGAAGGTCAATATGAGCGGTTAATGCTCAAATATTATGGATTCCTGTGGAGAATCAGAAAATATTTAAAAGAAGTTCATGCGTTGCCTGTTTTGGACAATTTGGAGAAATTCCCCCGGAGATCCAATGATGAAGATGACGAATATAACAAGCTACTGGCGTCGTCGATAGAAACCGTATGCAATACTCAAAATCCGATTACACGGAATAGATATTATATACAAAAGAATGTATCATTCTATGTAGGCCCCGAGAGGTATTTCGAGATTACCTTACAGCTTGCGGATAAGTTTGCCACAAAATATAACAGGCTGACCGTATATTCGAAGGTTGAGGTATCTTCCAATTATTCCATACAAGTGGGCTGCGCGGAAGCAGATATCCAGTTATGGGAAAACCCGTCTAAAATAAAGGTATTGACAGACTGGCGGGTATCTATTGAACCTGCCTCCCTTAATAAACTGGCCAAAGTTCTAAGATTTTCCACAAAATTGACTTCTAAACATAATGAGTATTGGGCTTTGATGAGCTTCTTGACTGAAACAGGCATAAACCTGCTGGATCTTATAGATTTAAGGGATGAAAGATTCCAGCAGCAGATCGCACAGATCTATCAGAAGCTGGGTTCGGCTCATTTCAGAGCTGTTCTTATGACCCTGCACGCCAGGTTCCACGATCGGTCGACCACGTTCGGAAAGAATACCATCCGCTACGCGCTGATAAAATTGCGAGAGGACTTATTGGAGGACCTATTGCCAGAGAACGACAGCGATGCACTGGGGTCTGAGTGGGTTTATCTGTCTAAAGGGTGTTATGCCTTTGAGCAGAACCCGATACTATATAACTTGCCAAAAAGCAAGACCAATGGGAATACTATTTCCAGGGATGTGCTACGGGCGATTGGGATCAAAAGCACAGCAAAATATCTGCCCTACATTCGGATCAAACATTTGATTCATGCTACAGGGGAACTATACTACCCCAAGGAGGAAGTTGAATACAGGGAAGCCAACCAGACAATAAGCGCATACAACGCCTGCTTATCAGAGTGGGATAAGCGCCATGGCCGTGAGTTAAAAGAAGAAAACGGATATGTATATTTGGATGAATATGTAAGCAACACTGCGGTCATCCTGCAAAATCTGTTGTATTTTTCATCAAGCGGTAATGATGGACAGCAGCAGCTGAATCAAAATTTCATTGTGGGCATTGATGAAACCACAGTAGACCACGCAAAAATATCGGCGCTGGAAAATATTTTTGTCAGTTCCAAGGTTATGATGATCTACGGTGCGGCAGGTACTGGTAAAACAACTTTAATGAATTATATTTCTGACTTGATGGATGGCCGGAGCAAGTTATTCCTGGCAAAGACTCACACAGCTTTGGAAAATTTACAAAGAAGAATTAAATCGCCGGGATACACCAGCGTATTTTCAGGGATTGACAGTTTCACAAGATCCGGCGGCTCCTCCGACTACGATGTAATTTTTGTAGATGAGTGCAGCACCATTGACAACAGGACTATGGTCAAGCTTTTCGAGAAAGTCGGTGACGATTCGCTGTTGGTCTTTGCGGGAGATACCTATCAGATTGAATCAATTGATTTTGGGAACTGGTTCTTCTATGCCAAGGAAATTCTTCCATCAAGGTCAATCGTAGAGCTTAATAGTACCTGGAGGACACAGAAGCAAACTATAAAGAACCTATGGGAGGAAGTGCGCTTTTTGCGTCCGTTGATCACTGAGATGCTGGTCATCGATGGACCTTTTTCCGAAAACATAGGAAAGAATCTTTTTGAAAAAACCGCTGATGACGAGGTCGTTCTGTGCCTAAACTATGATGGCAAATTTGGTTTGAATAGTATCAATAACTACTTTCAAGACGCTAATCCATCAAAGCAAGTGTATCAATGGTCAGAATGGAAATACAAAGTGGGAGATCCAGTCCTATTTAACGAGAGCAAACGGTTTCCCATGTTATACAATAATTTAAAGGGCACGATTGTTGATATACAAGCGGACGCCGACAGTATCTGCTTTACAATTGATATTCCAATCGTGCTGACTGCGGTTGATGTGAAAGGTACTGACTTGGAGCGAATCTCTGGTTCAGATCACAATACTTGCGTATGCTTCACTGTATATGCGACCGATGAAAGCCTGACCGATGGAGACCGCGAGGAAGCCCGTATGAAATCAATTGTTCCTTTTCAGCTGGCGTATGCAGTATCAATACATAAAGCCCAAGGCTTAGAATACGATTCAATAAAGGTTGTCATTCCTAACAGCAATTCGGAACGGATATCTCACGGCATATTTTATACCGCCATTACTCGTGCCAAGGAAAAATTAAAGATTTTTTGGAGTTCTGATACGATGGATGAAATTATAAGTAATTTTAGCCGCGAACGGGGCAGCAGATTAAGTCTTGATATCATTAAATCTAAACTCATAAGTGACACGGACTTTTGATGCTCCTGTTTGCTCACTACTGAACCAGCCTGAAGCAAAAACATTATTTGCAGCCAAACCTTTGCCTTGAGAAAACATGAAATTGGTTGCGCTAACAACTACCACAAAACGGAAAATAGGTTGTGATGTCTTGTTTCAGAGGACTTTTGTTCCGGACTTATATTGGGGTAGGCAGTGAGTTTCTATAAAAAATGGAACCGGCAGACTTTACACAGCCTGTCGGTTTCATCGCTCATTTGCCCGCAAAATCGCAGGATGGCTCAGTCTGCCACGGCCCATCTGTTTTGTTCCAGAAAGCCGGAAACAGACATGACCATGTCATCGTTCGGGGAATGTTTCAAATTCCCCGTAAGAAAAACTGCGCCGCAGTATTTTGCAGCCTCATAGAATTTGCGGTCGGCTTCATCCGCGAAGGGGGCATCCACCGGCGCGGGCAGCAGCAATTTCCGTCTCTATCTCCGCGTCTGTCATAAAACCGTTTACAGCCGCCCGTTCCCGCATCGCATTGAATGCAATCATGGCTTTCGCCTGCCGGACGGCCTTTAAAGTTTCCTCCAGGCTGCCGTCAGAAATGTCAAACGTCAGAGCGCTGCCGGCTTGCCGTTGTTCGTAATCACTACGCTTCCGTCAGCGGTCAGGATGTTCCAAATCGACTTGGATGTTGTCCGCATATCCCGCACTGTATAAAAGTCCATAGGATGCAATGGGGGTGTCCCCCGGTTCCAAGCCCTGCGGGCCTGGGAACACACAAGCAATCAATTAAAATATACAATAGCACGGCATTCTTAATCAGTCAGTGGGGCCTATTTTAGCTTGTCTTGTCGAAAGCATAAACGCTTGCTGAATCAGTATGAAATGTCTTGCTCCACCATCCAACCCACATCTAATCCCAGCGCCGCCAACTCCACGTCGGGCTTCACTTTTTCACCGTGAAAGTCGCTGCCGCCGGTCTGATGGAGCTGATACTTCTCCGCCAGATGGAGGTAGAAGCTCTGCTGCTCCGGCGTGTA
>ERZ808037.1867-NODE-1867-length-12209-cov-15.317178_pt1 | contig 12209 bp, 12 predicted proteins | sample MGYA00380190_ERZ808037 | MGnify/ENA primary metagenome ERZ808037 (study PRJEB31490, sample SAMN06133399) | mouse gut metagenome | isolation source: J9 | host: mice | place: China: Chengdu | collected 2015-05 ...
GAAGAAGAATGTGGGTGTGCTGAAAAAATTCATGTAGGGGTAGGAAGGAGAGATGGTACATAGCCTGGGAGAATAGGCCTCAGGCAGGAAAGTGAGACGACATATTTGTGAGGGAAAAAGGCATGGCGGTGGTCATGTTTTTTTCGATGGATAATTTAAAGAAGAAACACAAAACACAGTTTTACATACTGTTCAAACCGCCATTTTAGAGAGTTGCGGGGACGGGGCTATACTTTATAGACGAGCCTACGGCAGCCTTAGACCCAGTGGCAGAAAGTGAGACGTATGAGGACTTTCACCGTTTTTCCGGGGGGAAGTATCCTCTTGGCAAAACAGCAGTGTACATTTCCCACCGTCTTGCAAGCACCCGGTTTTGTGACAGGATCGTGCTGCTGGAGCAGGGGCGTATCACAGAGGAGGGTACCCATGAGGAGCTGATAAGCAGGGGCGGAGCCTACGCCCGGATGTTTGAGATTCAGAGCCAGTATTATAAAAAGGGCAGCATGGAGGAGGTGCGGGAAGGAACATGAAAAATACGACAGCGAATATCAAGGATATGGTCAGAATCATGTGGCGGCTTGACAGGATACTGGTGATCCTTATGATGACAAATGCCCTGATCCAGGCGCTGATTCCTTTTGCAGGGATATATTTATCGGCTTATGTGCTGGATGGTCTGGGGATGGGACAGGAGAAGCAGGAGCTTTTCAAAGTGGTTCTGGCGGCCGTAGGATTGGTTTTTCTTCTCATGATTATAAGTAGCTGCCTGAAAAAACATTTTGAACTACGGACCGATGTATGCGTCCGCAGGTACGATATGGAGAGGGGCAGGCGGACCCTGACCATGGATTATGAGCTGCTGGACAGCCCGCTGGTAAATGACATCCGTACCAGGATACACAACGATGGCAACTGGGGAGCGGGATTTTATTCTATTATCGGCACTGCCGAGTGGTTTGTGCAGGCATGCTTTCAGCTTGCGGCGGCCTTTTTGGTGCTGTCGCCGCTTTTGGCAGATGGCAGGGTATTTCAGACGCCGGTGTCTCTGGTTCTGGTTTTGGGATTTTTGGGGATTATAATTTTTTCTACGTGGTTTTTGCGCAGAGCAACGAAAAGGATTTTTGGGCTGTTGGACGAGAACAGTAGTGAGCTCACCTACCTGGAATATTTCCTGTACCGCACCTGGGACTGTAAAATGGGAAAGGATATAAGGATTTACAAGGGGCAGGGGCTGATCGAGAGATATATGAGGAAAGATATGAGAAAAGACTGGATCAAAAGGGCAACTGTTTCCGAAAGCGCAAGAGGACTGGTAAGCGGCGGTTCGGCAGGGCTTTTTCAGGTCTTTGCCTATCTGTTTGTGGTGGTCAGGGCTGTTTCGGGGGCTCTCACAGTGGGAGCGCTGATGAAATATGCGGCGGCTATTTACCGTTTTTCCCAGGCGCTTGCCGCCATGTTCAAGGCAGGTTCCAGTTTTGCGGCATACGCAGGCCGTAACCAGTCCACCATGGAATATCTGGATGTAAAGGATGTGCTCTACAGAGGGAGCCTTCCGGTTGAAAAAGGGTTTTTCTGTGAGGAAAGGGATAATGACTATGAGATTGAGTTTCGTAATGTGAGCTTTCGTTACCCTTCTTCTGAGCAGTATGCCCTTAAGGATTTTTCTTTTAAGTTCCGTACCGGGGAGCGGCTGGCGGTGGTGGGCAGAAACGGCAGCGGCAAGACGACCTTTATCAAGCTTCTCTGCCGTCTTTATGATCCTACGGAAGGGGAAATCCTGTTAAACGGTATCAATATCAAAAAGTATGACTATGAGGAATATAAGACCATCTTTTCCGTGGTGTTCCAGGATTTTAAGCTGTTTTCCTTTTCCCTGGGGGAGAATGTGGCGGCCTCTGTATCCTTTGATGAGCAAAAAACTCTCTCCTGCCTGGAAAAAGCGGGCCTGGGGGAGCGGGTTAAGGGGCTTGAAAAGGGCATAGGTACTTATCTTTATAAAAATTTTGACCAGGATGGGATAGAGATTTCGGGAGGGGAGGCCCAGAAGGCAGCCCTGGCCAGGGCTCTTTATAAGGACGCACCCTTTATTATCCTGGATGAGCCTACGGCCGCGTTGGATCCTGTGGCAGAGTTTGAGATTTACAGCAGGTTCAATGAAATTGTAGAAGAAAAGACAGCCGTTTATATCAGCCACCGGCTTTCCTCCTGCCGGTTCTGTGACGATATTGCAGTGTTTGAGGGGGGACGTCTGGTACAGCGGGGGAGCCATGAGGAGCTGGTGGCAGATCAGGGCGGGGAGTATTATAAACTGTGGCAGGCACAGGCCCAGTATTATGAGGGGGCTGCCCGGGGAATTTGAACAAAAGCACTTATTCCTTCGTAGTCCCCCCATATTCATACCGCACGGGCAAAAGGGTCAGTGGCGGGGCCTTTTGTCCGTTGCTGCGTGCGATCAGGATCTCTACACATTTTTCCGCTAGCTGCTCAATGGGCTGACAGATGGAGGAGATGAATAAGTCGCCCTTTGGGTAGCGGAACTTGCGGATCCCGTCAAAGCCGATGATCTGCACATCCTCCGGAACCCGGTAGCCCTCTTTCTTGAGCAGGTTCATGAACAGATGGCCATGATAGTCTGTATGGGAAAAGACTCCGTCAAAGGAGAGCGAGCCGTCGCTTCTTTTGTGGTCGGCAAGGAAATCTTTCATGAGGGCAAGGTTTTCCGGGCATTCCACCATGTTCAAATAATCCGGCTCAAGGCCGTGCTTTGAACAGGCATGGAGATAGCCCTCCAGCCTTTTGTCGGATTCTCCGGGAAAAACGGAGTGAAAGCGGATATATACGGGATGCTTACAGCCGAGCTCCAGCAGCTTTTCAATGGCAAGGCAGGCGCCCGCAAAGTTGTCCGATGCCACTCTTGGAATCACCTTGTTCTCAAAAAAGCGGTCGAAAACCACCAGCGGGAAGCCTTCAGAGATATACTTCCCAATATCGGAGTAGGTCAGGGCAATCACCCCGTCCACCTTATTGTTTACGGCCAGGCTTAAGTATTCGGCTTCCTTTTCGGGAATACCTCCGGCGCAGCACAAAAGCACCTTCAGCCCTCTCCGGTAGAGAGAGGACTCAACGTAGTGGGCAAAGGTGGCAAAGAAGGGGTTGAGGATACCTGGGATAATCAGAGCTACCAGATTGCTTTTTTGGGTTTTCAGGCCCCGGGCGTAGGTGTTTACTTCATAATTGAGTGAGGCGATGGCCTCGTCTACTTTCTGTTTGTTTTTTTCTGATACCGGAATACCGTTGATCACCTTGGAAACGGTTCCCAGGGCAACTCCGGCTTTCAGTGCCACATCTCTCATGGTGGGCGCTTTTTTTGTGCTCATAATATTACTCCATTTCGCAGAATATGACAGGGATTCACCTGTGACAGGTATTTTTCTACAATAAATATAGCATATTTGGGGAAATAGGGCAAATGGGGAGGGCTTCGGGATTGTATGTCCGTTAAGAATAGATTATAATTACACCAACTAATTAGAGTGAGGTGTATCAGGACAATGAAACCAGAAGAGATGTGGGAGCGTTATTGTAAGGAAAATAATCTGAGCAGCGAGGTCTATGATGAGGCATGGGCTTTTGGCGGCGAGCCGGATAAGCTGGCTGAATTGGTAGTGCAAGGAGTCAAAACAGCTACATCATCCCTATATATCCTATATGAACTTGAGCAGGAATCCCTTCCGAAAGAGGGCAGCTACAGTATAATACTGGATTCCCGTGGGGAAGCCAAATGTATAATTAAAACCACAAGGGTATATGTAGTTCCTTATAATAAGGTCAGTGACACTCATGCATACAGGGAGGGCGAAGGAGACCGAAGTCTAACCTATTGGAGAGAGGTTCATAAGGAATTTTTTACCAATTTCTTAAGAAAAGCAGGATTATCGTTTAGTGAGACAATGAAGGTTGTCTGTGAGGAATTTGAAATTTGCTATTTTTATCATGCCTGAAAAGACCTGATTTTATATTTGTTATGAACCTACGAGATTATCACTGACAAGCTCTATTTTTCCGTCTGGTCTGTTCTTAAATGTACAAAAATGTTGTTTGCCATCAAATGCAAGCAAATCCTCAACTGCTTTTTTCATATAGGGGTCTGTTATTTTTTCTTTTGCTTCATTTGGAGCAAACCAATCCACCTCTATACTTTCATCTGAAATAGTTTCCACTCCTGCCACATATTTACAAAGAAAAGTCAAATTGACCGTTGTTGGCAAAACCATTCCTTCAAGAGGACCATATCCTGGCTTTGGTGACAATCTCTGATAAATACCAACAATTTTCTCTGCTTTTGCAATCACACCGCTTTCCTCAGAAATTTCTCGTTTTAACCCATCTAATATGGATTCACCCTGCTCTACTACACCGTAAATTCAGTCCATTCAATATGATTATATTGCATTATAATCCCAATTTTTCATTCACTTTTTATTATACCAAAACCTTTTATACCGAACAATGAAAACATAAAAATTGGCAAAGCGCTCTCATTTTAGAGGTTTCCGGCCAGGGTATAACCATTTACATCATCATACCAATCGCATAGTCCCGTACTGCTTTCGCCCGGACCGGGCATTTGGGCAACCCTGCAAAAGGTAACCAGGATAATACATAAAATAAAAATAATACACATTGAAACGTTTCATATTTAGGTGTATTATTAAAACCATAGATAAACGGGTTTTCTTAGGAAGAATTCAAATCGTTATTGACAATCAGCTAGAAGGTAAGGGACAATAAAAGAAAGAAATTTGCAGGAAAGGGGCCAGACAGCAATCTTGCCGTTTCCTGAAAAATATAAGAAAGAAGGGAAAAAGAATGAAGATGATCAGCGAAACCTTAAGGGAAGCCCGCAAGTATGAAGAGGCATTCGGGAAAATGATTACCGAGCAGCAGCGGCCTGGTTTTCATCTCTCGGCACGGATCGGATGGATGAACGATCCCAACGGATTTTGTTTTTATGACGGAAAGTATCATATGTTTTACCAGTATTATCCCTATGAGACCCAATGGGGCCCCATGCACTGGGGACATGCGGTGAGTGCGGATCTTCTGCACTGGGAGTATCTTCCGGCGGCCCTTGCTCCGGATGAGTTTTATGACAAGGACGGGTGTTTTTCGGGAAGCGCCATCACGCTGCCGGACGGAAGGCATCTTCTGATGTACACGGGTGTGGTGCAGGAGCGGCAGAGAAACGGCGGCGTCTGCGATGTCCAGACCCAATGTCTGGCGGTAGGGGACGGGATTGATTACGAAAAATACGAGAAAAATCCTGTTATTGACGAGAGAGACCTGCCGGAGGGCAGCAGCCGTATTGACTTTCGGGATCCCAAAATCTGGCGGGAGGAGGACGGGAGCTATTCCTGCGTGATTGGAAACCGTCCGGCAGACGGGAGCGGCCAGATTTTGCTCTTTACCAGTCCTGACGGCTTTGAGTGGAAGTTTAAGAACATATTGATTGCAAATAAGAATCGGTTCGGAAGGATGTGGGAGTGCCCGGATTTCTTCCCGCTGGATGGGAAATGGGTTCTTTTGACCAGCCCGCAGGATATGCTTCCCCAGGGCTTTGAGTATCATAACGGGGATGGCACCCTTTGCCTGATCGGAAGCCTGAATGAGCAGAAAGACACCTTTACAGATGAACACAGCCAGTCGATTGATTACGGCATTGACTTTTATGCCCCCCAGACAATTCTGACCCAGGACGGGCGGCGGGTCATGATCGGATGGATGCAGAACTGGGACACCTGCAATGTTAAGGGCTACAGTAATCCCTGGTTTGGCCAGATGAGTCTGCCCAGGGAATTGTCTATCAAAAACGGAAGGCTGTACCAGACCCCCGTCAGAGAGTTAGAGGAGCTTCGCCGCAACCGAGTTGCCTGCAAAAATGAGATATTCTCAGGATTGAAGCAGGTGGATGGGGTGAGCGGCAGGAGAGTGGATATGGAAATTACGGTGCGCCCGGCGGTGGTGGAAAACGGAGTGCCGCGGGATATGTATCGGAAGTTTGCGGTGCGTTTTGCCCAGAATGACAAGTATCAGACCTCTCTCAGCTTCCACCCTTCGGATTCCATTATGAAGATCGACAGAAAGTTTTCCGGTTCCCGGAGAGCGATTATCCATCAGAGAAGGAGCGAGGTAAACAGCCAGAACGGAGAACTGAAAATAAGACTGATTCTGGACAGATACAGTGTGGAGGTGTTTATCAACGACGGTGAGCAGGTTATGAGCGCCGTTTTGTACACGGATTTGGATGCGGACGGGATTTCCTTCCTTGCGGATGGCATGGTCAGCATGGATCTGGTGAAGTACGATCTGATTGGTTAAGCACAAGAAAGGATTGCGTTTCATATGAAAAAAAGTTTTGTTATCTCTCAACAGTATTTGCTGCTCCCCATTAAGGCACAGGAGGAGACCAGACAGGTGGCGTTTTATTGCGAGGGAAAAAAGGTTCTCGAATTTGCAGTTCCCGTAAGCGACTGTGCAGCGGCAGGGGATAAGGCAGGGAAGCAGGCCTACGCCTTCAATTATTATGCACCCATTCCCATGAGAGAGTGGAAGGGAAAAGAGATTTGCATAGAGGGGGATGTGCCAAAGAGCTTTTTAGAGGCCATTGCCTTTTCGGAGGAAATGCCTGATGTGGCGCAAAAAAGGCCGCTGATCCATTTTTCCGCCAATGTGGGATGGCTCAATGATCCCAATGGATTGATGTACCATGACGGTGTTTACCATATGTTTTTCCAGTATAATCCCTGTGACACCAGATGGCAGAATATGAGCTGGGGGCATGCGGTGAGCCGGGATCTGCTCCATTGGGAGCAAAAGGAGACCGCCCTTTTGCCGGATGAGGATGGGCCCATGTATTCAGGAAGCGCCATTGTCAACGAGCAGGGGATGTTAGGACTTCCAGAGGATGCGGAGATACTTTTTTATACCTGTGCGGGCGGCTCTTCCGAATGGAGCCGGGAGAAAAAGTATGTGCAGAAGATTGCCTACAGTACGGACGGAAAGACCTTCCGGAAGAGGGAGGGCTGCATATTGGAACATATAACCAGGGAAAACCGGGATCCCAAGGTGTACTGGCATGAGGGTAAAAAGATTTATTATATGGCGCTTTTCCTGGAGGGATATGATTATGCCATTTTTAATTCCAGGGATTTGGAGCATTGGGAGATGACCCAGCGCCTTTCCCTTCCCAATGCCAGAGAATGTCCGGATCTGCAGAAAGTGCCTGTGGAGGGCGGCGGCTATAAGTGGATGTTCTGGGGAGCTGACGGCTATTATTTCCTGGGCGACTTCGACGGTTCCCGGTTTGAGACGGATGGGGTTATGCACAACGCATACCAGACCATGCTTCCCTATGCGGCGCAGACCTTTTGGGGAACGGACCGTGTGATTATGGTACCCTGGATGCGGACGGATAACAAGGGAAAGGTGTTTACCAGCGTGATGGGAGTGCCAAGGCAGTTGTCTCTGGTGAAAAAGGGGGATGACTTTATTCTCCGCCAGAAGCTGGCAGATGAATTTGAAAACAGCAAGGAGAGGGTTCTGGAGCAGAACCTTGCAGGCGGAGAGATTACCCACCGCCAGGAAAAGGAAGCGGCCCTTGAGGTGAAGCTTTATCCTCAAAAGGGAGCCGGATTTGAGGTGAATCTCTACGGCACAGTACTTACCATGGAGCCGGGGAGCGGCCGTATCGTAATAGAAGGAATTGCAGAGCGGGGCGGACACATAAAGGGAGATACGGTGCTCACCTCTGACAAGGAACGTCCTGCATCAGAGCAAATCAGCCGGGAGCGTCTGGCAGCCCAGGGCGTTTCCCTGGCGGGACTGGACGAGGAGATTCCTAAGCCTGTCTGGGGAAAGGCCACGAAGGAAGAGATTAAGCAGTTCAGGAAAAAGGTAGAGCAGATGCCTTCATGGGCGGATGCAGGTGTCCGTGTATTGGAAACGGGAGCAGATCCGGTAAGCATTTCTATCCTTACCGACGGGGAAGTTCTCGAGATCACGGTGGACGATGGCCTAGTCAGCGATGCTTATGAGACGGCTGCAGATGCCCTGTGCGGAGAGGTGAAGATCAAAGCCCAGGGAGAGGTGAAGGCGGAAATTTCACAAATTGCATAGAAGGCTAAGACATATGACAGGCAGGGGAACACTTTCTCCTGCCTGATTATGAAAAATTAATAATCTGGAAAACTTTTACTAGGATTTATCCCCGGAATGTTGTATAATTTTTTTATAAGAATTTAATAGGAGGGTAGCATTATGGCAAAAGAAATGATTGCAATGCTTCTTGCCGGCGGACAGGGTTCCCGTCTGTACGCACTGACACAGGAGCTTGCAAAACCGGCAGTTCCATTTGGCGGAAAATATCGTATCATTGACTTTCCGCTTTCCAACTGCGTTAATTCAGGAATTGATACGGTAGGTATTCTTACCCAGTATCAGCCGCTGGTGCTGAATGAATATATCGGAAACGGACAGCCCTGGGATCTGGACCGTCTGCACGGTGGTGTTCATGTCCTGCCGCCGTATCAGAAGGCAAGCGGTTCGGATTGGTATAAGGGAACGGCCAATGCGATTTACCAGAATATTTCCTTTATCGAGAGATATGATCCCGAGTATGTCATCATTCTTTCCGGCGATCAGATCTGCAAGCAGGATTACAGCGACTTCTTGAAATTCCACAAGGAGAAGGATGCGGAGTTCAGCGTTGCCGTCAGAGAAGTTCCCTGGGAAGAGGCTTCCCGTTTCGGCCTGATGGTTGCAGACGAAAACGACAGGATCACAGAGTTCCAGGAAAAGCCCAAGCAGCCCAAATCAAACCTGGCTTCCATGGGTATCTACATATTCAACTGGGATATTCTGAAGAAATATCTGGAGGAGGATGAGGCAGATCCCAACTCTGAGAATGACTTTGGAAACAACATTATCCCTAATCTGTTAAGAGACAGCCGCAGAATGTATGCTTATCACTTTAACGGGTACTGGAAGGATGTGGGAACCATTTCCTCTCTCTGGGAGGCAAATATGGAGATCCTGGATCCCGAACACAGCGGCATCAACCTTTTTGACGACGGCTGGAAGATTTACAGCCGCAACAGCGGTATGAACGGGCATAAGATCAATACCGGTGCAGTGGTGGAGAATTCCATGCTCACCGACGGCTGCCGGATTAAGGGTACCGTGAAGCATTCTATCCTCTTTGCAGGCGTTAAGGTGGAGGAAGGCGCTGTTCTGGAAGATGCAGTGGTAATGGGCGGCTCCACCATCAAAGCGGGCGCGGTGGTGAAGCACTGTATTGTAGCCGAGAATGTTACCATCGGCGAAAACGCCGTTGTGGGCGCTATGCCTACTGAGGAAGAGGACGGTGTTGCCACCATTGGCTCAGGGATTGTCATCGGCGATAATGCCAAGATTGGCCCCAATGCCATGATAACAAAAAACGTGGAAGGCGGTGAAGAAAAATGCTGAATTCAAATACAAATGCGCTTGGGGTGATTTTCCCCAACAGCTATGATGCGTTGGTTCCGGAGCTGGTGAATGTACGTCTCATGGCTTCCATCCCTTTTGCCAGCCGTTACCGCCTGATTGACTTTATCTTATCCAGTATGGCTCACTGCGGCATTAACAATATATCCGTAATGGTAAACAATAACTATCATTCTTTGATGGATCACCTGGATTCCGGTCGTGAGTGGGATTTGGTACGCAAGAACGGCGGACTGCATATTTTCCCTCCCTTTGCGGAGAAGACCAGCGCGAAGCCTTATATCGGCCGTGTGGGAGCCCTCGCAAGCCTTTTAGACTTTTTGAGGGATCAGAAAGAAAAATATGTGGTTATTACTGATACCAATATTGTGGTTAATTTTGATTTCAAGGCTATGATCCAGTCCCATATTGACAGCGGCGCAGATGTGACTGTAGCCTATAATGAGCAGGAGATTCCCGAAAGCCTGATTAAAAACCAGTCCAATGACAAAGGCTTTTATTATAACTTTGACATTAAGGACGGACGGGTAACCAAGATTTATGTGAATTCAAGGGATGCAGGGGTCAAGAATTTCTCCATGAATATCTTTGTGGTAGAGAGAGAGCTTCTGATTGATCTGATCAATACAGCCTCCGTGCGCGGGCAGGAGTATTTCGAACGCGATGTGCTGCTTCCTCAGCTCGGCAAGCTGAATGTGCAGGCCTACAAGTATGACGGATACATGGCCCGTATCTGGGATACAAAGAGCTATTTTGATGAGAATATGAGGCTTCTGGACGACTATAACCTGGATGCTCTCTTCTCGGGAGCTCCTGTTTACACGAAGATTCGTGACGATAATCCTACCAGATATATTGAGGGCGCCAAGGTTCAGAATGTAATGGCGGCAGACGGCTGCGTGATTGAAGGTGAAGTGGAGAATAGCATTCTGTTCCGTGGAGTCAGGGTCGCAAAGGGGGCAAAAGTAAAGAACAGTATTCTGATGCAGGGCAGTGTTGTGGAAGCCGGAGCGGATATAGAATACCTTGTCATGGACAAAAATGTGACGATCACTGCCGGAAAAGAAATGAAAGGAACGGGTACCTTCCCGGTTTATATCGGAAAGTTCCAGACAGTATAAGGACAGAGTATTTCCTGAGTTTTAAAGGGCGGGCGGTATGCATTGGCATTACCGCCCGCTGTTTGCTGCGGGCATCCAGCGGACGGGGGGTGTGCAGGGGAAATGCGCTGCCTGACAGATGAGACGTCCCGTGGCAGTAAGAGGATTATGATTCAAAACCGTGTTCCTTTGCCCATGCCAAAAGTTCGTCATATTTGGATGAGGCGACCTTTAGGGTTTCCTGTTGTCTCTGAATAATGGAGTCTTTTTCTGTAAGAATGTGGTCTTTCTCTTTGAGCAGGTCATCTTTCTTTTGAAGTATGCAGTCTTTTTCTTTAAGCATATCTTCTTGCTCTTTAGGCATCATATCTCTCTCATCCAGCATACCCTGCCATCCCCGCAGGATTCGATAGTAATCCTCCCGGGCTTCACACTGCATGCGGATTTTTTCCTCCTGGCTGAGTTGATAGACAGTTTCGACGGCTTTGTTGATATATTCATTTTTCGGTGATAACATTTTGAGTTCCTCCCATGTGGTAGCTTTAAAGAGGGATGCCCAAATATGTCGCAAGGAGGGACCCGTCGTAGACGGGAGGATTCCTTACGACCTACGTGCGCATCAGCGCACTACCTTACGGTCAAGCTGATAGCGCTTATCCTCTTCGATGGCCAGGTCTGTACGAGTTAAGTCTAACACAGAAAGGCGAAGCTTGTCACTATATAAAGTATGATTTTTTACATTTAAAAATTTATAGGTGGAGTAAAATTCAGGATATTCTGGGAACAGAGAAAAATTGAGAAGCCCAATCTGAATAACGGGACGGGTAGTCTGATAGCCCTCCCCGCTGCTTAAATAGTCGAAGCTTCTGCACAGATAGCTTAAGGAACGGTCGGGCCAGTTGTGCTCATTGACAACTTGCATTTCAAGATTGATGACAGCACTGTCGTTCAGGGAAATTTTAATATCCAAAATGAAGGTTTTGGTATCAATCGTGGTTCCAAGTTCAATCGGATTGGTGATTTCAGCGGAGAAGATGTCTGAGGGAGCGAGATGAAGGAGGGCGGAGAGCAGGCCGACCAGTACATGGTTATTTTTTTGAAGAAGTGCGCGAAACAGGTAATCGTTTGTCATGGGGATTGTGAGGAGCCTGTAGCGGAAAAATCCGCACTGCCGGCAGGACTGATGTTTGAAATGTGATTCATAGAATTGTCCTTTCTGTGTGAGAAAAATAAGAAATTCAGATTTGCTGTATTGCTTCATGAGTTAGTTAGAATTATTATAAGAAATCATATCATGGATGAAAGGAAATGGCAAAGTAGATCGGAGAAATTTGTGCAAAAATTGTAACTATTCAGCCAGGTCTGCGCAATTACTGCGCAGACCGTGAGAAAGCGTATATTGTGCCAAGAGTGAATCCGGCCCTTCGCCGTAGGCGAATTTTTAATGGCCGGATTCAGTAACTATGAAGCCGAAGGCTGAATCAATGTCATGATGCTGGGGTCAAAACATAGAGTTTTCTATGTTTGATACTCTGCAAGAACCTTGAAAATTTAATATTTTACAGT
>ERZ808037.1870-NODE-1870-length-12187-cov-14.701486_pt1 | contig 12187 bp, 17 predicted proteins | sample MGYA00380190_ERZ808037 | MGnify/ENA primary metagenome ERZ808037 (study PRJEB31490, sample SAMN06133399) | mouse gut metagenome | isolation source: J9 | host: mice | place: China: Chengdu | collected 2015-05 ...
GAGCTGGCGGTGATCCCCTCCGCCGACGTGGACGGCAGGCCGGTGCGGCCCATGGGGAACACGGACATGGGGCTTTTCGTGATCTCCCAGGGCCTGCCCTCAAAGGAGAGGAAGGAGATGGAGTCCAGCCCCATGTAGCTGTTGTCCGCCACGGTGAGGGCCACGCCGTAGCGGTCGTTGCCGATGTAGTAGTAGTCCCACTCCTTCAGGCGGGTGAGGCCGCCCTTGACCTTCCTGCGGTCGTACACCGGCAGGAGCTTCCTGGCATACCCCGGTTGGGTGAGATTCCCCTGTTCGTCCAGCAGGGGGATGGCCTGCGTGATCTCGACCTGCATCAGAGCACCTCCTAAAAAATCAAAGTCCCGTCAAATCGAAGGCGGGGATACATTCCTCCCCGGCGGAGGACAGCTCCTGGACATAGCCCGCCAGCCCCAGGTTCTCCATATACGCCCGGGCGGCGCGCAGCTCGGAGGGGCGCAGGGGGCGGCGCAGCTCCGGGAAGCCGTCCAGCGCCCCCACCGGGGTGTACTGGGCCATGAGGGAGAACAGCACCGCCCCGGTTGGGAAGGCGTCCGCCACCCAGTCCATCACCCGCTTGGCCTCGTTGACCTGCCCGGGCAGGATCAGGTGCCGGATCAGCACGCCGCTTTTCAGCAGGTTCCCCTCAAAGCGGACGGGGCCCCGCTGGCGGACCATCTCCAAAATGGCGGATTTGGCGTACTCCGGGTAGTCGGACGCGCCGGAGTATTTTTCCGCCAGCGCCGGGGTGACGTATTTCAGGTCGGGCAGGTACACATCCACCTTGCCCTCCAGGGCGCGCAGCGTCTCCGCCCGCTCGTAGCCGCCGCTGTTCCACACCACGGGCAGGCCCCCGGGGACGGGCCGCTCCAGCACCCGGGCCAGGGCGGGGGTAAAGTGGGTGGGGGTGACCAGCTCAATACAGGAGGCCCCCTGATCCGCCAGCCGCTGGAAGACGGCGTACAACTCATCGTCCGTCAGGGGCCTGCCGAAGCCCTCCCGGCTGATGGAGGCGTTCTGGCAGAACACGCAGCCCAGGGTACAGCCGGAGAAAAACACCGTCCCCGCCCCGGTTTCCCCGGAAATACAGGGCTCCTCCCACAGGTGGAGGGCGGCCCGGGCGCACACGGGGTTGGTAGGCATTTTGCAATACCCCTCCCCGTGGGTATCGTCCCGGAGGGCGGCGCAGCGGCGGGGGCAGAGGGAACAGATCATAGAACCTTCTTCCAGTCCGGGCCCAGGTTGCCCTCCTTCCAGTGGCGGCGGCACAGGCCGATGTAGCAATCGTTGGCGCCCAGCACCACCTGCTCCCCCTCCTTGAGCACCACGCCGTTGGCGTCAAAGCGGGCGTTGCAGGTGGCCTTCCGGCCGCACCAGCAGATGGTTTTGACCTCCTCGATGATGTCCGCCCAGGCCAGCAGGGCCTCCGAGCCGGGGAACAGCCGGCCGCTGAAGTCCGCCCGCAGGCCGTAGCAGATCACCGGCACGTTGAGCCCGTCCACCAGCTCGGTGAGGAAGTGCACCTGTTCCCGGGTGAGGAACTGGGCCTCGTCCACAATGACGCACTGCCAGCTTTTGATCTCATCCGACGGCATCTGCTCCAGCTCCTCGAACCAGATGCAGGGGTAGCACAGCCCCATGCGGGAGTTCACCACCCGCTCCCCCTCCCGCTGATCCAGGGCGGGCTTCACCATCAGGGCCCGCTGGCCCCGCTCCTCGTAGTTATACCGCACCATCAGCGCGTTGGCGGACTTGCTGGAGCCCATCACGCCGTAGCGGAAATACAGCTTTGCCATGTCAATCCATCCTCGTCTCTTTGATTTGTTCCCGGGCCAGCTCCAGCGCCCGGGCGAAGGCGTTGGGGACGGCGTAGGTCTGTTCCAGCTCCCCCTGTCCCGCCCACACCCAGCCGGGGGGCAGCTTGTCCGACTCCGTGCGGACGAGCCGCACAGTCATGCGCCACTCCACGTGGGTGAAGATATGCTTCGCCTGCCCCGCGTACTCCGACCACAGAGGAATCATCCCCCACTCCGGGGGCAGGGGGCCGTCCCCCAGCTCGTGGGGGAACTCCCACAGCCCCGCCAGCAGGCCCTTGTCCGGGCGGCGGCGGAGGGCCACCCGGTTTTCGTGGAGCAGGAGCCACACCGTCCGCTCCTCCACCCGGCGGGGCTTCTTTGGGGCCTTGACGGGCAGCTCCCCCACCCGATCCTGGGCCAGGGCGGCGCAGAAGCCCTTGGCGGGGCAGGTATCGCACAGGGGCGCGCCGTTGGGCAGGCACACCGTGGCCCCCAGCTCCATGAGGGCCTGGTTGAACGCCCCCGGCGCGTGCAGGGGGATTGCGGCCTGGATGGCCTGGGTCACCTTTTTCTTCATCTGGGGGCTGGCGATGTCGCCATCGTCCCCGCAGAGGCGGGCGTATACCCGCAGCACGTTGCCGTCCACGGCGGGCACCGCCTGCCCGAAGGCGATGGAGCAGACGGCCCCGGCGGTGTAGTCCCCCACCCCGGGCAGGGAGCGCACCGCGGCGTAGTCCGAGGGGAACACGCCGCCGTACTCGTCCACGATCACCCGGGCGGCCTTTTGGAGGTTCCGGGCCCGGTTGTAGTAGCCCAGCCCCTGCCACAGCTTCAGCAGCCGATCCTCGGGGAGGGCGGCCAGGGCGGCCACATCCGATGCCTCCTCCAGAAAGCGGCGGTAGTAGTCCAGCACCGCCGCCACCCGGGTCTGCTGGAGCATGATCTCCGACAGCCAGACGTGGTAGGGGGTGGGGTCGTCCCGCCAGGGCAGGGAGCGGGCGTTGTCCCGGAACCACTCCAGCAGGGGGAGGGGCAGCTTGTCCAATGGGTTCACGGCGGGCCTCCTTGGGTTGTTTGGATCCAGTGTACCATATTTGGCCGGGGGTTTCAACGGCGGAATGGGCGGGCGAAAAAAAGAATGACAGGGCCGGGGGTTGGGTGTATAATGGGGGAAAGGCGGGGGAAGGAGGGCCCAAGATGGAATACTTGCTTATGGCCATCGTGATAGTCAGTGCGCTGTTCCCGCCCATCCTGGTGCGTTTTGGCAGGGAGCTGCTCCTCCACCCAGACGGGGCCATGGATGGGAAGCAGTTTTACCGCACGGCCAGGGCCATGCGGAACCAGGATACGTGGGCCTTTGCCCAGCATACCGCAGGTGTGGTCTGCCATCGAATGGGCTTGTCGCTGACAATCCTTACAGGGCTGTTTATCCTTCTGCCGATCTGGTGGACCGAGGAGCGGGCGCCCATTTGTGCCGGCTGGTGGCTGGTTCCCACCGTGCTGGATGCAGCCGCCGTTCCAGCTGCCCGTCTGCTGGTGGAGCGGGCGCTGAAGAAAAATTTTGATGAGTACGGGCGCAGACGGCGGAAGGAGGACTTGCCATGAGAGCGGTTGTGACCCGGGTGAAGAACGCCCGGGTGGAGATTGAGGACAAGGTCAACGGGGCCATCGACCGGGGCTTTCTGGTGCTGCTGGGCGTGGGGCCGGAGGACACCGAGGGGACGGCGGACAAGCTGGCGGACAAGGTGTGCGGCCTGCGGGTGTTCGACGACGAAAACGGTAAGATGAATTTGAACCTGACGGCGGTGGGCGGGGCCCTGCTGGTGGTGAGCCAGTTTACCCTGTACGCCGACACCTCCTCCCGGCGGCCGGGGTTCTCCCACGCAGCCAAGCCGGATCTGGCCATCCCGCTGTATGAGCGGTTTATGGCCGCCTGCCGGGACAAGGGCTTCCGGGTGGAGCACGGGGAGTTCGGGGCGGAGATGCAGGTGTTCTCCCAGAACGACGGGCCCATCACGATTTTACTTGAGGTATAACATGGCGGAGATAAAACAATTAGACCCCCACGTAGCGGACTTGATCGCCGCCGGCGAGGTGGTGGAGCGGCCCGCCAGCGTGGTGAAGGAGCTGCTGGAAAACGCCATCGACGCGGGGGCGTCCGCCGTAACGGTGGAGATCGCCCACGGGGGGATGTCGCTGATCCGGGTGACGGACGACGGCTGCGGCATCCCGGCGGCCCAGGCCCCCACCGCCTTCCTGCGCCACGCCACCTCCAAGATCTCCGACGAGCGGGATCTGGAGGCCATCGGCACCCTGGGCTTCCGGGGGGAGGCGCTGGCGGCCATCTCCGCCGTGTCCCGGGTGGAGCTGCTGACCCGGACGGACGAGGAGGCGCTGGGCACCGCTCTCACCGTGGCGGCGGGGGAGGTTGTCTCTCAGGAGGAGGCGGGCTGCCCCAAGGGCACCACCATCACCGTGGGCGAGCTGTTCTACAACACCCCCGCCCGGCTGAAGTTTATGAAGAAGGACGCGGCGGAGGGGGCGGCGGTGTTCGCCGTGGTGCAGCGGGTGGCCCTGTCCCACCCGGAGCTGTCCGTCAAATTCCTCCGGGACGGGAAGCAGGAGCTGCTCACCCCTGGGGACGGCCAGCTGAAAAGCGCCGTCTACGCCGTCATGGGCCGGGACATCGCCCTGGGCTTCCTACCCGTGAAGGGCAGCGGGGACGGCATGAGCGCCCAGGGCTTCGCCTCCCTGCCCACCTGCTGCCGGGGCACCCGGGGCTACCAGCACTTTTTCGTCAACGGGCGGTACATCAAGAGCCGGATCATGACCGCGGCGGTGGAGGAGGCCTACAAGAACCAGAAGCTGGTGGGCAAATTCCCCGGCTGCGTCATCCACCTGACGGTGCGCCCCAGCGAGGTGGACGTCAACGTCCACCCCACCAAGACCGAGGTGAAGTTCCAGCGGGAGCAGATGGTGTTTACCACCGTGTACGGCGCGGTGCTGTCTGCCCTGGATCGGGATCACACCCGGCCCCAGGCCAGTCTGCCGGGGGTGCGGCCCACGGACACCGTCACCCCCAACCAGACCAGCCTGCCCCTCCACGACGGGGCCGGGAGGCTGAACGGAACCCAGTTCATGCCCGCCTCCCGGTTCCGGCCGGCGGGGGGCATGGTTCCGGGAAAGCAGCCGGAGCCCCCGGCAACGCCCGCCCCGGTGGGACGGAAGCCCCCCGTGGCGGAGAAGAAAAAATCCCCCTTCCGCTGGGTGGAGCCCCTGCCGGAACAGGAACCGCCCCAGGCGCCGCCAGCCCCCGCCGGAGCGGAGCCGCCCGTCCCGCCCCGGCAGGACGAGGGGCCGGAGCCCGCGGCCAAGCCCGTCCGGGCACAAAAGCCAAAGCCCGCCCCGGCGCGGGAGGAGCCGCCCACCCCCGCCCGGTTGGAGCGGGAGGAGCCCGCACCCGCCCCGGTGGAGGGGGAACAAGCGGAACCCGCACCCGCTCCGGAACAGCCCGCCCAGCCGGAGCCCTGGATCGTCCGGGGGGAGCTGTTCCACACCTACATCCTGGTGGAGCAGGGGGACAAGGTTCTGCTCATCGACAAGCACGCCGCCCATGAGCGGGCCAACTTCGACCGCCTGAAGGCGGAGGATTACCGGCCCATGGTACAGGAGCTTTTGACCCCCGTGACCTTCTCCCTGCCGCCGGAGGAGCGGCAGCTCCTGCTGGAGCAGTCCGAGCTGCTGGCCCGGTTCGGCTTCGAGGTGGAGGAGTTCGGAGCCAACGCCCTGGCGGTGCGGGCGGCGCCGGACTACCTGGAGACGGGGGACATCGAGCCCGCCCTGGGGGAGCTGGCCCACCGCCTGCGGCTGACGGGGACGGCAGATCCCGCCGCCGCCCGGGACGAGCTGCTCCACACCATGGCCTGCAAGGCCGCCATCAAGGGCGGCTGGCGCACCGGGGCGGAGGAGCTGGAGGAGGCGGCCCGGCTGGTGATGAGCGGGGCGGTGAAGTACTGTCCCCACGGCAGGCCGGTGGCCATCGAGCTGACCCGGAAGCAGCTGGAAAAGCAGTTTAAGCGGGCATAGGAGGACGCCATGGACGAGCTGAGCTACACGCCCCTGACCGGGGAAAACTTCGGGCCCCGCTCCCTGGACAAATTTATCCGCCGCCAGCACGTCCGGCAATGCTGGCGGCGGGAGGGCGGGGCGCTTGTGCTGCGCCCGGTGGAGTATGTGGAGGACTGGGACATCCCCCAGCGCCGGGGGGTGGCCGGGTCGGTGCTGGCGGCGGTGAAGGCCGGCGGCGCGGCCTTCGGGGCGCTGGCCGGGGGTGAGGTGGCGGGCTTTGCCGTCCTGTCCGGGAAACCGCTGGGCAGCCGGGGGCAGTATGCGGATCTGACCCTGTTCTATGTGTCGGAGCCCTTCCGGGGCCGGGGGGTGGGCGGGACGCTGTTCCGCATGGCCTGCGCCCACGCGAGAAAGGCGGGGGCGGAAAAGCTGTACATCTCCGCCCACTCCGCCGCCGAGGTGATGGCCGCCTATTGGGCCCTGGGCTGCGTGGAGGCGGAGGAGCCGGACCCCCGCCACAGCGCGGAGGAGCCCTGGGACGTGCAGCTGGAATTCCGGCTGTGAGATTGGGGCGTCAGCCCTGCTTCCGCTCCTGCCACACCCGGGCCAGGATGTCCTTGAGCACCAGCATGGCGTCCAGCTCGCTGTAGCCGTAGTCCCCCTTGAGCTTGTCCAGCAGCTGGGCCAGCCCCTGGGCGTAGGGGGCGGCGTCCACCCGCTCCCGGTAGGCCAGCAGGATGGGGTACTTCTTCCCCCAGGCCCGGTTCCAGTCCACCTTGTCCGCCACTGCGTCGGGGGTGCGGTCGATGGCCCGCTGGATCTCCTGCACGTCCAGGTCAAAGTCAATCAGCTCGTCCAGCGACAGGCCATACAGCAGGGCCAGCCGCTTGGACTGGCGGATGTCGGGCAGGCTCTCGTCCGAGTAACACAGTTAAAGACATCAATCAATTTTACCAACAAAGCGGTAAACAATCTCAATTTCCTGGGTTCTGTTGCCGTCTGCGTCTTTGCTGGCCTCATGGACAAGGATTTTTTCAATCAGCGCATTAAGCAGTTCGGCGGTCAACTCTGTGGGGCTGGAAAACTGCTTGATTAGGTCTATCCACTTTTCTATGCCGTCCTCCTGCTCCCTGGTGCTATCAAGTTGGGCCGTCAACGCTTCAATCCTGGCCTCAAGTTCGCCCTGCTCCTGCTGGTATTTCTGCGTCAACATGGTGAACGTGCGCTCATTGATTTTCTCGTTCAGCCTGTCCTCGTAAATTTTGGCTATCAGGTTGTCCAACTCGTGCAACCGCTTTTCTGCCCGTTTCTTTTCCAGCGTGGCCCGCTTGGTGGCGGCGGCTTGCTCGGTGATGTTGGACTTGGAAAGGCGCTCCATGATTGCTTGCTCGTCCTGCTGTACGGCCCCTATCCAGTATTGCAGACGGGAGAGAACATAGCTATACAGCACGTCATAACGGACGTAGTGCATGGAGCATTGACGCAGGCCCTGACCGTACTTGCTACAATGATAGTGTGCATACGGCGTTTTATTCTGCCTGTTTACCCCATAAGCCAAAGACCACCCACAGTCAGCGCATTTTACCAACCCGGCGAAAATCTGCGTTGTGCCGTCCTTCTGCCTCCTGCGGCGGCTGGCTAGGCAAGGCGTTGTGGTGCTCCAAATAATTCACGAGCTGTTCCAGCACGTCACCAGCATCCAGAGAGCGGGCCAGCTCCGGGGGTGCCTTGGCCTGTTGGGTAAAAATCCTGTGCGGGCCGACATCTCGAACGGTCAAGCTATCCTCACCCTCGCTGGGGGTGATACCCAGCGAGAGCAAGAAAACAGCTATAATGTTCTTTGCTATATGGAACAACATAGTGTCAGTCAATTTTTTGTTACCTCCATCCTAAATACTGCTTTGCCTCTTGCAAACTGGCAAAAGGGCATATGCAAAAAATTACGGTGCCGTTGTTACCATTTTTCCCGCCTATAATGCTGATGGGCAATAACCCGTAGGCAAGGCAGTAATTCGGCAATGACTGGTTTAAGGTTGACGCCATTTTCCTGATAGATAGGGTGGAGTATGTAATCTCACCAATCTTGGCGGTTGCCACTGACCGGGTGAATTTGTAGCAGAAAATAATTCGCCCAAATTTATCTTCAAAAACGCCTGTTCCCAGCGGGGCCAAATGGTTGACGAAATCTCCGGGCCTCACCAACGTGCAAGCCTGATAATTATTCCTGACGCATTCGCAAGCGGCCAGCGCATAATCCTTATACAGCGGAGAAGCCTCCAGCTCTGTTAAAATGCGCTGGCTATTTTGAGCATTCATCGTCTGCGTGTCCTGACGGTCTTTGCGGTAAAACACCGCCATAATAATTAGAAGCACCAAAATTAAGAAAAACTGTCCAATCGTCATAAGATTTTTCCCTCCAAAATTATCTTTATATATGTGCCGCAATTTTCAGCGGCTTTGATTTTGACACCCTGGGGCATTGCGCCTGACAGGGCATCACAGACCGATCCCACATTGACGGGGGGCGGGGCAGGTGGACGGGGGCCACGATGTTTATACTCCCAGCCGTAGAGTGCTATGGAAATAGACATCGTTTCATCTGCCTCCATCATGGGCCGCAGTTCCCGCATGGGATATTTCACCCTTGCGAGAGCGGCCAGGGCCGGGGGCCTGGGGGAGCTGTTGAGAGCGTCCCCCAGGGCGGCGCAGATTTTTTTAGCGTCCATTAGGTCAAGGGATGACGATACCGTCATCCGGGTCAATAAGTTTCAAAGTCTCAACCCTTCCAAATTTGTTGTAGAGCACATGGACAGACTGGCCAGGAGCAGGGGTGAAATCCAAAGCGGCCAGCTTGGCCTTGCTCAAAAAGAAGTGGTCTGCGGCCTCACCCATGCCACGCTCAGACGCAATTGATTCAGTGACGTGGATAGTCTGGCCCTCGACAGTATTGCCTGTGTCCTTGGCCTGGAACTTCGTCCGTATAATTCCAATAATTTTTGCCATTTTCTTGTCCTCCTAATATATATATAACTTGAGCTAATATGCCCCTTGGTGCGCTCGCCCGTTGCCGGGGTCATGGCGGTCACTTCGCCGGGGTCAGGAAAGCCGGGAGCGGCCTCCTGATGTTACCAGTATAAAGCTACTTTTGGCTTTTTCATATTTAACTCCGGCAACTGGACTTGCCAGAACGGCAACTTATAATTTTTTAGCAATTTCGGATGCTTCTGTTAATTTTTGACGGAGTTCTACCGATAAGTTATTAGATGATATTCTTTTCTCCCCAGTCAAGAGCCATTGAAGGTCAACATCAAATCGTTGGGCCAGCCAGAGAAGATACACAAAGCTGACTTTCCGCTTGCCCGTTTCCCACCGGCTCAATGTCGTTACATCTAGCTCCCAAAAATCCAAGAGCTCCGCTATCACATCTTCCTGGGTGAGCTGATTTTCTTCCCTCACTATGATCAAGCGAGTGCCTATATCTTTTTGTATGATTGTTGTCACAGCCTCAACGGTTGCACTATTCAAATTTTGGCTGTAGTCTCGTTCCTGGCATTTTTCACCAGCTTGCATCTTGGTCTGCTGTTCCTCTGTGCGTTTTTTTGCGGCCTCTTGAATTTCCCGCTTATTTCTCTGGGCTTCAAAAATCTTTTCTATACTTGTCATTTTGGTCCACTAGGGACCCCCGGGGGTACGCTTTATCTCCGTTCTTATGTATTCAACTCAGCCTGTGCACTCGGCCTTGCTGTGCTTTCATTATAGCAAATGGCCATTTTGCACACGTCTTGTCAATTTGTAACCCACGTTTATCTGAATGTATACTCCAAAAATGGGATGTATAGCTTATGAGCCCTGTCAATACCGGAAATTTGCACAAAAATAAGAGGCCCCCGGTTAAGGGGGCCTCTTGACTGCTGATGTACGCAAGCGGTTTTTTTGTGGTTGGTAAAGTGTGTTTGTGGTGGTCGGCTCGTGGGCGGCCCGCCACGGGTGGGGCCTGGGCGGTTGTCGGTGGCTGGGCGCAAGGCGGGGCCAAAGGTTGGTTCCGCTCCATGCAATCCCCCGCTGATGGGCTGGCAAGCCCTGGACACTGGCCCCCGTGGGGATTGCGTCGCTTGTATGCCCTGCGGGGCATGGGCTTTTGAGGATGGGGCCGGGATGGGCCATTGGAGGGCATGAAAAAACAGGGGGCCGGGGTTCGGCCTCCTGTTTCTCGTGTTTTGGCTGTGTTACTCGGGCTGGTGTTAGAAGATGTTTCGTGTGGGGGCGGTTCCTGCTTCAATATCTTTAAGTAATGGAATCCTCCGTCTCCCATTTGGAGACGGTCTGGCGGCTCACCCCCAGCTTCTCCGCCACCGCCTCCTGGGACAGGCCGGACTTCCTCCGGGCGGCGGACAGGCTGCTTCCCAAGTTCATAAAACCAGCTCCTTTCCTGTTTCCCGGCCTATTATAGCCCCGGGGGGCAAGGAAGTCCAGCAGCAGGGGGCGGCAGTTCCGCCCGGTATTTTAACGGCGGCAATCCGCCGATTTTCCATTGCGCTCCCCGTTCCTTTGTGATACAATACCGGAAAAAGCCGCCTGGGGCCCGATTCCCCCTCCGGCGGCGCAACCCCAAAGGAGAGTTTGCGTATGCGTTCCGACAACGTGAAAAAGGGCGTGCCCACCGCCCCCAACCGCTCCCTGTTCTACGCCCTGGGCTATACAAAAGAGGAGCTGGAGCGGCCCCTCATCGGCGTGGTGTGCTCCTATAACGAGATCGTCCCCGGCCACATGAACCTGGACAAGATCGCCGAAGCGGTCAAGGCCGGCGTGCGGGCCGCCGGGGGCACCCCCATCGAGTTCCCCGCCATCGCCGTGTGCGACGGCATCGCCATGGGCCACGTGGGCATGAAGTACTCCCTGGTGACCCGGGATCTGATTGCCGACTCCACCGAGGCCATGGCCATGGCCCACCAGTTCGACGGGCTGGTGATGATCCCCAACTGCGACAAGAACGTGCCGGGGCTGCTGATGGCGGCGGCCCGGGTGAACATCCCCACCATCTTCTGCTCCGGCGGGCCCATGCTGGCGGGTAAGCTCAACGACGGGCGGCGCACCTGCCTGAGCCATATGTTTGAGGCCGTGGGCGGCTACTACGCCGGCAAGCTGGACGAGGCCGGGGTGGAGGAGTACGAGGAGAACGCCTGCCCCACCTGCGGCTCCTGCTCCGGTATGTATACCGCAAACTCCATGAACTGCCTCACCGAGGCCATCGGCATGGGACTGAAGGGCAACGGCACCATCCCCGCCGTGTGGTCGGCCCGGCTGCGGCTGGCCAAGCACGCCGGTATGCAGATCATGGAGCTGGTGAAAAAGGACATCCGCCCCCGGGATATCATGACCGCCGCCGCCTTCCACAACGCGGAGACGGTGGATATGGCCCTGGGCTGCTCCACCAACACCATGCTCCACCTGCCCGCCATCGCCCACGAGTGCGGCATCGAGCTGGATCTGGACATGAGCAACGAGATCTCCGGCAAGACTCCCAACCTGTGCCACCTGGCCCCGGCGGGGGAGACGTACATGGAGGATCTGGAGGGCGCCGGGGGCGTCCACGCCGTCATGGCCGAGCTGGACAAGAAGGGCCTGCTGGACACGTCTGTCATGACCTGCACCGGCAAGACCCTGGCCGAGAATTTGGAGGGCGTGGTCAACCGGAATCCCGAGCTGATCCGGCCCATCGACAACCCCTACTCCCCCGACGGCGGCATCGCCGTCCTCAAGGGCAACCTGGCCCCGGAGGGCTGCGTGGTGAAGCGCTCCGCCGTGGCCCCTGAGATGATGCGGCACGAGGGCCCCGCCCGGGTGTTCAACTCGGAGGAGGAGGCCATCGAGGCCATCTACGCCGGCAAGATCGTGTCGGGCGACGTGGTGGTGATCCGCTACGAGGGCCCCAAGGGCGGCCCCGGGATGCGGGAGATGCTCAACCCCACCTCCGCCATCTGCGGCATGGGCCTGGGCGAGTCGGTGGCCCTCATCACCGACGGGCGGTTCTCCGGCGCCACCCGGGGGGCATCCATCGGTCACGTCTGCCCCGAGGCCGCCCAGGGCGGGCCCATCGCCTTCGTGGAGGAGGGGGATCCCATCTCCATCGACATACCGGCCTGCAAAATTGAGCTGCTGGTGGACGAGGACACCCTGGCCCAGCGGCGCGCCGCCTGGACGTGCCCCGAGCCCAAAATCAAGACCGGCTACCTGGCCCGGTACGCCAAGCTGGTCACCTCCGCCGCCCGGGGGGCGGTGTTAGAGTAACCCAATCCAATTCCCGC
>ERZ808037.1871-NODE-1871-length-12179-cov-4.972732_pt1 | contig 12179 bp, 15 predicted proteins | sample MGYA00380190_ERZ808037 | MGnify/ENA primary metagenome ERZ808037 (study PRJEB31490, sample SAMN06133399) | mouse gut metagenome | isolation source: J9 | host: mice | place: China: Chengdu | collected 2015-05 ...
CACCTCCTCCCGTCATGCCCCAGATTTTCTCCTGCCTATACACGCAGACGCAACAAAACTTTTACCCAGGCAGCCACGCCGCCTGTCATTTCAGCCACTGCCGGTACACCTGCTCCGCGATCTTCGCCATCATCACCGGCGGGACACTCATGCCACAGACATACTGCACATTCTGGTCCATGAAATCATAATCCTGCGGGAACGTCTGGCAGCTGATGATATCCTTATCCGTCATGAGCATCCCGTCACACATGCGGAAATTATACCCTCCTGCCGTAATCGTCCTCACCGGTTCATCATCATGGTTGATTGGAGATGTATAGCCGCTCTCCTTCCTCCGCACCCTCCTGTTGATGTCTATGACCTTCCTGTCCGAAGGAAGCCGGTACTTCATCAGCTTCCCAAAAAGGCTGCCCTCCGGGACTACTTTCCCATACGGCTCCCGGACATCCGCAAAGGGGATCGGCCTTGAGTCAAAGGCCATGGACAGCTTCGGATATTGCAGGTTCTTCCTATGGGCGATGAAAAACACCCTCTCCCTCTTCTGCGGGACCCCCATCCGCGCGGCATTGAAGAGGAACATCTGCACGGCATACCCCGCCCCGTCAAACGCCTTCACGATCTGGTTCACCCAGCCTTTTGCATTGCCGGTGACCAGCCCCTTCACGTTCTCCGCGATGACCACCTTCGGCCTCAGCCGCTCCGCCGCCCTGATAAAGAAAAAGAACAGGTCATCCAGCCTCTGCCTCTCCTGCCCTTCCCGGAACGTCTTCTCCACATTCCAGCCCTCCTCACGGATGCCGGCCAGCGAGAACACGGAACAGGGCGGCGAACCGTCCAGCACATCCAGATTCTTCAATGCCTCCGGGATCTTCCCGTCCGGCAGCTCCACAAAATCCCGGATGTCCATGAGGAAGCTGTGCTCCGGGTGGTTGTTCTTCCTGTATATCTTCATCATGTCAGGATCGATCTCGCAGTTGCCGACAACCTCATACCCGGCCAGCTTATACCCCATGGAAGAGCCGCCCCCGCAGCTGAAACAGGAAAAGACAGTATGCCCATGCTTCGGGCGCTCTTCCAGGTCCCCCAGCCGCCAATCCCACGGGAAATCAGTTGAACCGGAAACCGCACGCCGGGCACTGGTACTTGAACTCTTCATCCCCGAACACCTCCGTATCATATTCCGTGGAGCCGTCAATCTCCCGGCCGGCGCCGCTCCCTTCGCCAGCACCGGCACCATCAACAGACAGTTCCTCCGCCATGCCAAAGAAATCAAAGCCTTCCAGGTCAAGCCCCTCCAGTTCAACCTCCAGCTTCAAAAGATCCCATGTGGCCTTTTCCCCGGTCTTGTTGTCCAGGTAACGGTATTTCCTCTTCTGCTCCTCCGACAGCCCCTCACAGACCAGGCACTGCGCCTCATCCATGCCAAGCGCCTTCAGCGCCTTATACCGGGTATGCCCCGCAATGATTACATTCCCCTCGTCCACAATGATGGGCGCGACATAGGAACACTGCCGGATGCTCTCCGCCACGGCATTGACCGCATCATCATTCTTCCGCGGGTTATTCTGGTAAGGGATGATATCCCCAAGTTTCAATATCTCCAGCCTCATACCTCAAACACCTCCCCACAGCACGGGCACGTCTTCATCACGGGACCGCCCCCGTCCAGCTCCCCATCATCGGGAGCGGCAGGAACAGGCTGCCCGAAATCGTACCCGCAGAAATCCACATCCGCCAGCTCTGCACTCAGCTTCCTCTGGTCCCACTCCGCAAACTCCGCCGTCTTGTTGTCATAGAGGCGGTATTTCCTTTTCTGGTCTTCCGAAAGACCGGCGGCAATGACCACATCACACTCCTCATAGCCGAGCTTCACAAGCGCCTTATACCTGGTATGCCCCGCCAGGATCACCCCATCCTCATCCACGATGATGGGAGCGATATAGGAACACTGCCGGATGCTCTCCACGACATCGTCCACCGCCCCGTCATTGATCCTCGGATTATTTTCATACGGCCTGATCTCCGCAAGCCTCTTCTTCACATACTCCATTCCGTCCCTCCTACAAATCCCCTCTTTACAGGCGCTGTATCCTTCTGCCTCATTCCTTCCTCCTGCGGGCATTCAGGAGCCGCTCCATCAGGTCATCGTGTGGGTTCGCCCCGCCATACCCGGTAGAGCAATTCTCCTTCACAATCTGGTAGATCTGGAACCAGCACTGGTTGACCTGCTTCAAATAATTCTGGCTCATCGTCACATACGGGCTCGTTATGGCCGCCCCCGTGGTGGGGTGCTTCGCAAGGAAGCCGTATTCCGAGATGCAGGTCTCGCACTGCACCCATCTGGACACCGACATCGCATACTGCTCGATGAGCTGGGCGTTCACATACTGCCCACACCCACGCTCCTCCAGCCAGATATAGGTGCTCCTGAACACCTCCTCCGCGCAGAGGTCTATGCCGCTCTTCTGGGCGGCCTTCAAAAAATCCTTCACCGGCGGGACATCCACGCCCTCCATGTCGGCAGGTGCCGGAAGGGCAAGAACGTCCGCCGCCATGCCCTGCGCAACCTTATCTGCCAGTGCCTTAGGCTTCCGCCCGGCCCCGACCCTGGACCCGCCCCTTGCAGTCCCATCCTTTGCCATTTCTCCTCGCCCCTCTCCTGCAGGGGATAATACCCCCTTTGATTTCCGCTTTTTGTGCGTGTGACCCCCGCCCCGTTCCCCAGGGGAGGGGCCGCGGAGATTTCCATCCCCCCTACCGGCCCCACCGGTCTCCGCGCTCCGCATGGATCCGCGAGTGACACGACTTGCACAATGAAACCAGATTGCCCTCGTCATGTGTGCCACCTTCACTCAGCGGTACCCTGTGGTGCACTTCTTCCACCGGCACGGCCACGCCCTTCTCCAGGCACTGCTCACAGAACGGATGTCGTGACGCATACCTGTCACGTATCCTCTTCCACGCCCTGCCGTACCGTCTCTTCGCCTCCGGGCTCCTCCCGTATTTCTCATACCTGCTGTTCATCACCCTGGCATGTTCCTCACAATACCTGCCATCCGTCAGCTCCGGGCATCCCGGATACCCGCACGGGTGCTTCGGCTTCCTCGGCATTTTCCCCATCTCCTTCCAGGCATAGGAAAAGCCCGGCAGGACTTTCTCCCGTCGGGCTCCCCCGTTCTTCATTTTCGCCACCTTAACATTACCACACATGCCCCTTTGACATCTACTGACATCCAGTGACAACTTTCGGAATCTTGATTTCCAGCAGTGCCCTGTCGTGTATCCGGTACAGGTGCCTTACGTTGTACCCCATGTCCGCGGCGATCTGCCCCCAGGTATGGAAATTCAGGTACCGCTTCTCCAGAAGCGTCTGGAACTCCGGGTCATCCACCTGCCGGATCACTTTCATGATCTCTGTCTTCAGCTGCACCATCCTGTCAATGTCCGCATTTATCTCCGCCTGCAGGTCAACAATCCTTTCCACGGCATTGGCCATGGATGACACCGCCCTGTCCGGGTTCCTCGGCATCCCGCTGATTGCGCACCCGGCTTTTTTCGCCAGGTCATTCAGGGACTCCACCTGCTCGATCTTGCTGTTTATCCTCTGGTCCAGGTAATATGCCTGGGACAGGTATTCCCTTGCCGTCATCCTGACAGACCCCCTTCCGTCCAGTTCCCCGCCCTTTCCTGTATCCTCCTGCCCTGATCTATCCATATGCTCCCACCTCCGCTTTCACCGCATCGATCAATGCGGACTGCATATTGTCCTTCTCGGACAATGCCTTCATGATCCGCCCGTCTATGGTGCCATCCGTGATGATGTGCTGCACCACCACGGTCTCCGATGACTGCCCCTGCCGCCACAGCCTCGCCACTGTCTGCTGGTATAATTCCAGCGACCAGGTAAGGCCGAACCACACCAGCGTGCTCCCTCCGCCCTGCAGGTTCAGGCCATGCCCGGCGCTTGCCGGGTGGATCAGAGCCACCGGTATCTCCCCCGCATTCCATCTCCGGATGCTGGCATCCGTGTCCAGCCTGGCATATGGGATTTTCAGCTTTTGGAACCGCTCTGAAATCCTTTCAAAGTCATGCCGGAACCAGTAAGCTACAAGGACCGGCTTTCCGTTCGCCGCCTCGATGATGTCCTCCAGCGCATCCAGCTTCCTCCCATGGACGGCAACGGTCTCCCCTGCATCCGTATATATGGCACCGTTCGCCATCTGCGACAGCTTCCCGGAAAGGGATGCTGCATTGGCTGCCGTGATGTCGCCGTCCGGGAGCTGCAGGACAAGGTCTTTTTTCAGTTCCTCATATCTTTCCTGCTCCTTTTCGGAGAGGTACACCGTGTACCTGGAATTTATCAGTTCCGGCATCCGCAGGTGGTCGGTGGACTTCATGGAAATGGTGATGTCGGAAATCTTACTGTAAATCTGCTTCTCCGCCCCCGGCAGCGGCTTATAGGAAAATACCACCTGCCCGTTCTGCTTATCCGGCCGGAAGTAGGAAGTGCGGTACTGGCCGATGAACCGCCCAAGCCGCTCCCCCATGTCCAGCAGCCGAAACTCCGCCCACAGGTCCATCAGACCGTTGCTGGAAGGCGTCCCGGTCAGCCCCACGATGCGCTTCACTTTCGGCCGCATCTTCATCAGCGCCCTGAACCGCTTCGTCTGGTGGTTCTTGAAGGATGACAGCTCATCTATCACCACCATGTCAAAATCAAAGGGGATGCCGCTCTCCAAAACAAGCCACTGCACATTCTCCCGGTTGATCAGGTAGATGTCCGCCTGCCGCCTTAATGCAGACAGCCTCTCTGCCGCCGTGCCGACCGCCACGCTGTATTTTAATCCTTTCAGGTGGTCCCACTTCTCCATCTCTGCCGGCCAGCTGAATGAAACTACCCGGATAGGAGCCACAATAAGCACCCTGTGGACCTCAAAGCTGTCAAACATCAGGTCATTGATCGCTGTCAGTGTTATTCCTGTCTTGCCCTCAACCCAAGCCCATATCCAGCAGGACAGCCGCTATCGGATTGCTCTTGATATATTCGATTGCAAATTTCTGGTAACTGTGTGGTACGAACTTCATCAGGCATCACCTCCCATCTCTGAAATAATTTTTTCAATCTGTGCCTCACCATCCAGCACATACACCCTGAACCCAAGCCGCCGTAACATACCATGCCTTGCCGCCTGCAGGGGCCTGGGCTTCTGCCCCGGCGCTTTCAGCTCCGCAAACGCAAGCCTGCCATGCGGCAGCAGGATCAGCCTGTCCGGCATCCCGGCAAAGCCCGGCGATGTGAACTTTGGACAGATGCCGCCGTTCTTCCGCACTTCCTGCACCAGCTTCTGCTCAATCTGTTTTTCCCGCATTCCGCATTCCTTTCTGGACAAAAGGACGGACAACAGCCCGGTTTTTTCTATACGCGCGTATATACGCATATACACATGCACATTCCCATTTTTTCTTTTATTTTTCCTCTATAGGTTTTGTCTTGTCCACTTGTCCCAATGTTGTTGTTTTCCTTGATATACCGCCGCCCCTTTATAGGACAGGCGCCAGGACACTTATCCGGACGGCTTCCGCCTGTGCCGTGGTGTGTTCAGGACATCTTCCGCCTGTACCCCCGCTGCCGTCCGTAGAGCGGGTACGTTGTCCGCTCCGCTTTCTCCCAGCTTTCGATCTTCCGCATGATGGCGGCAATGGCATAGGAGTCCGCGGGCTTCATGGATGAGCCGTCCCTGCCGAAGCACTCGCACCATATCTCCATGTTGCAGGCATACTCCCGCTGTACCGTGCCGTCCTTTTTGCTGATGCCGAAGTCAGAATCGCTCAGATAGCTCCGCCGCTCATACAGGGACATCTCATCCCATTTCTCCGGGAGCAGGGTTTCCAGGTACTCCCGCACCAGCCCCTCGCGCTCATCCGTTTCCAGGGCGTCCGCCTGTTCCGCCACGGCGATCTCCGCATCCGTCCCTTCCAGATAGAGCTTCTCCCCTTTCTGGTACAGCACGAGCGTTTCCGCCCATATCTGCGCCACATCCTCTTTCGTGAGCTGCCACGGCTTCTTCCTGGAATTGCCGGACACGCGCACCGGCCAGAAGCGGCGGTTGCCCGTGATGTCGCGCAAAAAGCCCGTCTCCGCATTGGTGGTGCCCACGATGACGCACTGCCTCGGATGGCTCTCCACGTTGACGCCGTAGGATGCGCGGTACTTGTCGTCCACACGGCTGATAAAGGACTTCACGGTCTCGATGTCCGCCTTCCTCATGCCCGCCAGCTCGCCCAGCTCCAGTATCCAGTACCCCTGCAGCTTCTCCGGGCCGGATTTGTCCTTCATGTCTGTCAGCGTCAGGCTGTCGGAGAACCATTCCCCGGCAAGCTTCGCATAAAAGGTGGACTTCCCGATGCCCTGTGGCCCGTTCAGGATCGGGACACTGTCAAACTTCGTCCCAGGATGGTAAACCCTTGCTATGGCCGCCGCCATTGACTTGCGGCTGACCGCCCTTGTGTAGCTGTTGTCCGCGGCGCCGAAATAGTCAATGAGGAGCGTATCCACGCGGGGGATCCCGTCCCATTCCGGCAGACCCTCCAGATAGTCCCGGACGGGATGGTATGCCCGCTCCGCCGCCACCGCCACCACGGCGTCCTTCGTCTTTGTCGGGGAATAGATGCCGTAATTCCTGGAGAGGTACACCTTGAGGGCTGCTGCATCCGAATCACTCCAGCCGCCCTTGATCTGCTCCCAGGGCAGTCCCTCCCTTGCATCGATCCCGTCCCGGTGGCAGTTAAAGGCAATGCCTTTCAGCTCCTCATCGTTCTGGATGATCAGGACGATATTATCCAGCGTGTCCTTTATACCGCCTTTCCGGTCAAGCTCCAGCCTTTTCCTCCAGTCCTCCCTGTCTGCGAATTCCTCTCCGGCCTGCCTGCGCCGCTCCTCCAGGGCCTCTACCTTCACGCTGTCAATCGTCAGCGCAAAATCGCACATCGCCTTGAAGGACTCCTTCTCGTCCTCATTTCCGAATTTGTGGATGCGTACAAGGTCAAAGGCATTGCAGAGCTTCAGATAGGCGGGGTCTTTCGCATGGTGGCTGTAGGCGAATTTCCCGCCCTCCTTGATCTCCACGCCCGCCATGCTGCTGGACTCGATTAGGTGGTAGCGGTCTTCCTTGTCCGTAGGCTCATACACATCCTGCAGGAAAGCGTCTATGGCAAGGTTTATGGGGAAGAACACCCTGTTGAACAGCCCCACCACTCCCTCTTTTTCAAGCGGGTCCTGCACCTTCTGTATGACGATGGAATTTGCCCTGCTCTCCCTGGATGATGTCGGGAGCCTTGTCGGATCCTTCCACTCCGGATGGGCGGCCAGGATTTCATCCGGGTCAAGCCACGCGCCGCCGGTCTCCTTATAGACGAACTCACCGTTTGACGGCGTACTCGGCCAATACATGAGCTGGTTGGGCTGGTAGGAGCATTCGTCAAAATAATCCATGCCCAGCCCCTGCGCCAGGTATCTCGCCACCGCCACATATTCCTCCGGGGACACATCCCTTGCCAGGGGGAACACAAGGCGCACCCTCGGCTCTTCCACCGTATGGCTGTGGGTGCTGTAAAGCACAGAGGCATACGGCACGGCCTTTTCATATCCTGCCAGGAACCCCGGCTCTATGCGATCCCCGTCCAGCGCCACCATGGAACGGGACTCCACTGTGTCAGCCTTCCGCCTGCCGCCCGCTAACACCCCGGCCACAAAACCGCCGTGGTCCTTTGCCGCATCCTTCTTCGATTTTGGAAAATGGGCGTATTCCTCCGCTGATTCCGGCGTGCGGATCGTCACTTTCAAGCGTTCCTTCAATGCTACAAACCGTATGGTCTTGTTCGACCACTGCTTTGCGCTCCGGCTGTTCCCGTATGCAATACTCAGCTCACGCATGGCGTTCCCTCCTTACCCTGGGCGTTTCCCCGTATTCAAACCGCGCCTGCCTTGCCAGTTTTCTTGCTGCCACTACTTTGTCCGTCACAAAATCCTTATAGCAGTACCTTCCGTATTCATGGGTGGCCATAGGAATCTCCGCCGAATTACCCTCCACAAAGGAAGTCAGGAAGTACCTGTCCCTGCGGTCTGTGTATGCAAAAAGATGGGGCTTCCCGGTATCAGGATGGATTCCGATAGTCACCTCGTTCTCATAACTGCCCCCGCCGCCGTCATCAGTTTCCTGGCAGAAAATAATAAGGGCATCATCCATCGGATCACCGTAGGCTATAATGCCCGCCCATCTGTCGCAATACATCCCATTACTGATCTTACCCTCTGCCTCCAATCCCTGGTCCGTGTACTGGATACCCTTTCTTTTCACCTCGAAATAACAATGAAAATCTATGAGATAGAAGTCCGGCAGATATTTCGTGCCATCGCTGAGGACAATGCCTTCCGGCTCATATTCCCAATCCACGCCGCAGGCGTCAAAGAAAACCGCCCACCTTGCCTCCAGCCGGGACCGGAATAAATACCCCTTGTATTCTGTCTGTACAGGTCTGATTTTTTCCATCAGCATCCAACCTCCTCACAGCTTTCCGTGAAATAGCGGATAATCATGTCCCGCTTCTCCGCCTTCTCGATCTCCGCCGCCATCCCCGTGGATACGGTGCTTCCGAACACCCACAGCTGGTCACATTTCCCCAGGAGCACCAGCCCCGCGAACAACCCGACCGCCCGCTCCGCAGGTTTTGTGTCATCCAGGAACTGCGGGAAGAGCAGATGCGGGGCTACCGGGATAGCGCCGTTCCCCACCGCAAACCTGCTGTACCGCCTGGCCTTCTTCGCATTCCCCTCCGTATCCCCGGCAAATGGGGAACAGATATAGACAAGGGGCCTGTACGCCCGCTTCCCCGCCATCTCCTCCCTGCTGATCCCTTTTAACGCCTCATAAGTCGTGGGGTCATGGTACCCCTCGCTGTTATACCTCCCTATCCCCATGTGCCATACCTCCGTTCCGCCTGCGCTGTTCTTTCCGGACCGTGCCCGCAGGCTTGTAAAACGGGCAGTCCCTCCCGCCAAAGTCATTGTCCTTCAAGCAGGTGCAGACGCCGCCCCTGTTCGCGAAACAGTCGCCATGCATCCTGCACCCTATCATTTCCGCCTTGCTCATCTTCTCTTCCTCCTGAAACCAATCTGATATCCCATGCGTACCCGCCTAATCCTTCTGGTAAAAATCACATTCGTACCCATCCGCCCGGAGCAGCAGCCCCTCCGCCCAGGGCGGCGTCCTCCCCATCTGTTCACAGACCGCCGCAAGGGACATCCTCCTGTCCGCCTCGATGATGACCTCATCATGCACATGGGCCACAATGGAGCAGTTCCGCAGCGTCCGCATGGCGTAGCATAAGATATCCCGGCTCACCGCCTGCACGATGTTCTCCACGAACTTGGGACCGTAGCTTTCCAGCCGCTCCCACTTCTTCGTGCCGCCCACGCCCATGTATGTGACGGACTCCCCGCCGAAACGGTTCTCCCCGATCTTCGGCTTCACATAGGCAAGCCGCCTCCCGGAAAAAAGCGTGATGAACAGCATCCCGCCCTGGTAATCAAAACGGATGCCATGCGTCTCCGTCCGCACTCTCATTTTGATGCATTCTTTCACGGCATGGTCAACCGCCCACCAGAACTCCGTGATGCAAGGGTTGGAATCCCTCCATGCCGACACCAGCGGCTGCAGCTCTTCCCCCGGAAGCCCCATCTCCAGCGCGCCCATGGATATCAATGCGCCTACTGACCCGCCGTATCCAAGAGCCAGCTCCGCGATCTTCCCCTTCTGCCGCAGGTGCCCGTTCACGCCATGCTTCTCCACCGGCACCCGGAACATCTGGCTTGCCGATGCGCAGTAGATGTCACCGCCGCCCTCAAATACCTTCTGCCGCCACCGCTCCCCGGCGATCCAAGCAAGCACCCTCGCCTCAATGGCCGAAAAATCCGCCACAATGAACTTCCTGCCGTCCTGCGGCACAAAAGCCGTACGGATGAGCTGTGAGAGCGTATCCGGGATATCCTCGTACAGCATGGAGAGAGCATCAAAATCCCCCGCCTTTACAAGCCCCCTGGCCTGCGCCAGGTCAGGCATATGGTTCTGGGGAAGGTTCTGCAGCTGGATGATCCGGCCGGAAAACCTCCCCGTCCTGTTAGCCCCGTAGAATTGAAACATCCCATGTGCCCGGCTGTCCGCACACACCGCATTCTCCATAGCCTGGTATTTCTTCACCGAAGATTTAGCCAGCTGCTGCCGCAGCACTAGAACCTCCCGCAATGGATCTGGCGCATCCCCCATCAGCCCCGCCACCGCATTCTTATCAAGGGAGTCCGTCTCCACCCCATTCTCCGAAAGCCACCTCTTCATCTGCTGCACGGAATTTGGGTTCTCCAGCCCCGTCAGTTCCTTTATTGCCGCCGATAGTCCTGCCCTGGAACGCCCATCCATGGCAATCGCATTCCTGACCATCTCCATGTCCACGCCGATGCCCCGGTCATTTATCTCCTGATCCTGGCAGTATTCCTCCCATACAAAATCCGGCACAGGATATTTGGAAAGCCTCTGCTGTATCTGCATCTCCGCCTCCACGTCACGCAGGTTATAGGCTTTGAACCGTTCCCATTTCTCCCTGTCATGCCCCGGCAGGTTCCGCGTCCGGCCGCCATTCGCCTTGGTCGGCTTGCATGGGACGCAGAAATACCGAATCAGCTCTTTCCCTTCGGACAGCTTCTGCTTTTCCAGCCCAAGCACCGCGCCTACATCCTCCAGTGATCGCGGAAGGCCAAGGTAAGCCGCCCACACCATCGTGCAGCGCCAGCTCCCAGGCTCAAACCATGTGCCGAAATAATTTGACAGGCAGACACGCTCGAAATTGTTATTGTAGCTCCACTTGATGACGGAATCATCGGAAAGCGCCTCCACGATATCTGCAGGGATTTCCTCACCGCAGGCAAGGTCAACCACCTGCACATCCCCGCCGTCCACACTGAACCCGAATAGCAAAATCTCAAAATCCGGGGAAGAAGCATACCGGTAAACGCCGCACTTGGACAGGTCCACGGACGAAAATGTTTCTAAATCCACTCCTATAGACTTCAATTCCACCAGCTCCTTTCACCGCCTTAAGGGCGGCAGGGAAAAGGCAGACGCCCGTTCCCCGCCACCCGGCGGCTGTGCTATTGCTTATCTGGTTATGACAGGAAATCCTCCTCGTCCTCATCCGCAAAGTCATCCTCCGCACGGGACTTCCCGCCCAAAGGCTCCCCGTCACGGATTTTCTGTAAATTGTTCAGCCCGCAGGCGATACCCTTATTCCCGTTGGAATTGAATGCATAGAAATTGATGCTCGCCCTGCCGTACACACCGCTGTACACCTCGGACGTATCAATAATCGGCTGGCGGTCCGCATCCACGATGCCGGGAGCCGTGGTGCTGTTGGCATTGACGAAATAAGAATCCGCATAAGCCTCATCATCCGGGCGCTCCGTGTCCCCGTCACGCAGCGGGGTCTTCAGCACGGAAAGCGCAGGGACGCTCCTGCCGTTCCCCTTCAGCTTCGCCTCGCCCTCATGGTAGGCCGCTTCAATCGCAGCCTCGATTTTTGCAATGGTCTTTTTGTCGGATTTCGGGATGATGAGCGACACAGAGTATTTTGGCTCACCTCCGTTAATTGCCTTTGGGGTCCACACATTTGCATAACTCCACCGGGTGTTCGGCCCCGTGATTACTTTTATTGGATTGTTGGCTGTGTTTGACATATGATTTTCCTCCTGACTAATCTTCCTTGAAATCTTCCTGCGCCGTATTCAGCTCCGGCCGTTTGTCGCTCTCCGGTACCAGCGCCGGCTTGCCTTGTGGCTTCTCTACAAGCCCTTTCAATATCTCCGCAAACTTCTTCTTGCCCAGCAGCTTCTCCATGGCCGTGATGCCTAACAGCTTCGGCTCATACGGGTCATATCCCGCTTTCGATACGGTATCAGCCACTGCCTTTTCATCCGTGTACTTCCTGTTCGACCTCCCGGCCACAACCTTGAACCCGGCATATTTCACGCCGGAGAGCGCCTGCTGCAGCGCAAACTCCTTCACGTCCGCCGCCCACGCCGCCAGCTCATCCGCCTTCACAAGGATCGCCGCGATCTCCTCATCCTCCAG
>ERZ808037.1872-NODE-1872-length-12176-cov-8.408050_pt1 | contig 12176 bp, 13 predicted proteins | sample MGYA00380190_ERZ808037 | MGnify/ENA primary metagenome ERZ808037 (study PRJEB31490, sample SAMN06133399) | mouse gut metagenome | isolation source: J9 | host: mice | place: China: Chengdu | collected 2015-05 ...
TCCGTTTCCTCTGCTGAGGCTATGGTTAAAATTTCTCATTTCCACACACTCATCAAACGCTTATGAATACAGGTTCTGAAAATGAAAAACCAACTCGCCCAGATGATGAAGATTGCGCTGGCCGGCTTCATCGAGGACCTGCTGCAATCGGAGAACGGCCCCAGCGAGAACGACATCGAGTACATAATCGCCGAGCGTGAGCGCATCCGCCAGATGGAGCAGTTGCAGGCCGCGTGAGTTGAAACGCCCTTCTATACCCGCTGCGCGGTTTGTGGTGAGTACCATTTAGACGACAATATGACTGCGGCCTATAACGTGAACGGGTCCGTCCAGGTCTGTCCGGGCTGCCTCAGCGAGCACTTCGAGGAATGCCGTGGATGCGGTGAGTTCTATGAGATCTGTATGCTGGAAGATGGGCTTTGCCCGGACTGCGCCGCCACAACGCCCACGTCGGAGGGCGAAGTCGAGGACGGTGGCAATAATGAAGGCTATCTGGTCTACTGCTTCGACTTCCGGGACGGCAGCGATTCCAGCCGCAGCGAAGGGTCCAATCTGGAAATGTCAGTCTTTACAGAGCAATCCGATTTAGAGGCGGTCATCGTTTTTTGCGTTTTTTGCGTTTTTTGCGCCAAAAAAGCCTTGACAAGGGGTGGCGGCGCGGTTATAATACATTCGGATGGAAGCAGAGGGACAAGTTCATAGCCGGACGATTAGCTCAGTTGGTATGAGCATCCGCTTGACGTGCGGGAGGTCACAAGTTCGAGTCTTGTATCGTCCACCACAAATCCGCTTGAAACCGTTGGTTTCGGGCGGATTTTTTCTGCTTTGCGTCACTTTTTTGCGGCCTTGATTTTTCGCGTTTTGGCCCTGACCACATAAATGACCACAGACAGAAAAAAACTGGCCCCGGCTGGGGGCAGAGGGGATGGCTGAGCTTACCGGCGGCACGGGAACCCTCTACTGATTACAGCGTGGCATATTTTTCCGCTTTTCACACCACCTTTTTTGTCCCCCGGGCTTTCTTCTGTCCCGCCAGGGCCATGACCTCCTCCCATCTCCCCTCAGATACCAAGCGTTTGGCTTCCGCAATCTCCGTTTTCATCTCTCGGATCAGATCGGCCAGCTTCTCCTCGCATTCGGTTTCGGTGCTGGCGTAGACGCTGCGGGAGTGCTTTTTGCCGTCGGGCCACTTGGGTGAAAATTTTCCCTCCCAGAGATGGTCGCTGATCTTCGTCACACAGCCTGTCCCTGATTTGCGGATTTTGCCCCTGTACGGCTCAAACGGGGTCTTTGGGGATGGGCTGGGCGTTTGGGTGGGTAAACCGTCCGGAGACTCACACTTGCCAATCCCCCGGTCGATTTTTGCCGCCGCGGTCTGCCGCATGGCATCGGTGACATGGGTATAAATATTCAGAGTTGTCTTTGCGGAGACGTGCCCGATGATAGTGGACAAAGTTTTCACATCCATCCCGTTTTCCAGCGCCGTGGTCACGAACAGGTGGCGCAGGTCGTGGAAGCGGACTTTTCTGCACCCCGCGTGTTTCAGGATGGTCTGGAGACGCTTCCGAACAGTGGCAGGGTCAAGGGGCGAATCCACTTTTGCCGGAGAGGGGAACATCCAGCGGGAGTTTACCCCCTGGTGGTACGCCTCCAGCACGCCCACCAAAGCGGATGGCAGCACAATGGTGCGTAGGGCGGCTTTCGTCTTGGGTGCGGATACAACCAATTCCCCATTAGCCCGATAAACCTGGCGCTGGATGTGCAACGCCCCGGTGTTGAAGTCCAGGTCGTCCCACTGGAGGGCCAGCGTCTCGCCCCGGCGAAGGCCCGTGGCCAGCTCCAACAGAAACAGCTCGTAGTACCCCTCCTCCTTGGCTTGGATGAGAAGCCGCTGCATTTCCTCCCGCGTCAGTAAGTTCATATCTTTGAGGGCCTGTCCGGGGAGTTTGCAGTCGGCGGCGGGGTTGATACGGATCAGACCGTCCGCCATAGCCCGATCCAGCGCGGTCAGGCACCGGGTGTGGCAGGCCCGCACCATGCGGTCTGAGAGGCCATCGCCGTAGATTTGGGTGCGGATCAGGCGACCGTTTTTCTTCATCTGGGTGTAAAACTGCTGGAGGTCATTGGCTGTCAATTTGGACAGTTGGATTTTATCCAGCGCGGGGATGATGTGCTTGTAAATGCTGTTTTCGTTCTCCCCCTTCAGGGGGTAGGGGGTGCCGGGGCGTAGCCCCGGCGAGTGCGGGCGGCGTATAGCCGGACGCGATGCTTGCCCTACCCAAAAGGGTAGGCATCCGCCCCAACGGGGCGCTTCTGCATTGCCCTCACCGGGCGCTCCCGCGGCACTGCGGCGGGGCCAGGTGGCACACACTCGCGCACAGCGGATCACACTGGGGCCAACGCCGCGTTTCAGGGGCTGGGAGGTGGTGCCATCTCCACCTGGCCCACGGAGGGCCACGAGGGGCCTCAAAACGCGAAACACGGGGTCACGCACCTAACTGGAGTTTGGTGCGGGTGGTTTCATGGGCCAGCTGCTCCAACTGCCGCTGATAGTGCGCCTCCAAAACATCTTGGAACGGGGAGACGGTATAGAGCAGATTGCCATTTCGTTTTGCGCCAGCCTTGGTGGTAACGGTGGTGTTTTCAGTTTGGATAAGGCCCTTGCGCTCGAGGCTGCCGACGTATTTTGCCACCGTGTTTTCCGCCATGCCCACCGCTTTACCAATCGTTTTGTAGCTGGGCCAGCACTGGCCCGTTTTCCGATTAGCACAGCAGAGCAGATAGGAGTAGACGGCCAGTTCGCCGGGGCAGAGGCCGAGGATAAAAATCTCGTTGGGAAATGGGAACGTGTTTTTCAAGGGAGCGTATTTTTGCCGTCTGCTCAACAGATCTCACCGCCCTTCGTGTGCTGCCCCACCCACTCAACAAACTTCTCCTTTGGGACAACCAATCGGTTGCCGATTTTCAGAACAGGGAAGTCCGTTTCATGTATTAACTCGTATGCGCTGGATGGAGCGATGCCCAGCACCTTTGCCACCGTGGTGGCATTCAAGAACAGCGGTAGGTCATCATAACTTTTGAATTCAGAATGTTTCACCTGTTTTTAATTTCCTTTCAATGAATTGGGTGCAGATGAAGAGGGGAATGGATTCCATCCGCTTTTGTTGGGCCACGCATCGTACCCGTTCCTGCCCCAGAATCTCACTGCGGCGTTTTCACCCTGCTGGTACGCTCGCTCCAGAGCTGAAGGTCTTGGCGATACTTTTCCCAGGGAGTATGATCTCCGATGATGGGTATTCAGCTGTCGAGGTACAGAATGACGGAGAAATAAAACGATACACTTGACTATTCCTGGAAATGTGGTATAGTCTATTTACCGGCAAGATTATCGTAACACAGCAAAACGATATTGTCAATAGGATAGCGTAAATAATAGTCTATTTCAGAGGAGGAGTTTCCATGCGTTTCCCAAAGCTTGTATTCCCGCTGACCGTTGACTTCGGCATCACAGGATATTGGATTAACGATGAGGGCCCGTTCCAGTACGGCGCCGCTGTGACAGAGTTTTTCTGCGGGGACGATTTGGTGGAGAAGGCGGAGGATGTGGGCGACGGCCTGCTGCTGATGAGACGATTAGAGGAGCTGCTCCAGGCGTTTGGTGGACACCTTCATCCGTACGCAGAGGAGTGGGAAGTGTCACAGGGGCCGTTCTCCTGGCTGGAGGAGATGTCTGTGGAGAGCTCCGTCAGCTTTGTGGCCCGCCCTACGGATGGAAATGGGAACGGGATGGCGGAGCGCTGGACAGTTTCCTGCCTGCGGGACTTCCTCTACTTGGAGTTGGGCAAGGCTATCGAGCACGGGAATGCTCCACGGAAATGCCGGTTGTGCGGGCACTGGTTCCTCCACGAGCAGGGGGACAAGACGGTGTACTGTAATCGGATTGCCCCAGGCGAGACGGAAAAGACCTGTCGGGAGGTGGGGGCGCGGGCTGTCTTTGAGAACAAGATCCGGGCGGAGGAGACGTGGAAACTCTATAAACGGGCGTATAAAAAATACTATGCCCGGGTGATGAAAGGGAACATGAGCCGGGAGGAATTCAACGCCTGGGTGGAGCACGCCGCCGCCCAGCGGGATTTTACCATCGAGCTGCTGAAGGTGGCGAAGTCGGAGGAGGAGCGGGCGCGACATATCGAGGCGCTGCGGGAGGCTCTGAACCGGCTGTGAGGCCCGCTGACAGCGGCGGCGTTCTCTTTGTAGACAGTGGTGCAATTTGCAGGGAACAAGCGGAATAGGGGGAAATAGTGAAACGGCGGCAGAATCAAATGATCCTGCCGCCGTTAACATTTCAGAACAAGGCACAAAGATGCTGAGAGGTTAAAAATTCACGGATTCTCAATGAACTCTACCCTAATGAAGAGATCAGGTATATTGGGGTTCCATTGCTGGATAAGGGATTCGACGGAGCGTTTTGCGGCCTCTTGGGCAGCATCATAGAATGTGCGGTTTTGCATCATGGAAGCTTCCAAGGCCAACTGTCCCTCGCGCATTTGTGCTTGGGATAGCCGAACCCCTTCCGCAACGCTGCCGTTTGAGATAATACGGCCATCTTTCCAGAATTGTTTGCCGGTGCCAGATAATGTGCAATCCGTCAACATAGGTTTTGGAATCCGAACGAGGACATAATGCCGTTCAGAGTCAACAATAAATTCGCCCATGGATAAATCGATCGTAAACACGCCTGTGCCCTGAACTTCCAACCAAGAAGTAATTCTATTGGTTTCATCCGCGTTTTTGATGACAAACTCGGAACCGCTGACAGTGAGCACTTCCAGGCGAGAAACCTCTTTGGCGTGCTCAACCGTAATAACCACATAATTTGACACATGATTTCTGGCTTCGGCCATGTTGTAAGCGGTTTGGTAGATGCCCTCATATGCACTTTGCTCGGCGGAGTGATAAGCCTTCTGCAAATTCTGCATTCCGAGGACGAAGAGGAGAACCGTGGCAAGTAACGAGATAATACTCACAGCCAAGGCTTTCTTATTGGGGGGAAGGGTTCTGATAACGTCAAATATACGGTTCCCTTTGCTTTTTGATACAGGAGACGTCTGTTTCCCCGGCTGTCGATCGGTTCCAGTAACCATAGACATCATTCCTCCCCATCAATGAAGCAGACCGTTATGGAGCGATCGCTTCCACAGACCGACTCTGCCAATTGCTTAACTTGCGTTAATGCAGTGGCCTGCGCCCGCTTCATCATGGTATCATAGTCTATCAGTTCCTCTTGTATCTTTTGTACTGCGATGTCCTTGCTATTGAGATATCCTTGATAACCATTGACGGTGCTACCATTAAAGAGAGGCGCTTTATATTCTGCGAGGATGTCTACAGTGCTGTCATCAAAATAGTGGGTAAACGTCGGCTCCGGGATCGTGACTATTATCGAGTTATTGTCGCCATCGTAAGAGACCTTTGACTGGGTGAGATCGACGGAAAAAACGCCTTTCCCTTTCATACACCACAGCACAGCGTAGGCATTCCCGTGCTGGTAAAGATCGGTGAGACGTAAGTCCACCAACAAAACCTGGAGATTTCCGGCCTGCTCAACTTTGGTGCCAATCTTCACCGTGGTATCCTCGGCGCTAAGGCCAGCGGCAGTTCCGGCTTTATTGCCTTCTGAAATCCCTTGGGAAACACCCTGCCATGAACCGATGGCTGTACCGGCGATGCGGCCAGTCATCGGGGCAAAAACGAAGCAGAACGCCAAGGATGCGATCAGGAGAACAATGCAGATGCACAGCAAGGGGTTTTTCCATACCCTGCTGAAAATAGCGTTCAGAAGCAGCGGAAAGAACCGGTCTGCTTTAGCTTTCTTGCGCGGGTGCGCAGGAATGTCCTGCCCCAATTCTGTGAGCTGATCATTATTTTGACCCTTCTGCATGATTTACCCCTCCTTCCGCTCAATGCTGATATAATCAGATCGCTTAACCGTTTTGCCATCCAATGCCTCAGAGACAGGAATGTCGTATTGTTCTTTTTGACTATTGGTGAGATTACCTACAAATCCAAGGAAACCATTATGGACAATTTTATAATTAGAATCTGTGAGGGTGTACTCCAAAGTCAGCTTTTGCCCGTCACGGATGGGGGTACGCCCGGAAACCACCTTGCCGTCCAATTTATAGATGCAAGTTCCATAGCTGTCGGCGTCATCCAGCGTGACGTACCATGTCTTCTGCACAGTGTGCTTGCTCAGAATCTTTTTGTGATCCTTTTCCCACTTGGAGTATTTCATTGTTTCGGAATATGCTTCGCCGGTTTCCTTTGTCCCAGAAACATAATACCCGGCTGTTGGAATAATGAACACATTGACGTCCCGGGAGGTTTCCAGAGTGTCACCATCTTTAAGCGTGTATGGTTCGGTAATATCATTGAGCTCCACGGCGATCGTGGCGTGTTCGATGGATTTAGGATGGTAGGTGACCACTTCCACGGTGCTAACTGTAATGGTGGCGCTTTCATAAACCGTGGAGGAGGTCGCCATCTCTTGTTCAGTGTAGAACTCGATTTTTTCCACTGCAGGCAACTTTGTGATGTAGCGGATGGAATGGTGCTGACCGCCTTTCGCGTCTTTTATCAGAATATCAAACTTCAGTGCGTATCCGTTGAGAACAGTATCGTTGGCTACTTTAATGGAGATGCCCTGGTCTGTTCTCACCTTTTCACTGAAGATGATTCGGTCATTTTGCCCCAACCAATCAGGAACAAACGTAGTCTTGTTCCCTGAGTCGTAATTGAGGCCCTGTTGTGAGCCGTCATCGGAGTCGGAGATATAAAACATGGCGTCTTTTACGCTGTCCGTTAACACAACATTCAGTGTTGGCATATGCTTTTCGTTTTCGGTAAACACGCCATAATTAAGGTCAACGCCATCAATTGAAACAGTCTGCACGCTCGCCTCAGTAACTAAGTATACCTCACCGTCTGATACGTTGCAGTTCCAGCGATTCCAAGGAATAAAGTTCAATGTGATAACGGTTCCACTCAAAAGCTTGCACCTGTGTCCTGTGAGAAGCTTTCCATCAGCCCAGTATTCTATTGTGCCGCCTTTTGGCCGGGGCAGCTCGACTTCGACCTGTTCATCCGGAAAGAACGTTATTGCGTTTTTGAGCTGTGAGTTAATTTTGTCTTGGTCAGAGACATCTACCATAATATCCCCAGCGCCAAAGGGATGCCGATAACCCGGATCGGGTGTTGCTGTATAGTGAATAATACTGCCGTCAGGAATATCACACGGTTCCGAAATAACCCGTCCAAGAAATTCAAATACAATTTTGCCGTGCTCGGCCGTGTATTGGGAGGGATCGAACAGGAACAATCCTTCCAGGGGGCGCAGTTCTACGGAGTACTGATCGATATCATCGGAGGCGTATGTGGTGTCAAAGCGAACCAGGCCGTCTTCGTGGTAGAAGCTGCTCGGGTGGGACGAAACAAAGGCATACTTTGTTGAATCGTATTTGTAATCCACACACAGTAGATCAACAGGGCCAACTTCGAGCTTTTGATTTGTCGCGTCTTCATTATTGATAATCCACTGGCCCAGCAACTCTTGGGCGCGCCCAGTGCTGTCTGTATAAAAATCCGTCAGTTCAAGGGTGCGTTTTTCGTATTTTCCCAGGGGCACAATAAATATTTCGGATTCGGTAGGTTCTGCCGGGATCTTCAGCACCAAACGAGCGTCATCGGCGCTTCCACCCCAGGAAAGTTCGCTGCCCTGTCCATCATCGTCGCGATAGGAATAGACTCGAAAACGATCAAATCCGTACCATCGGGTAGAGGGATGATGGCACAGCAATTGCTCAGGATCGTAGTAAATGCACTCGCCGGGCATTAGGTAGCAACTCGCCGCATCAATTGGGGTTTTCAGTTCCGAATCAAGGTAATACAAAACATCAATATAAGCGTTTTTTGAAAATGTCACATGGACGCTGCCGGCCGGGGGCGAAGGCTGGGGAGTTTCATCCAATTCGGAGGATATGTATTGACCGTCTTGCCCTAACAGGCCATCCTGTTTCAGATCAATGTATTTCTGATACTCCTCCTCGGACATAACGCCGGATTGGTGGAGGATAAAGTCCTGCACAGAGCATCCAGACAGCGCCAGCATAAGAGCGAACAGTATGACAATGCACCATTGAAAACGGAGTATGCTGAGCAAATTCAAAATTGTCTTATGTCGGTTCATGTCAACCATCCTTCCAGCGCAAATTCGGTGGCAATTTTTGGGGGAACAAAATTACATTCTGATGTTTATACTATCATCAATTATAGACAGATTTCGTGCCAGTGTCAAATTTTTCTCCCTAATATTTTGTTGGATCAGGGCCGCCTACCCGAAGATAGGCGGCCCTGATTTGCTGTAAAGACCGGATATCGCAATCCGCTTGGCGCTACTGTATAGCCAACTTCCCTGCGAAGGTTACGGTCGGCTCCGCCACCGTCTTGTAATTGCCATCCCTAATCTCAAAGGTCAGCTCAACCTCGGCAACATCCTCCGACCCGGCGATCCCATTCTCCTCCAGGGAGTAATCTGCCAGCTCCACATCCAGTACACCGCTGCTGCCGGGAGATACCGTCCTGCTGTAGCAGAGTGCGCTGGTCATATACCCGTTTACCGAGACGGAATTGGAATCAATATCAAAGCTCAGCGGCTGATCGCCGCCGTTTTCCACCAGCAACAGGATATGGATATCATCGCTGTATTCAAAATCGTCCGGCACGAGCCCTTTGTAGACAATCCGCACGCCGTTTTCCTGATATACCGCCTCCCCGGACGGGTCATAGTTCCTGCCGCCGGGGACGGACAGAGTGAGCGTTTTGGGGAGTACCAGTGCGTCGCCGTCCATATCTTTGAATCCAAAGGAGTAGGAAACCGCCCCGATCTGCTCAAGTCCGAACGCCGCCCGCTGGTTGTCCTCCAGCATGGTGGACAGCGACATGGAGACGATCCGCCGTTTACCGGGGCTGACCCAGTCGGTAGACCAGGTGCCGCTCTGGATGCCCAGGCCGTTGACGGCCACATCCCCCACGGAGGCAAAGACTGTATCGCCGGTGGTGTTTTCCACCTCCACAAACAGCGCCTGTTCTCCGCTGGAATTGGTGATCAGGGTTTGGGAGATCACGCGGACGCCTTTTTCGTCAAACTGGAGCTCCTCGGAATCGCAGTCCACCGTAAAGCCCAGCGCCTTGGCCAGTCCGCCGTTCAGGATTGCGGCACGGTAAGTGTCCGCCCCATAGTCATAACTGTCTGCGGCGGAGGTTTTCAGCTGCCGGGGGCCGGTCTGCAGATAGGTTTCATGCTGATCATCCGCGATATCAAAGCCCAACTCAATGTCCGCGATGTCGGGCAGGCCCAATATGCTCAGCTCGTCAATGTCGAAGGAAACGCTCTCGTTGCTTTTCTTACCTGCCGCCACGTCGGCGTTGAGATAGCCGTCATCCACCATATAGCCGTTGACGGAGTTGCAGCTGTAGCCCATGGTGCCGCTGCGGAAGGACAGGTTTTTGTCCGTGTTGTTCTCAATCGTAAGGCTTACCTTGACCTCATAGGCGGTATACTTCAGGCCGGTGGCGGTGATTTTCACATCGCCCTCATCTACCAACACCGTCTCCTCCAGTGTGGCGGTGGGGTCAAAGGCCGGAGCCGGTTCGCCGTCGGTCTGGGCGGGTGGATTTGACGCTCTGGGCGGGAGAGGGGCGCTGCCCTCTGCCACCCCCTGCCCACAGGCAGGGAGCAGCAGCAGCAGGGTGGCGAGGAGCATGGTCAAACGCTTTTTCATTGTCTGTACCTCCATCTGTTTTAGTTTGCCGTCAGCGCGGCACCTTTTTCCGATTGCCTGCTGGAATAGGCTTCGAGTGCCTCATAGGGGTCGGTACTGCACAGGGATTCCGCCAGGGCCAGCTGGGCTGCGGCGCGATCCCGCCTGTCGGTCAGGCGGAGGATCTGCCGCTCCAGCTCCTCCGGCCAGTGGAGGGCGGGGTCGGCGAGGATGGCCCGGATAGCTTGGACAGGGAAGCCCAGCTCCCGGCACAGGGAGGCGAGCCGGGCCCGCCGGATATCCTCATCGCTGTACAGCCAGTATCCGCTCTCCGACTTTTGGGAGGGCCGCATGATCCCCTGCTCCATGTAATACTTCAGTTCGCGCTTTGGAATGCCTGTGATCCGTTCCACCTCCCCGATGGTTTTCCCGGTGGCGTTTGTGCCGCTCATGTTCAATTTCTCCTTTTCAATTTGATGCTAAGACCGGCCGATATCGGCTGTCAAGTCATTAGCAAGGATTTTCGGCAAAGCCGGATCCTCATAAGGAGACGTGTAAATTTCGCGAATTGAGGAGGGCGGCAGCACGGCTCTATAAGGAGCGGTGTAAATTTCGCGAATCGGCAGGGATGGGACGGAAGGGACGCCCCTTTATTGTTTACGGTGGCGCAGGATTTGCGTGGGGTACCGCTTGTATTCTGCGGCCTGATGTGGTAAACTACAGAGGGAAGAAGGGGTGCGGATGCTCAACCTATTTGTGGTGGATGCCGATTCCGGCAAGAAGATCGCAGCTGTTGTCAGAGAGGCTTCGGAGCAGGATCTGGCCGCCACCCGAACCTGGCAGACAAGTTGGGAGACGTCCTTTGCGGTGGAGCTGCCCAACAAGGTGGCCCTGCACCGGGCAGACGATGGAGAGCTGCTGGGCCTGATGTCCTATGCGCTGGACGAAAAGGGTTTGGCGGTAGAGATCATCTATATGGAAAGCGCCCGCCACAGCAACGCGAATCTCCTTCACGCCGAGGGCGAGCACAAACGGTATTATGGAATTGCCAAGGCCCTGTTTGCCTATGCGGTGCAGGTATCCTTGGATGCGGGATTTGATGGCGTTTTGGTATTCAAAGCGAAAACCAGCAAGCTGCTGGACTATTATGCGCGGGCGTTTGGTGCGCGGCGGGCCGCGGCCTATGATCCGTTTCGGATGATCATTTGGGAAGATGCGGCGGAGCGGATCATTGAGGAGTTTAGGAGGGATTCCAATGGCTGAAATGAGCAGGGAAGAATTGTTACAGTTCGAGGCCATCGGCAGTGAGCAGGGTTGGGTTGCGCCGTTGACGCAGGAGGACAAAGAGTATTTTGCCTACCTGCGGACGGTGTTCAAGCGGTATAATATTGTGCCCTCCAAGGCGACCCGGCTGGAGTACGATTTTGTGCTTCGGGTGGCGGAGAGTGAGTTTTATCTCCAGCAGGCGAATGCGTAGTGCCTGACCCACAACCTGACCCACAACAGGAAACGAGCGGGCGGAGGCAATGGAGCGGAAAGCACGATTGCCTCCGCTTTTCCGGAACAAAAAGGCCCCCAAAGCGCCAAATGGAGGCGGTTCGAGGGCGGGCAATCAGTTGGTAAGGATGAGGTCTCCAGTTCAAATCTGGATAGCAGCTCCAAGAAACTCCTGAAATCGCTGGATTTCGGGAGTTTTTGTTCTGTTTCCCCTCAGAATAATGTGGGTCAAAAAGTGGGTCAGGCGGGGTGACCCACAACTTGACCCACACGGCGAAATGTGCGGAAAGGGTTAGAGAGCATCGGGCAGGAAGTTTGGCCTTCCTGCCCGATGCTTTGGTGGTTCTGGGGTGGGGCTACATCATCTGGGTCATAAAATTTCCCATGGTTTCCGCCGCCTGATCCTGCATCTGGCGGGTGGCGTGGGTATAGGTGCGCAGGGTGAAACCCGCATCGTAGTGACCCAGCATACTGGAAACCGTCTTGATATCCACACCGTTCTGCAGGGCCAGAGTGGCGAAGGTATGCCCTTATGGCATAATAAGGACAAATCGGAAAACCCTTGCGGTGCAACGGGTTGGCTGGTTTGTCCTTATTCTTTTTCCACTAAAAACAGCCCTAAAACGGGGTCTACGGGAGGGGGTGAAAAGTTAGGGCTGCACTTAAAGGACAAATTTTTAGACGATGAAGGAGGTAGAAATGGCCGGTTTACAAGAGGCATTCACGGAAGCTGTTAAGCTGAATCGCCAAATCACACAGTTTCTCAAGTTCTCCACCTATACGGACTATGATGATCTGAGCGGCCTTGATGGTATTGACCGCACCGATGGGGAGCAGCTTCTTCTCTGGGAGGAGCTGCGG
>ERZ808037.1875-NODE-1875-length-12168-cov-2.037383_pt1 | contig 12168 bp, 10 predicted proteins | sample MGYA00380190_ERZ808037 | MGnify/ENA primary metagenome ERZ808037 (study PRJEB31490, sample SAMN06133399) | mouse gut metagenome | isolation source: J9 | host: mice | place: China: Chengdu | collected 2015-05 ...
GAAGAGGAAACAGAAGATGAAAATAAAATATTTGGGAACCGGGGCAGCAGAGGGGATTCCTGCGTTGTTTTGTCATTGCAGGGTCTGCGAGAATGCACGGAAGCAAAAAGGAAAAGAGATTCGGACCAGGGCTCAGGCTATGATTGACGGCGAGATTCTCTTTGATTTCGGGCCGGATACTTATATGCACTTTTTGCAGAATGATCTGGATTTGGCGGCAGTGGGGCTTTGTTTGGTGACCCATACCCACGGAGATCACTTTTTTATCGATGATTTGCGGATGCGGTGCGGGGGCTTTGCCGTATATGAGGAGGAGATCCCACCGCTTTTTGTATATGGAAGCTCTGAGGTGGAAGCGTTTTTTGCCAGGGAGGAAAACCGGGATATAACGAAAGACGGACGAGTAGTCTTTCAAAAGCTGGCACCTTTTGAAGAACGTATTTATAAAGAATATACCATTACCGCGCTGCCGGCCTGTCATGGTACGGCAGAACCTTTCTTTTATCTGGTGCGCCGGGAAGACAGGGCGCTGCTCTATGCGCATGATACGGATGTATTTCAGGAGGAAGTATGGGAATACCTTCAGGGACTGGGCCGGAAACTGCAGCTGGTGTCCATGGACTGTACGGAGGGGATTCGGCCTATGAACTATGTGGGGCATATGAATCTGGAGCGTAATTTTGCAGTGCGGGACAGGATGCTTCGGATGGGAATCGGGGATGAAAATACGGTGTTTGCGGCAAGTCACTTTTCGCACAACGGGCACATCAGCTATCTTCAGGCCCAGAATCCGGAAATCAGGAAAGGGATGGTGATTGCCTGGGACGGTATGGAACTGCAGGTCTAAGAGGGGCTGCTTTCGGCTAAGCAGTTTCATCTGCAGTTGTTTTCAGGAAGTGGTTTTCGAAACTATGTTAAAAGAAATATAATCTATAAAAAGTAATACAGCATAACACAAGCTATTGCTATTTCTGTCAGGAAGTGGTATCCTATACATGCATGACAAATCCCTGTCATTGGTTCGGGTCATAGCCTGTACAGGAAGGCTGTGAAGGACGCAGATCTGTATGGTGTTTGCCCCGGGGCAGAGAGGGATTTTCAATATAAATTGATCTGCGGGGAAGGTGGATGCACGTATGAAGGAAATGTATCACATAATCAGCGATGGTTCCTGTGATTTGTCCAGGGAACTGGTGACGGAAAAGAATATCACGGTGGTGCCGTTTTATGTTTCTTTTGACGACGAAAATTATCTGAAGGAAAATGTGGAGATCGGGATCCGGGACTTTTATCAGCAGATGGTAGACCGCAAGGGGGTGTATCCCAAGTCTTCCCTGCCCTCCGCCCAGGATTACGTGGAGGCTTTTCTGCCCTTTGCCAGGGAGGGAATGCCCGTGATCTGTATCTGTATTACCACGAAATTCAGCGGTTCCATGCAGTCCGCCTTAAGCGCCAGGAGTATGGTGCAGGAGAGCTTTCCGGAAGCGAAGATCACGGTGATTGATGCCACGGTAAATACAGTGCTGCAGGGGCTGTATGTACTGGAGGCTGCGGCCCTGCGGGACAGCGGCATGGCATATGAGGCGGCTGTGGCCCGGCTGGAGGAGATTCGGAAAACCGGACGGATCTTCTTTACCGTGGGGGATATGGAATATTTAAAGCATGGGGGACGCATCGGCAAGGTGTCCGCCGTGGCCGGCAGTGTCCTGGGCATACGGCCTGTGATCACCCTGAAAGAGGGGGAGATTTTCCCTTCAGGGATCGGCAGAGGCAGGAAACGTACCACGGAGAAGACCATTGATCTGCTTTTAGAGTATCTGGAAGAGAATGGGCGGAGGATTGACCGCTACAGCATAGCCATCGGATATGGATATGATATGCAGGAGGCAGCGGCGTTTCGGGAGCATACGCTGGAGGTACTGCAGGGGAAAGGGTATTCTATTGAAAAGGACAGAATCCCCCTGTACCAGATCGGTGCCACCATCAGCGTGCATACGGGTCCTTATCCTCTGGGATTCGGGATCATTGAAAAGGGGATCCTCCAGGCGTAAAAGAGAAGAACGGACCTGGGACCGTCAGGAAGAACATCACAGAGCTTCGGTGCAGTGCATCAGAAGCTCTTTTACATTGGAAAAACAATAGGTGGCGGGATAGGGGGTATTCGTCATGTCCTCCGGTTTCGCCTCTCCGGTAAACAGGACACAAGTATCCACTTCGCCGTTAATTCCGCAGGCGATGTCGGTATAGAGCCGGTCTCCCACCACCAGAGTTTCCTCCCGGGAAAAGCCGGACCGCTCCAGGCACAGATCCACCACGGCGCGGCTGGGTTTGCCCAGATAGATTGGCTTTTTTCCGGTGGAGTCCGTGATCATGTTGCAGATGGCACCGCAGTCAGGAATAAAGCCGAAGTCAATGGGGCAGCACAGATCCGGATTGGTGGCATAGAAAGGGATATGGGTGGTGGAGAGGAGTTTGCATGTCTGAACCAGCTTGTCGTAAGTGAGTTCGCTGTCGTAGGCCACCACCACACAGGCCGTATCGGCTTCAGCATGTTCCGTGATGCGCAGGCCGTTTTTTCGAAGCTCCGTCACAAAAGAGGCAGTGCCCAGGACAAAGATTTTGCTGTCTGCGTACTGTTCCGCCAGAAATCGGAGAGTCATATAACCGGATGTGATAAACTGATCTTCGGTGGTATCCAGATGGAAGGCATGGCGGAATTTCTCCACGTAATCCCGGCCGCTGCGGGTGGAATTGTTGGTAATGTAATAGGATTTTCCGCCTATGCAGTCAATATGGCGCAGCAGGTCAGCGCTGCCGGGATAGAGGGTGTCCCCCACCGCCAGGGTGCCGTCGATATCAAATAAGAAGAGCTTTTTTTCTTGTAATGCAGCAAGTGTTCCGGAATTCATGATTTCTCCTTTTTGTGGTTTCTTCTTTATTGCGCCCCAGGGAACAAATAGGCGGCATGGTCTTTCTCATACCCTTTCGGATAAATTTCCATGGTTCGGCAAGACTTAACACCGACCTTTTCCTGTTCATAGACTCAGGATAATCCAAGGGGAGAGGAATGTCAATAAAACTGGTTAGAAAATTTAGATGTTTTTTGCCTCGGTCTGCCAGAGGAATCAGAGGGAAAAATCCGATCAGACGTTAATGATATGGAAATTTATGACGATATAAATTATGGAGTATATACTTTTATGTAAAGGAGTGATGACAATGGGGGGTCGTATTAATGTAGATTCCAGACAGGATTATTCTTATCTGTTCCAGAACCTTTCGTCCGGCGGCATGGGTAATCTGAATTTTCTTTCGGATTACACCAGTATCAAAAACGGCAGCTACGGCAAGTTTATGAAGGCATATTATGGTACAGGCCAGACTTCCAATACATCGTCTGGCGGCACAGGCAGAAGTTCTTACAATATTCTTGAGAAACTTGAGCAGGAAAAACGGAATCCGAAAGTCTCCAAGGATGTAAAGGAAGCAAATTCCAGCCTGACATCAGGACTTTCCACCCTGAAAAATTCGATTGCAACCCTGCAGAGTGACAATACTTATACTGACACGGACAATGGTCAGAGTGCTGCGGACAAGGTAGTTTCTGCCGTGAAAGCTTTCGTAACTGATTACAACAAAGTTGTAACGGCGGCAAAAGGTTCCACTCTGACCAGTCAGACAGCCTATGTGACCAATATGATGAGCGCCACATCGGCAAACGCCGATAAGCTTGCGGAAATCGGCATCAAAGTCAATGCAAAGGGCACCCTTGATCTCAATGAGGCAAAGCTGAAGGAGGCAGATCTCTCCAAGGTACAGGAGCTGTTTTCTTCCGATGATATTATGAGTTACGGTTCCAGGCTTGCGTCCCGTGTCCATTTTGCGGGCAGCGCATCTACGCCAAGTACTGACAAAACCACTGATACCAACACCGAGACAGATAAGAAGCCCACTGTATCCGGTGCGGCAGGAGTCAAGGCTGACGGTAAGGCATTGGCATCCGCTGAACTGTATCAGAAGGTAACGGATAAGGATGGCAAGGTGGGATACGATATCGGAAAGATTTTTGCCACAGCCAAAAGTTTTGTCAACAATTACAATCATATGTTGAAGACTGCTGAATCCAGCACAAATTCCGGTGTAGTTGCAAATCTGTCCTATATTAGGAAAAAGACGGAACAGAATGCAGATGCTCTGAAGGAATTCGGGATCAGCGTGGACGCGAAGGGCAGAATGACAATCAATGAAGATACCTTCAAAGAATCCGATATGTCCGAGGTACAGAAATTCTTTAAGGACTATGGTTCTTCTGTTGCCAGCAATGCTTCGCTTGTAGATTATTACATGACGACACAGGCCAATGCAGCGAACGGTTATACTCCTGCCGGCGGATATAATGTAGCGGGAAATTACGGCTATACTACCAGTATTTAGTCTGTTTCAAGTGATATATGCTCTAAATGACTTTTGAATCGCGAGATTGTCTCATGGTTCGTGAAGATACATTTAGAGCATTTTTCATATAAATATATTTTCTATTATGGGAACAAAAATGATGTATTGGAAAGAGCGGGGATGCCCCCGCTCTTATATCAATCGTTAGTTTTCATTTGTGGACAGGAATTCCTGGGCCTGCTTCTGCATCTCTGCATACACGGTGTCCGCGCCTGCCGCAGCCATCTTTTCCTTCAGCTTTGCAATGTCGTCTGCAGGGCCATCCGTAAAGCCCAGTCCCAGCAGCTTGTATTCCGAGTTGAAGATTTCGGTAATGGCAGCGATCTCGTTTTTCACATCCCCATCGTTGAACACGAAGGTCTGATAACGTCTGCTGTAGGCCGTCTCCTTCCACTGGGCATTCAGTTCCTCCAGCCCCGGGATGCCGCCTTCCACAACACGCCAGCTTGCATCGTTGCGCACGCCCCAGTTGCAGTTGCTGTCATAAGCATAATTGGAGCTGTCAGGCAGGGATACCAGCGCATTATCCCCGGAAGCTTCCCAGTGCTTGCCCTCAATGCCGTAGCAGAACAGATTGTTGATTTCCACATCGTTGCGCAGATAATCAAGAGCCATCAGCGCCCGCTCCGGATATTTGGATTTGGAGAAAATACTCATACCGTTTGCCAGATAGGAATTCAAGACAGGCGGTACGCCGTCCTGGGCGTCAAATACGCGCACATCCCATTCCGGATGCTCGGTGGACATCTGTGTGTAGATACTTTTTGCCGTATTGGCATTGCAGAGGGCCAATGCAGACTTTCCTGCCTGGAAGCTTTCCGTGTTGTTTTGGGTATTGACAACAGCGTTTTTGCTCCAGAAGCCCCGGTCCTTCCAATCCTTCAGGCGCTCAATCACACCCTGGAACTCCGGCTGATCGTAAACGCCCTTCACTTCCGCATTGTCGTCTGTTTCGCTGACGCTGCCCATTGCCTGCCATGTGCCGATACCGGCTACCTTCTCCTGGGACTCCCAGTTTGCCTTCTGCCACATGCGGTCAAACACAAAGAGCTTGTCGTAATCGGAGCCTACATCCAGGGGAATCAAGGTGGGCTCATTTGCCACGATGGCATCCATGTAGGCCTCTGCTTCGTCCAGAGATGCAACGGACTTGATATCGTATTTATCCATCAGATCGCCCCTTGCCATGTACACATAGGAAGTAATCTCCTTGTAGTTCATGGGAAGCATAAATACCTGTCCGTCTACCTTTGCCTGCTCCCAGGCCTCCGGATAAATGCTTGCCGCAGTCATGGGTGCGTAAGTGTCGAGCGCTTCCTGGGTAATCTCCCAGAATCCCTGCTTGGTGGCCTGTGCATTGTAGAAACACCAGTCAGCCGTATAGATGATGTCCCAGTCTTCTCCGGAAGCAAAGATCAGCGGATATTTCTGCTCATATTCGCCCCAGCTCATGAACTTCACATCAATGGTGGCATTGATTTCTGCCTTCAGTTTTTCGTTGATTTTCGCAAACACTTCGTCGTTGTCCACGGGACGGTCTCCGATGAGGTACATGGTCAGGGTCACTTCCTCGGAGATATCGGGTCCTTCCGCCTGAGCCTCCGCCTCCGGCGCTGATTCGGATGCAGACTCCTGCTCGGATGAAGAATCCGATGCCTCCTCTGACTCTTCCGACACAGGCACATCTGCCGGAGTGGATGAACCCGTAGCCGCAGGTTCGCTGCCGCATCCGCTCAAAGTGCCGATTCCCAGCAACAGTGCCATAAGCAGACCGCTGATTCTTGTTTTCTTTCTCATAAAACGTTCCTCCTTTTTGCTTTTTTTTATTTTGTTTTCTATAAAAAAATTCTTGCGAACTTTTTTCAAGGATTCATGTTAGGGGTCAGCCCTTTACCGCCCCGATGGTAACGCCTTTTACAAAATATTTCTGCAGGAAAGGGTACAGCAGAATAATGGGGCCTGTGGCAACCACTGTCATGGCAAGCTTCATGGGTTCACTGGGCACGTCACTGGCGGGAATGCCGCTCCTCGCAGCCGCCGCATTCATGGCCTGGGCCTTGGTGAGGATATTGTTCAGAAAATACTGCAGGGGATACATATCCCGTCTGCCCTCATCCAGGAACAACATGGCATTGTACCAGTCGTTCCAGTAGTTCAAAGCGATAAACAATCCCACTGTGGCAAGGCCTGCCTTGGACAGGGGCAGCGCAATATTCCGATAGATCCGCATGTCCCCCGCGCCGTCCAGTTTCGCTGATTCGTACAGAGCGTCCGGAATGCTCATCATGTAACTTTTCAGGATCAGCAGATAAGTCACATTGATCAGAATCGGAAGAATCAGCGCGATGATACTGTTGTGAAAGCGAAGGTACTTGGTGTTGAAAATGTACCAGGGCACCAGGCCGCCTCCGAAAATGGAGGTAAAGTAGAAGAAAAAGGATACCTGGTACCGATACCGGAAATCCCGGCTTGCAAGTACATACGCCGCCATACTGGTGAGCCACAGTCCCAGAAGCGTTCCTGCCGCGGTCACAAAAATCGTCACTCCATATGCCCGCAGCAGCTCCTCCGGTATCCGGAACAGCATCTTGTATGCGTCAAGGGAAAAGGTCTCCGGAATCAGCCGGTAGCCGTGAAGCTGAATGGCGTACTGTTCCGACACGGACCCGCTTAACACCAGTAAGAATGGCAGCAGGCATGCAGCTGACAGGACTGTCAGTATTATGTAGGAAAGTATATTGAATAAAATGCGGTCCTGCCCTACAGGCTTTCCTCCGCGGTGCGTTCTCTTTGCCATTGCCATGGCCTCCCTTCTGCTTTCAAGCAGCCTCTAAACCAGCGCGTAATCCGGTTCCACTTTTTTCACGACGTAATTTGCTATCAGGACCAGGACAAAGGAAAGTCCCGACTGATAGAGTCCTGCCGCACTGGTCATGCCAAATTCCTGAAGATTCAGCAGGGAGCGGGTCACATAGGTGTCGATTACATCCGTCACCTCCAGAACCATGGGGTTATTGCCCGTGACCTGCCAGAACATCTGGAAGTCGCCCTTCATAATGGTGCCGATGGCCATCAGGAACAGAATCACCACTGTAGGCCGTATGCAGGGCAGTGTGATATATCGAATCTTCTGCCACATGGTAGCTCCGTCCAGGTCTGCCGCTTCAAACATTCCCCCATCGATATTCACGATACTGGCCAGGTACATCACCGTCCCGTATCCCACGTTCTTAAAGGCGCTGACCACAATCAGGATCACCGGCCACGCAGCCTTGTTGGAGTATACATCCAGGGGTTCCTGTCCGATAGAACGAAGGAAGCTGTTCACCGCCCCGAATTCGTAGTTGAACATATTGTAGATAAATGCGCCTACCACCACCCAGGAGATGAAGTAGGGCAGGAACATCACGGACTGGGTGATCCGTTTGAAATATTTCCCTGCCAGTTCGCTGAGCAGTATGGCGCAGGTAATCTGCAGCAGCGTGTTCACACACAGGAATGCCGCATTGTATAGTATGGTATTCCTTGTGGTGGTCCAGGCTTTGCCGGACTGAAAGAAGTATTCAAAATTCTTAAATCCCACCCAGGGACTGCCGAAAATCCCGTCATGATAGTTGAATTCCTTAAAGGCCAGTACGATTCCCGCCATGGGAATATAGCACATCAAAATGACCACAACAGCAGCCGGCAGAATCATAAGCCACTTGGTACGGTTTTTTTTCAGATCATTCCAAAACGGGTGTTCCTTCTTTTTCATCGCTGTTCCTCCCCTGCGTCTGCCTGTATCCTCCGCAAATCTGATGCCTTTATCCTAACAGATGAATGGACCGGAAACAACGGGACAGAATTTCGAAAAGAGGGTATTCTTATGGTCTTTATGCAGTCAAAGGCCGGCGGAATCCGCTTGATTTTTTGTGAGATTTGCTATATTATTATAGAAAGAAAGCGATTTTTGAGGTGAATATCATGAATTTTACCGTTCTGATTGCAGACGATGAGGCCATGCCCCGCAATGTTTTACAGAACTATATCCCCTGGGAAGAGCTCTCCGTAGCCCGGGTCTATCTGGCCTCCGACGGGGTGGAAGCCGTGGAGCAGGCCCGCAGATACCGTCCTGAACTCATCATCAGCGACATCAAAATGCCCTATCTGAACGGATTGGAAATGGCTGCCGCGGTCCGGGAATTTCTGCCGGACTGTCAGTTCATCTTTTTGAGCGGCTATTCCGACAAAGAATACCTCAAGGGCGCCATCAGGTTAAAAGCAGCAAACTATGTGGAAAAGCCTCTGAATCTGGAGGAGATTACGGCTGCGGTCAGGGAGATTACCGCACAGCTGCTCAGCCAGGAAAAGCCTACGGCAGAGGAGATCTTTTTCCTGGGCGGGCATTTTCCGGACAGGCCTTTAAATCAGGAGGTATTCCAGGACGGGGAGCCCATTCTCGAACAATTGGAAAATCTGATCCGGCACAGCAAAAAGGAAGAGGTGTTATTCCACCTGGACAGAGTGTACAAAACCATGGGCCGCTGCCAGGGCACGGCGCCGGAGGAGCTGCGCCATCTATCCTGCCGGATTCTTTTTCTGTTTTTACATGCTGCCGACACCCGCAATATCCGGACGATCACCAGTCAGACAGACCGCCTGCTCTATTCCATGTCCAGACAGGAGACCCTTGCGGGACTTCAGGAAATTCTGCTGCAGACTGTGGGGGAATATTTTGGCGCCCTGCAGCCCGCCCTGCCGGATATCGCCTCCCAGGTGGAGAGCTATCTGGAAAGCCATTACCAGGATTGCGCGCTCACCGTGCAGACCATTGCCGGAGACCTGGGCTTCACCAATACTTATCTCTGCGCGGCTTATAAGAAATCCTGCGGCAAGACCGTCAATCAGCGGCTCACCGAAATCCGGCTTCTTCAAGCAAAAAAACTCCTTGGCTCCGGTGACCGCAAGCTTTATGAAGTGGCCAACGCCGTGGGCTATGGAGACGCCAGATACTTTGTGAAGCTGTTTACCCGGGAGATGGGACTGTCGCCCAGAGAATACCAGAAGAGGCATGTCTATGAGGAATAAAGTTATGGGGTGGCTTGCCTGCGGAAAGCTTGGCAGCAAACTGATGTGCATTTATTTTCTGCTGATTGTCCTTCCCCTTGGGCTGTTTTCTTTCTATGCCTATCTGCGGGTCAGGGCCGTGGTGCAGGAGCAGACCTTTTCCGCTGCCCGAACCGCATTCGATGATACCTGCCTGTCCCTGGAGGGCCTTCTGGGACGCCTGGACGGGGTCATCGACATCCTGTCCACGGATTCCCTGGTCTACACCATGGCTTCCAACGACTCCCGGGACTATACCTACATCCGCCGCCTGGAGGATTCGGATCAGCTCGCCACCACCTTTGAGGATCTCTGCCTGCTTGCGGACATTGATCTCATCCGTCTCTATGTGAACAATGAATATTCCTATTCCAATACCAGAAACAATATCATCCAGATCAGCGATGTGGCATTCAGCTCCTGGTACAAAACAGCCGCGGAGAACAGCGGCCGCCTGTGGTGCGCTCCCGTTGATTTTCAGGATGCCTCCGACGAATCGCTGCAGAATTGTTTCTCTTCCGTACAGATAATCTATAACCCCAACAAGGTGAAAGAACCTCTGGCAGTCCTACGTGCGGATATCGACGCAAGCCGGGTGGAACAGATTGTGTGCGGAACCTCCATTACGGAAAACGGGATGCTTCTGCTGCTGCGGAAAGGTCAGATTCTTCTCTCTTCGGATCCCGGCCCTTCTTCCATCCCTCCGGAAACACTGGTTTCCCAGGTGCAGTCCCTGGTCCCCGGCACCTGGGAGACCATCTCCGCAGAAGGGCGGGAATACTATGCCCGCTGCGAGAAAATCGGCCCGTCGGGCTGGCTGATCGCCAGTATCCTGCCGCACCAGGACGTGTTTCGGCTAAGCCGGGAAATGAGCGCAGAGATGCTGATCATCGTGGTGGCCGTCGGGCTGGCCGCCTACCTTCTCGCCTATCTGATCAGCCAGTCTACCCTGAAACGCATCGCTCAGCTCACCAGCACCATGCAGGCTGTGGAAAACGGCAATGTTACAGTGCGCCTGGAGCCTACCGGGGAGGACGAGATCGCCCAGCTGATGAACGGATTCAACCAGATGATGGACCGGGTGGACACATTGATGGAAGAGCGGGTGGAATACGGACGTCAGATCAAGAACCTGGAACTGAAAGCCCTTCAGGCCCAGATCAATCCGCATTTTCTATATAATTCCCTGGATTTGATCAACTGCACCGCCATCAGCCGCAATGTTCCGGAAATCAGCCGCATGGTCAACGCTCTGGGGCAGTTCTATCGTCTGTCCCTCAGCAGCGGACGGGAAGTGATCACTCTGGCGGAAGAGCTGAGGCATGCGAAGCTCTATGTGGAAATCCAGAACCTGCGCTTTGAAAACAGGGTGTCCGCAGAATGGGACATGGATCCGGCAGCGGAAACCTGCCAGATTATCAAAATCGTGCTGCAGCCCATTATCGAAAATGCAATTATTCACGGAATATTCGAAAAACCGTCAAAAACAGGTTGCTTGAAAGTGAGCATCCGCCGTCTGGACGGTGAGATTCGGATCACCGTGGAGGACGACGGCATGGGAATGGATGAGGAAACGGTTCTGGCCAACTTTTCCGTACATGAGACCCCGGAGCGCAGGATAATCTCCAGCGGTTACGGAATCCGCAACATCCAGGAGCGGCTGCTCCTGGCCTATGGCGCCCCCTATGGTTTATCCTGCAGGAGCTGTCCCGGAAAGGGCACCGTGGTCACGGTATGCATTCCGTCAGTCCCGCCGCAAAACTTTCCCCCTTGACTCTCCCCTTGGCTGTAATGATATGATAATCCTGCAAGGTACCTGCAAAGTCAACAACCCCACTGCAAGCAACGGGGCATGTGACCCTCGCGGCATTCGCCAAATGGATGCTGACGCATCCGCTTGGCTCATTGCCCGCGGGAATCATATCCAAAGGGACTGCCGCGTCAGAGTTTCAAAGTGCCAGATATGGCACTGTGCCGGATATGGCACTTTGCCGGATATAGCGCTACGCCGGAAATATGCAGCCATATCCCACGCTTTGGCTCTTTATGAGGCAGCCCTGAACATCGTACAAGGAGCGATGCCATGTATAAAATCGGTGAACTCTCAAAATTAAGCAAAATTTCGGTGAAAACACTTCGTTACTACGATATAGAAGGCCTTCTACCGCCTGACTATGTTGATGATTTGACGGGATACCGTTATTATGGAGCCGCAAAATTGTCAGACTGTTACCGCATCATTGCCCTGAAGGAGCTGGGTTTCAGTCTGCGGGAAATCAAGGCCCTGTTTTCGCTGCCGAAGGAAAATTTCTCCGAGTTTCTCCGGGCAAAGGAAGAGGAACTGCACATTCTGAAAAAGCGAACCGAAGAGCGCATCACCATCCTCCAAAACCTGAATGCAACCATAAAGGAGTGTATGTCCATGTTTGATATTGTCATCAGAAAAAGTGATGAAATCCGCCTGGCTTATGACAGGAAAATCGTCTCCTCCCAGGCGGAGGGATACGGGGAGGAAGCCCTGCAGAGGGAGGCTGTGGAGACGGCGTATACAGAAGAATCTGATGACGGTGAGACCGGGGAATCCGAGAAGGCGCCGAAGGGTCCCGGGGAGATGGTTCAAAAAGA
>ERZ808037.1876-NODE-1876-length-12157-cov-16.299669_pt1 | contig 12157 bp, 6 predicted proteins | sample MGYA00380190_ERZ808037 | MGnify/ENA primary metagenome ERZ808037 (study PRJEB31490, sample SAMN06133399) | mouse gut metagenome | isolation source: J9 | host: mice | place: China: Chengdu | collected 2015-05 ...
TCTCATTCGGATTTCCTCCTTACAAAATTTTTCGGCCTGAGAGGGGCCGGATTCTGGATAAAAGGTGGAAATTTGTCTCATTTGGTAGCCTCCGAAGTTTTAACCTTTTAGAAACAATTTTCGCCGTTTTATCCAAAAATTTCGAGGTTTTTCAACATTTCGCTCCTGCCACCGCCGTGTCACGCCCCTTGCGCGGGGGTGAAAAGTTGCGAAACCGAGGAAAAAGTCCGTTAAAGCCGGCGCTTTCGATGTAAAAAAGTAAAATTGGTAGACATCTGGTAGACATCCTAAAATATGGAAAGCCGCCAACCTCCTGCGGCGCAGGGGATTGACGGCTTTTTTGGTAGACATTTGGTAGACGGGGTATATTCAGATACCAGAGTGCAGAATCAGCTCGGTTTTTTCCACAGGACACTGCCGGCCACATAGGCGGCAGCGGACAGCAGGATGCAGCTGAGGCCGGCGTAGGGCAGGGGGAACAGGCCCAGGGCGTCGGCCAGACAGGCTCCCATGCCGACGAAGGCCCCCGTGAGAGCCCCCCGGCTGGTGCCCCCCTTCCACAGCACGCCCCCCAGAAAGGGAACCAGGCAGCCGGCGGAAATCAGGCTATAGCCCATGCTGAGCACCTTGATGATATCATTCATCCGCAGGGCCAGCAGGATTCCCACCGCGCACACCGCCACGTCCACCAGGACCATCAGCCGTTTGCAGGTTTTGCTGTCCGCCTGGGGGTTGAGCATTCCCTGGTAGATATCGTGGACGGCATTGGTGGCGACGGCGATATAGGCGCTGTTGCAGGAGGCCACCACGGCGCAGACCACGGCGGCCAGGATCACGGCGGCCACCACGGTGGGCAGTCTGGTGAGGAGGAGGGCTGTAAATACCTCCTCAGCGGGGAGGTCCGGGAACAGGACGCGGCCAAACATCCCCAGCAGGGGCGGAATCATGGCGATGGGAATCAGGAGCAGGCCAGCCAGGAGGTAGCCGCCTCTGGCTGCGTTCACCGATTTGGCCGAGGTCACGCTTTGAAAGGCGATCTGATTCACTGCGCTGGCCAGGACGATGGGCCCCGCCATGGAGAAAATAAACTCCCCGTCGCCGGAAAAGAGATTCAGGCTGGCTGCGGGCAGGTTGGCGGTCAGGGTCTGGGGCCCCAGGGTGGACAGCATCACAAAGAGGGCGGCGGACATCCCCGTAAAAATGGTGGCGCTCTGAATGGAGGACACCGCCATGGAGCCCCACAGGCCGGCGGCGTTGGCGTACACCAGGGCGATTACCGCTGTGAGCACCACCCCCCACTGGGCGGGCAGGCCCAGGGTGAGGAAGATGGTCCGCCCCGCCAGCAGCTGGCCGGCCAGGAGGGCCACACAGCTGAATATGCCGGCCACGCTGTAAATCAGGCGGGTGGCCGTGCCTTGATACCGCTGGGCGAAGTAGTCGGACAGGGAGACAAACTGGTGCCGGTGGATGAAGCGGGCCAGGGCGGCGGTGATGAAGTAGGACAGGCCGCAGCCGATGCCGTACCAGGCCCCGGCAAGGCCGAAGCGCGCGCCGTACTCCGCGCCGCCGATGACAAAGCCGCTGCCGATCTGGCCGCCGATGGCGCTGCCCGCCAGCAGGAGCAGGGTGGTCTGGCCGGGGGCGGCGATGGTGTCCTGAAAGCTGGAGGCCCGCCGCTTCGCCCGCCGGCTAATGAGGTACATACCGGCCCCGTAGAGCAGCAGAATGAGCAGTACAATGGAGGTTGTCACAGAGAACGCCCCCTTTCTTTAAAATCCACGGAAAAAGGGGCGCCGGAGTGTAGCTCCGGCGCCCTGCGGGTGTTGTAAGATCAAGCTGCCTCGGGGGCGGCGGGCTTGGTGCAGAGGCTGACAATGATGTAGGCGATGGCGGAGGGGATGATGGGCAGGATGGCGCCGGGGATGAAGCCGCTGCCGGGCAGGGAGATACCCACCATGCCCAGGACCACGACGACCACGCCTACCAGAGAGGCGGCGGCGGCGCCCACGGCGTTGCCCCGCTTCCACAGCACGCCGCCCACGAAGGGCACAAAGCAGGAGGCGGCCAGGAAGGCGTAGACGGAGTTGAGCAGGCCCAGGATGCTGCTGGAGGTGAGGGCCAGAATGGTGGAGGTGGCCATGAAGCCGATGTTGACCACCAGGGTGATTACCTTCAGCTGCTCCTCACTGGGGGTCTTCTTCAGCGCGCCCTGCCAGATGTCGCGGGTGAGAACGGTGGACATGGTGATCAGTCCGCAGTCGATGGTGGACATGACGGCGGCCAGCACGGCGGCGATAATCAGGGCGCACACCACGGCGGGCAGCTCGTTGAGAATCACGTCGAAGAAGGCGCTGTTGCCGGCGGCGTTGTATTTAAATGCGCCGTAGGAGCCGATAAAGGCGGGCATCAGGGCCAGGGGGATCATCACCAGGCAGGACAGGTAGCAGGCGACGCGGGAGATCTTGGCGCTCTTGGCGGAGTTGATGCGCTGATAGGTGGGCTGGTCGGTGACCATGCCCAGCAGCAGGGGCAGCATCATGCCCGCAAAGCCGGCGGCGGACAGACCGCTGAAGTCCAGGGAGGACTTGGCAATGGTGCCGGCCTGAATGGCGGACTGCATTTCGCCGATGGCCCCCTTGGTCAGCAGGATGATGGTGGTGGACACCAGACCAATGGCAATCACAGCGGTCTGGATGACGGAGGTGGCGAAGGCGCCCCACAGGCCGGACAGCTGGGAGTAGAGCAGCACCACCACGGCAATGGCAACAGCGCCCACATTGCCGGGCAGGCCCAGGGCCTCGAACAGAGCCTTGCCCGCCATGATCTGGCCGGCAATCAGGCCGATGGAGGAGATGGCGGTGGAAAGGTCGTAGATGGTGCCGGGGATCTCGTTGTGGTAGCGCTTGCGGGTGTAGTCGGCCATGGACATGTAGCCGCCGTTGTAGATGAAGTTGTTCAGGAAGATGGCCACCATTACGGCGGACAGGGCGCAGGCGATGCCGTAGGCGGAGCCCGCCATACCGACGGAGGCGCCCTCGGCCGCGCCGCCCACCACGAAGCCGTTGCCGATGTTGCCGCCGATGGCGCCGCCCATCAGCAGCAGGACGCCGGCGGAACGGCCCATGCTCAGATAGCCCTCAAAGTTGCTGGCCTTGTTCCGGCCCATAAAGCCGATAGCCACCATGGACGCGAAATAGATGACGAGTACAATGACAATAGTAGGAAGCATTGCATTCAATCCTTTCTGCCGCGTTACAACACAAAACGCGAACGGTTGATATGTTTGATGTGGAATGCCGGGGGAATTGTCACAGGGCGCTCTGCTCCTTCGCTCTGAAACATACTGACACAGTTCGCTGCCGCGAATTGAAAAACTTGGTTTTCATTATAATAAGGCAGCGGGAAAAAGTAACTACTTGATTCCGACAAATATTTTTAAAAAAATGATGTTAATTTAATGAATCACACAAATATTAAAGCATTGAACTGCTTCGATAAAGTACGAAAGAAATAGCTTTTTACTTTGTGCGCATCTACATCAATGGAAGAATATCCCTTGCCTTTTTCAGTGGTTTTTGCTAAACTGTATGTATTCCTGGGGAGAGGGGACGGTCAAGGTGGGAGAAGCTTCGGGGACGCCCATTGTTATGGACTATTGGAAAAACTACATCACTATGCGCCACGTGCTGGCCTGCGAGCTGTCCTACAGCCTGATTTATGACAACATCAGGCCGGACAAGCTCACCGACGCCCTGGCCACCATGGGCCTGGCCCGGCTGCCCAACCGCTTTTTCCTTATTCAGGTGGACGACTATTACAATTACAGCAGCAAAATGCGGATTACCCAGGAATTTTTTCAGAAAACCGCACTCATTAAAATTCTGCGGGAGAGCATGGAGAGCATGGGCCTGACCGGCTTTATGGCCAACCTGGTGGGGCAGGACGACCTGATTTGCTTCCTCTGCTGTCCGGAGCAGGAGGGCCCGGGCATCCGGGACTATCTGCTGAACATTGCGGACGCCTTCAAGGCGGTGATTCGGGAGCGCAGCGCCTACACCATCTCCATCTGCGTCAGCCAGCGGTGCGACCGGCTCAACCAGTTTTCCCAGATGTTCCCCCGGATGAACCTTGCGCTGAGCAAGAGCTATTTCTCCGGCAAGGAGTTCAGCATCCTGCTGGAGGACATGGCCCCCGAGCCCGAGGAGGACCGGACGGAGATCAGCCTGAACGACTTCTACCCCAAGCTGCTGGCCGCCTTTGCCCGGCGGGACCCTATCCTGCTGGAGGAGGTGCTGGAGACCATAATGCGGGCCATGCTGGAGGGACAGATACGCCCCCAGCGGGCCAAGATGGAGCTGGTCCGCATGATGCAGCGCATCGGTGAGTACTGCGTCCAGTGCGGCGTGCCGGAGGACTGGGTCCGGCGGCGGGGCGACCAGGCCATGACCCGTCTGCTGGACTGCTGCTTTGTGTCCGACACCCGGGCCTGCCTCTATGACTTTTACGGCGAGATATCCCGGGCCCTGGAGGAGCACAGCGCCGACAGTCAGTACTCCTTCAAAATTCCCGTTGCGGAGTATATCGCCGCCCACTATATGGAGAGCATCCGGGTGGCCGACCTGGCCGACATGATGGGCTTCAGCGAGGGGCATTTCGCCCGCACCTTCCGCAGGGAGTTTGGCCAGACCTTTATTCCCTACCTCACCGAGTACCGCATCCAGCGCAGCAGGGAGCTGCTGTCCGACACCCGCATCCCGGTGGACCAGATTGCCAGTCAGGTGGGGCTGAGCAGCTACAGCTATTTCTGCACCTGCTTCAAACGCCTGTGCGGCATGTCTCCCGGCGCCTACCGCAGCGCCGCCGCCCAGGCGGCCGGGGACGAGGTTGAAAATTTAAAATAAGAGGTCATGATTCCGCATGTCCATTGCCGCCGCCCCCTGTTAGAATAAAGATACTGACACAGACACTAAAACTTACCTGCTATTGAAACTGTGCCGCCCCCGGGGCGGCAGTCCTCCGAGCCCCGTGCCGGAGAGAAAAGGAGGTACTTATCCATGCCCAGCTACCCCAACCTGTTCGCGCCCATCCGCGTGCGCGGCGTCTATATCAAGAACCGGGTGGAGTCCGCCCCCATGTCCGCCAGCGGCGACGTCCCCTTCTACACCAGGGAGGCCTTTGAGATGTACAACCAGATCGCCAAAGGCGGGGCCGGTATCGTCACCCTGGGCGAGGCGGGCGTGCACAGCCTCACCGACCACGCCCACCCCACCATGCCCCATCTGGACGACGAGGTTCTGCTGCCCTCCCTGATCCAGACGGTGGACACCGTCCACAAGTGGGGGGCCCTGGCCTCCATCGAGCTGACCCACTCGGGCTGCCGGGCCAAGGGAGCCACCCTGGCCCCCGGCGGCTATGTCATCGGCCCCAGCGCCATGGAGGCCAACCTCTACGGCGACAAAGTGATTGAGATGGACGAGGCCATGATGGACATGATCGCTGACGCCTACGCCGAGGCCGCCTATATGGCCGAGTTCGCCGGCTGCGACATGGTCAACATCCACGGCGGTCATGGCTGGCTCATCAGCCAGTTCCTGTCCGACCTGAACAACCACCGCACCGACAAATACGGTGGCTCCATCGAGAACAAGGCCCGCTTCCCCCTGATGATTGTGGACCGCATCCGCCAGAAGTGCCCCAACCTGCTGCTGGAGTTCCGGCTGAGCAGCGTGGAGGAGACCGAGGGCGGCATGGAGATCGACGAGGTGGTGGAGTTCTGCAAGCTGTTGGACGGCAAGGTGGACATTATCCACGTCTCCTCCGCCACCTTCCACGACACCGGCTCCGCCTCCCGCATGTTCCCCACTGTGTTCTACCCCAGAGGGTGCAACGTGGACAACGCCGCCAAAATCAAGGTGGCCGCGCCCCACTGCCTGGTCACCGTGGTGGGCGGGCTCAACGACCCCCAGTTTATGGACGACGTGATTTCCGGCGGCAAGGCTGACTTTGTGGCGGTGGGCCGGCAGTTCATCGCTGACCCCGACTGGCCCCGGAAGGCCAAGGAGGGCCGGGCCGAGGAGATTCACAAGTGCGTGCGCTGCGAGACCTGCATCAGCGCCGGCTTTATCCCCCACGTCCCCTTCTCCTCCGGCGTGCTCCGCTGCACCGTCAACCCCACCTGGGGCCGGGAGTATGAGAACACCCGCAAAGACGAGAAGCCGGAGCGGCTGAAGAAGGTGCTGGTGGCCGGCGGAGGCCCCGGCGGCATGAAGGCCGCCATCACCGCCGCCCGCCGCGGCCACACCGTCATCTTGTGCGAGAAAAACGACCATCTGGCCCCCAATCTGGACTACTCCCGGCAGATTTCCTTTAAAAAGGACATTGTGGAGTTTGTCAAGTCCATGGTGATCGCCGTCCAGCGCACCCCCAACCTGGAGCTGCGGCTGAACACCGAGGTCACCGAGGAGCTGATCCGCCGGGAGGCCCCCGACGTGATTATCGCTGCCTGTGGCGCCGAGCCTGTGATTCCCCCCATCCCCGGCCTGGACCGGCCCTTTGTCCACCATGTCACCGACCTGTTTAAGAAGCACATCTCGGTGGGTAAGAAGGTGGTGGTCATCGGCGGCGGCCTGGCCGGCAGCGAGGAGGGCCTGGGCCTGGCCTGGGAGGGCCACGACGTCTCCATCGTGGAGATGAAGGAGGGTCTGGCCAAGGAGGCCCCTTACATCCACTGGCGTCACCTCACCGAAAAGCTGGACCAGTCGGTCCACGCCTACTGCTCCGCCAAGGTGCTGGCCGTGGAGGAGGACGGCGTGCGGATTGTGGACAGCAACGGCAAGGAGCTGCTGCTGGAGGCCGACACCGTTCTGGTGGCCGCCGGTATGCGGCCCAACTCCCACCAGGTGGACCGGTGGTTCGGCCTGGCCGAGGAGGTCATCCCCATCGGTGACTGCCGCAAGGCCGCCCGGATTCTGGAGGCTATGCGCACCGGTTACTGCGCCGGCCTCACCATTTAATGGCACCCCCTCTTTCTGATTAAAAAAACAACGGTATCACAGTCCCCTCACTGTGATACCGTTGTTTTTTTGCTGGTGGGCCGGAGGTGGTTGAAAAATGGGCGCAGTTTTCCGACATTTCCATAAAGTGTATGGAAACGTACTACTTTGGGGGGAGTGCACGGTATGGTTGGAGGGGGACACCCTCTCAGTCAGCCTTACGGCTGACAGCTCCCCCAAAGGGGGAGCTTTTGGGCGCTTTCCAGGAAGGGTCCTACCTCCCCCTTTGGGGGAGGTGGCACGGCGAAGCCGTGACGGAGAGGGCCGTCCCCCCACAACATTAAAGGAGGAACAAACCTATGCCAACCAACCACACACCACATTACAACCTCAGCCAATGGGAGCGGGACGACCGTATTTTGATGGACGATTTCAACGCGGACAACGCCAAGATCGACACCGCCCTCAAGGCGCTGGCGGGCACGCTGGATCGAAAGGGCAACTGTCAGCTTTACGTCACCAGCTATGCCGGAAACGGTCTGACCGGCCCTGCTAACGCCCGGTCGCTCAGCTTCCCGAAGCAGCCGCGGATTGTGTTTATCGCAGGAAACAGAGGGTTTTTGCTGCTGGTCCCGGGCGTTAGTCAGGCGGTGTCGGTGTCCGGAAGCAATACGCTGACGGTGGATGTCTCCTGGGGCGGCAGCTCCGTGTCCTGGTACGGCGGAAGCGAGGGGTGGGTCATGATGAATGCCTCGGGCACCACTTATCAGGTCGTTGCCCTGTTGCAGTCCTGAGTAAAGGGGGAACCCCCGGGCAAAATGCCCGGGGGTTGTGCGTCAGAGTAGAGATTAAGTGGCTCCCTTTTCGGTCAGGGTCAGAGTCAGATTAGCAGTAGCAGCGTTTCCGGCCCACTCAAAGACGATGGGATCGGTTCCGGCCTTGACACCGTTCTCGTCCAGTGTCGCTGTTGTAGTGGCGCAGGTTACACCGGGCAGAACGCTAGTCGCCGTGGCGCCGGTTCCGCCTGCCAGCTCGTCGCCGGCGGGAGTACCCTGTCCACCCTGGTCTGCATAATCCTTGGTGAGGGTGACAACTGCACGGAACTTGTTGGTAGCAGAAGCGTCATAGTAGAAATCCTTAGTGATGTCAATGTTCTCCCATGTGCTTCCGTTATAGAATTTCCACTCAGTCTTGAAAGCGGTCACATCCTCGGTGGCAGCCGCCTCCACGCCCTTCAGGGTGTTGGCAGCCAGTTTAGTAACCGTACTAAAGGTCACATCCACGGTGCCAATGGTGATGGTCTTGGTGTCCTTGTCGCCATTGTTCGCACCAATGTTGAACATAGTCCCGGCCGCGTCATTGGCCTTATAAAGCTTAGCCGCAGTCGTGCCAGAAGTGATGGTGACCTCCACGCTGGAATTGACGGGCAGGACCCAGTTGGTACTCACATCGGTTGTAACAGCCTCACCGCCGATCTTTGCGGTCACACTGTAGCTGGTATCCATAGTCTTCGGCATCTGAACAAACCGAGTATCGAACTGGTAGCCGTCAGCCAAAGCGTTGGTTCCGATTGCGGCATAAGTCGCAGTGGTCGCACCCTTGGCGGTAGTAGCCAGCACGGTGCCGCTGGTCGGGTAATCAACCTTCAGGGCGGCAAGGTCGGCATAAACACCGCTGGTTCCAACAAAGTTGGTCGCAGTTGCGGCAGCATACTTCCAAGCACCGCCATTGACACTATACTTCTTGGTATAGGTGCTCAGGAAGATTTCCCAATCGTTGCCGGTAATGGTCAGCACGCCGGCCTCGTTAGCAGCCGCAGGAGCGGTAGCGGCGGCAGCAGCGGCGTCGCTCCAGGTCCAGCTGTCGGTGCTCTTGGCACGGGCAGCAATGTAGTAGCCGGTGGTAGCGTTGTGGTTCTTGACCCACACGTTGGTCACATCATCGCCGGTCACATTCACCTGGAAGGAGGTCGGGGCGGCAGCTGCACCAGCCGCGCTGCCGGTAAGGATTTCATAACCGTTGCCGGTGTTGGTGCCGGTCTCGTCCACATAGTGTACACGCACGCCGGGAACGATACCGGTGGTGGTGTTGAGCACTACGTTGCCCTGCTTGGTGCCGAAGCGGTCATAGCAGTCCCAGCTGTAACCGCCAGCAGCAGCAGTGCGGTCACCCAGAGTGTAGCCAGCCTCAACGGCCCAGGCCTCGATGATCGCCTGAATGCCCTCAACATTCTTGGGCGCATCAGCCTTCTTCATGTAGCCGATAACAATGGGCTTGTTTGCGGCCATGGTATCAGCACCAGTCAGAGCAGCCTTAGCGCCGGTCACACTAACGGGAGGAGTAACGGAACCGGAATTGCCATCGCTCACCAGGTCGCGGATCACAATGGAGGTAGCGGAGGGGCCCTCGATCACGGCGCTGATCTCATAGTCGTAAGCAGTGCCGCCAGCGGTGTTGGGGTGCAGGTCCTTCAGGAAGTCCTTCAGATCTTCCTCACCCTCACCGAAGAAGGTCTCGCGCTTCTTGTCGTTCTCCTGATCCAGAACCACCTTCACATTCTCGGCAAAGCGGATGCCAGAGGCCAGGCTCTGAGTCACGTACATGGTTTGCTCCTTGGCGCTGGGCTTCTCGTTGAAAAAGGCCTCGTGATACAGCACAGTGGTCACACCGCCGGTCTTCATGGAATCGACCAGAGTGGTGCTTCCGTCATAATTGGTGTTGTAGGCGATGGGGGCGGTGGTGGCGGTAAAGCCCCAGTTCTTGATACCGTCAGCCAGGTTGTTGGGCGTGTAATCGTCGTCGATGCCGCCGTCGTGGGAACCCAGCACGGAAGTGACGTTGTTGTTGCTGTCACGGCGCACGCGGTACCAGTTGTTGGCGTCCATCTTGTTCAGCATGGAGATACGGGCGTCGTTCACCTCAGTGAGGGTGGCCTCCACGCCGTCGATGATAACGGTGCGCTCCCAGCGGTAGGTGCGCTTGCCGTCCTTGTCGGTCTCCAGGTACTCCTGAGCGACGCTCTCGTTGTGGACGTAGACCAGATCGCTGTTGGAGCCGTTGTCCTCACCGACCACGATCATGGCAATCACGTAGCCGTCATCGCCGTACAGGGTGTAAACGCCCTCGGTGATGGTTCTGGCACTGCGGTCGGTGTCGTCAGCGGCGTCCCGGGCGGCGGTGCCGTTCAGGGGCTTGACGTTCACGTTGCCGATGCCGGTAACCACGCTGTCCACATCGTTGACGATGCAGTCGGTGCGGCCGGTGGTGGTGAGAATCTCCTCCACCTCAACGGAGAGGTAGACGGACTTGTTGTTGCCGTAGGCCAGGCCGTTGGTGCCGCCGCTGATAACGGACCCGCCGGTGCTCACGGTGTCAATAGAGATGTTCTTCTCATCGATCACGGCAGTGCGGTCTTTGGTGTGGGACTGACCGACCTTGCCGGCGCCGGCGTTCTCTGTCACCAGGGACAGGGCATAGATGCCATTGTCGCCCACGGTGTAGGTGCACCAGCGGTTAAAGGTGGAGTTTTCGCCCTTGCCGCCGGCGGTGTTCAGAGCGTTCACTCTGGCAACAAAGCTGGGGCTGTCCTTGCGGTTGATCTCGATCTTCTTCATGGTGCCGTCGGTGAAGATGGCGTTTGCCTCCAGCGTGACGCTGGCCAGGTTGTTGTCGCCGCTGTTCACGCCGCTGATGAAGACGTAGTTGGTGGGCTTGTCAACCTCGACCACGCCAATGACATAGTCGTAAGCGTCCAGATAGACGTCGTAGGTCAGGTCCTTCAGGTTGACGATTGCGCTGTTGTTCTCGCCGGTGTAGGCAACCAGAGTGTCGTTGGAGTACTCAGCGGCGTCGGAGAAGTCATACTTCTGGCCGCCGGTGGTCAGGTTGCCGGAACCGTTCTTGGTCAGGTTGCGGGACTGGAAGGAGGTGATCTCCACTCCGGCCATGGGGGCGACGTCGGTCATGATCTGGACAGTGCTGTCCGCCACGTTGACCAGGAAGGTGTCGTTCTTCTTCACGTCGACCACGTCGAAGTCCTCGCTGGAGATGTCGATATTGACACTGTCGCTGGCAGCGGTAATGGTCTTAATCAGATTCTTGTCGCTGTCGCGGCTGAGGCCGTACACCGTCAGGTCCAGGGTCTCCTTCTTGGCGTCGTAATCCCGGGAGGCGATGGCCAGATAGGTGTTGATAATCGCAATGGTAACTTCCTTCTTGGCCTTGTTGGTGTCCACAAAGACCTGGGTCAGAACACCGTTGCCGGTGCCGCCCACAGCGGACTTGTTGTTCCGGTTGATGGCGGAGGTGTTGAAGACATTGCTGTCAATCTCATGCTCCGTGATGCCGTCGATGGCGATGGTGAAGGAGTAGTTTTTCACCACGTCGGCGCTCAGGAGCTCATACAGGTCGCGGCCGGAGACGGCAGTGGTGTACTCCTTGCGGATCAGCTCGGTCTTGGCGTAGGTGCCAATGGCCTTGCCGTCGTACTCCCAGTAGCGGGCGGGACGCGCGAAGTCGTCGGTGGACTTGTCATTCAGCCGCAGGTCGCCGTCGTACAGCTCCTCGCCCAGCTGGACATAGTACTGGCCGTTATCGGTGAGGATGGTGGTGGCCAGATCAGCGATAGCGTTGTACTTGGCCTCGGGGCTGGTGCGGGGGGTGTACTCGGCACGGTAACCCACCTTCACGCCGTTGACCTCGATGCCAGGGGTGCCGGTGAACTCCACCATGTTGGAGCGCAGGGCGTTCAGAGCCATCTGAGCGACCTGGTTCCGGGTCATGGGGGTGGTGGCGTCGGTGCCCACACCGTTGAAGATGCCAATCTGGTTGCCCTGACGGACAGTGGCCAGCTGGAAGCCGTCAGCCACGTCCTCGGTGTACTTGAAGTAACCGAGAGCACGCATCATCATGGAGGCGGCCTCAACGGCGGTTACGGTGGAGGCGGGATCAAAGACGCCCTCGCCGCGGCCGGACAGGATCTTGTTGGCGTAAGCCGCACCGACCCAGCCCCGCGCCCACTCAAAGTTGCCGCTCACGTCGGCAAAGGGACAGGTGCTCACATAGTAGTTGTAATCCAGGTTCAGCAGCTTGCCCATCACGACTGCCATCTCAGCACGAGTGACAGGGCGGTCAGGACCAAAGCCACGGTCGTCGCCGACCATGAC
>ERZ808037.1877-NODE-1877-length-12153-cov-3.510517_pt1 | contig 12153 bp, 9 predicted proteins | sample MGYA00380190_ERZ808037 | MGnify/ENA primary metagenome ERZ808037 (study PRJEB31490, sample SAMN06133399) | mouse gut metagenome | isolation source: J9 | host: mice | place: China: Chengdu | collected 2015-05 ...
GTGGCGCCTATGGCAAAGCCGTAAATCGTATAGATCAGCATTTCTTTCCCAATGGTTCCAAGTATCACGGGCACTGTCCAGGGCTGCCCGCAGATGACTATTGAAATGTCGTACAAAATCCCGCCGCACAGACCAATCAGCATATTGGCAAGGGCCACGCTGACGATTTTCGCCGTGATGATCTGGGTTCTGGTGCTCCTTGACGTAAAGACGAAGGTGGCTGTCTTCAAATCGAATTCCTCCCCCAGGCTCTTTGCCGCCAGGAACATGATCAGGATGCTGGAGAAGTTGCCATAGAACGCAATCACATTGTGCACCCCGAAGCTGTCCGGGAACCTGTACGCGCCGTATGCCATCCCCCCGCCCATCACCAGCACCATAATCAGGCCTATGAGGAACTCGCTCTTTTTCAGCAATTTCGCTACTTCCAGGAATGTAATGTTCATTGTCTTCTTCATAGTTTCGACTCTCCTTTCGATGTGATTTCATTCTATACCATTCTGGCTCTCATTCCCGTTTTACTCCTGAAAGGGTGAAAATCTGTCGTGAGCGTCAAAGACATGTCCATACTTTCGCTATAATCCTTCCCGGACTTTAATCAGCCCCCATTTCATGCTATACTTCTATACAGAGCCGCAGGACACCAGCAGCAATGACAGGAGGTTGCCATGATGACATGTAATGAAACAGTGGAAAAGAACAGGAAAGACTGGAACAGTTATTCGGAAAAGTGGTCGGCTTTCAACCATTCGGAGAAAATCCTCCGCCCGGTTTTGGACGATCCCGCAAAGGCATTCCATAAGAAGACCTGGGAGCTGATCCAAAGCTACCTTCCCGACCTGAGAGGGAAGCGTGTCTGCGTGCCCTCCAGCGGCGACAATCTGGCTGTCTTCGCGTTCGCCCTGTCAGGCGCAGCAGTGACTTCCTGCGACATCTCCGAAAACCAACTGGCCCACGCAAGGCAGGTGGCGGTTCGGGAAGGGCTTGGCGATGCCATCGAATTCGTATGCGCGGACACCATGAAGCTGGAAGGCATCCCGGATGGCGGGTACGACCTGGTATACACCTCAAACGGCGTGCACGTATGGCTCAATGACCTGCCGTCCATGTATGCCAATGTGAACCGGATATTGAAAAAAGGCGGACTGAATATCGTCTATGAAATCCACCCTTATCTGCGCCCCTTTGACGAGGAGCTGAAAATCATAAAGCCATATGACGCCACCGGGCCCTTTGAGGACGAGACCACAGTGAATTTCCACTGGAGGCTGCAGGATATCATGAACGCCATGATGCATTCCGGCATGCGCCTTGAACATTTTGAGGAGATGTTCGATGAAAAGGACTACGAACGGCCCTTCTGGCTGAAGACGGAGGATATCATCAATGGCCTCCGCGCCAGCAGAGAAGAGGTGGACAGGATGTACGACTGGAGGGAGAATCCGCCCATGGCATTGCCCCACTGGATCTGTCTGGTGGGCAGAAAAGTGTAAGGAGATCCGTTTCCCTCATTGACTTTTCCAGGCAGGTATGATACCGTAAATATCATATACGCTTTACTGCTTTAAACCGAGAACGTGCAGAAAGCCACTTCAACAGACAATGGGCAGGCCCAGGCTTTCCCTTGTCCCGAACAGGAGGAGAAAAGATATGCCAGTCATGGAATTCCTGGAAAGGAACGCGAGAGAATACCCGGGGGAAATCGCATTGGTGGAGCTGAATCCGGAGGAAAAGGACACCCGCAGGACCACATGGAAGGAGTACGAGCTGATTCAGCCGGACCGTTTCGAGCCCTACCGCAGGGAAATCACCTGGAGCGTGTTCAACGAGAAAGCCAACCGCTTCGCCAATATGCTCATTGGCCGGGGCGTCAAAAAAGGGGACAAGGTGGCCATATTGATGTACAACTGCCTGGAATGGCTGCCGATCTACTTCGGCGTGCTCAAGACCGGGGCCATCGCCGTGCCTTTCAATTTCCGCTATGACGCGGGGGAGATTCTTTACTGCGCGGAGCTGGCGGAAGTAGACATCATCGTCTTCGGCCCTGCTTTCATTGGCCGTATCGAGGCCAACGCGGAACGGCTCTCCAAGGGGCGGTTGCTGATCTACGTGGGGGACAACTGTCCCACTTTCGCGGAGAGCTACCACGAGCTGGTGGCTGACTGCTCCAGCCAGACACCTGACGTCCCTGTTACGGAGGATGATTTCGGCGCCATCTATTTCTCCTCAGGGACGACTGGCTTTCCCAAGGCCATCCTACATAAGCACCGGAGCCTGACCCAGGCTGCCGAGATGGAGCAGAAGCACCACGGCACAGGCCGGGACGATACTTTCCTGTGCATCCCGCCCCTGTACCACACCGGCGCCAAGTTCCACTGGATGGGCAGCCTGGTGGCGGGCAGCAAGGCCGTGCTGCTAAAGGGCACCAGGCCGGAGACCATCCTGTCCGCCATCTCCAGGGAGCACTGCACCATCGTATGGCTCCTGGTGCCCTGGGCCCAGGACATCCTGGACGCGCTGGACGCGGGCAGTCTGAAACTGGAGGATTACCAGCTGGAGCAGTGGAGACTGATGCACATCGGCGCACAGCCGGTGCCCCCTTCCCTGATCAAGCGCTGGAAAGAATATTTCCCCAAGCATGATTATGATACCAACTACGGTCTCTCCGAATCCACGGGCCCCGGCTGCGTGCACCTTGGCATGGAGAACATCCACAAGGTAGGCGCCATCGGCATTCCCGGATACCGCTGGGAGTGCAAGATTGTGGACGAGAGCGGCAAGGAGGTGGCACAGGGCGACGTGGGCGAGCTGTGCGTCAAAGGCCCGGGGCTCATGACCTGTTATTACCGGGACGAAAAGGCCACTGCCGAAGCCCTGAAGGACGGCTGGCTGTGCACCGGGGATATGGCCATGCAGGATGAGGACGGCTTCTACTTCCTGGTAGACCGCAAAAAGGACGTCATCGTCAGCGGCGGTGAGAACATCTACCCTGTCCAGATTGAGGACTTCCTACGGCGTTTTGACAAGGTTAAAGACGTGGCTGTCATCGGTCTGCCTGACAGGCGTCTGGGCGAGAAGACTGCCGCCATCATCGAAATCAAGGACGGCATGGAATGCACGGAAGAGGAGATAAAGGACTTCTGCCTGGAGCTGCCCAGGTATAAACGTCCCAAGGAAATCATCTTCCACGAGATACCCAGGAACGCCACCGGCAAGATTGAGAAGCCCAAGCTGCGGAAAATGTACGGCGCCGACCAGCTGGTGGCCCAGGAGAACAGGGGCTGATTTGGACTGTCGGCGGCTCTGGTGGACAAGGGATGATTCGTGTCTGTCGAGGGCTCTGGTGGACAAAGGATGATTCGTGTCTGTCGAGGGTTCTGGCGGACAAGGGATGATTCATGTCTGTTGAGGGTTCTAATGAATAATGGGTAATCCATGCGGAAGCCCTGGGAATAGCATAAAGCGAATGCCTGGCCCAACTGATATCACAGGGAAACGGGGACAATGCCAAAGCTGGCACAGGCCTGCCAGCATAGAAGAACAAAAGCTGATACAGATATGGCAAATAAATTCAAAAACGGGGGAACGGAAATATGACCGAGGAAATGTCAATCATCAGCAGTGAAGCTTACAACGCGGCGCGGGAGATCCTGGAAATCGCAAAGCTGGAAGAGGGGGACATCTTCGTGGTGGGCTGCTCCACCAGCGAGGTGTCCGGGGCGAACATAGGCACCTTTTCCAGCCCGGAGCTGGCGGAGGTGGTATTCGGCAGCATCTACCAGGCCACCCAGGAGACGGGGGTCTACCTGGCCGCCCAGTGCTGCGAGCATCTCAACCGGGCCCTGATACTGGAAAAGGAAGCGGCGGCCAGGTATGGGTACGAGATCGTCAGCGTGATCCCCCAGCCAAAGGCGGGAGGGGCTTTTGCCACGGCGGCATACAAGACCTTCGAGGAGCCGGTGGCGGTGGAGCATATCAGGGCCAGGGCGGGCATGGACATCGGCGATACCCTGATTGGGATGCATCTTCAGGATGTGGCCGTACCGGTTCGGATCCGCACCAGGGAAATCGGAGACGCCCACGTAGTCTGCGCCCGCACCCGCCCGAAATTCATCGGCGGCATCCGGGCAATCTATGATGAAGATATGCTATAAGCCTGTAACGCTTTTCTGAAACATTGATTTTACGCTATTTAGCAGGTCATGGCATACTTATAGCGTCATAATTATTCTTACTTTGCTCCAAAACCGAAATTGCAACAGCAATCAGCATATGCGCCAAAGTAAAGATATTAAAGTCGTTTACTATAATTTGAAATCGTTACAGATAAACAGGTCGCAGCAATTCTATATTTTGTCGAATTGCTGCGACTTCATTCATTTATGCTGCACGCCAATGAAATTTGCGGCAAAGCATAGCGAAAAACTGTCAGCCCTGAAGCGAATAAAAACAGTCCGGAATCAGCGTCACCGAACGCGCCTGGTCCGACTAGATTCCCGGCAGCCTGAACGAATGCGCCTGGCCCAATCAGATTCCCGGCAGCCTGAACGAATGCTCCTGGCCCAATCAGATTCTCAGCAGCCTGGCCGCATTCCCTCCAAGAATCGCTTCCTGCTCCTCCACAGTAAGACCGCTTTCCCTGACAGCGGCAATCATCTCCCGCTGCCCGCTCCAGGGACTGTCCGTCCCGAAGAGAATCCGCTCCGCCCCATGATTGCGCACCATCCTTAAGAATTGCTCCCTGGAAATCGGCGGATCCTCCAGAGGACTGCGCACCATGCCCGGAGCCGGTTCGATGGGAAGCAGGGAAAACGCTGTATCCAGCCACACGTCCCGTCCTAAGATGCGCTCCTCCACTTCCTCCCAGCATCTCCAGCCGCCCATATGCGCCAGCACGAATTTCTGCGGATTCACCGTATCCAGCACAGCCACGATCCTATCCACCGAAGAAGCGTCCTGTCCCGGATAGCCGATATCGAATCCCGCGTGAGTTATGACAATCATGTCATTTTCACAGGCGCACTCGATGATGCGGAGATATCGGATATCGTCCAGGGGAACCTCCTGGAACACCGGATGAATCTTGATCCCTTTCACGCCCTTCTCCGCCAGGCTGCGTATGATCAGGCGATAGTCCTCATTGTCCGGATGGATTCCACCAAAGGACAGAAACCCCGTCTCCCCGAAATGCTCGTTGACCTCCACGGCAATCCGGTTCACTTCCGCCTGCTGCCCCGGCCTGGTCACCACCGGGAGCAGCACCGAATAGTCCACCCCCGCCTGTCTCATGGAATCCCGCAGCGCCCTTGCCGTCCCGTCCAGATAGTTCAGCGCCCTGGCATTCTTCGCCAGCTTGCTGATTGCCCGTCCCGCAATCTCCTCTGGAAATGTATGTGTATGAAAATCGATGATCATATTCTTCCTCCATTTTGCCTTGCCTTATATCCGCTCTGCTCCGTCCAATCCCATACGTCCGTAAGGCCTGTACCGTCTTCTGTAATATATACTGCGCATCGGTTAAATTTGCAGCATAAGTCTTCCCTATTCAGTATACTCCAAATTCAGTAAATTTGTCTATCAAAAAGTCAACGGAGAAAATGTGTGATTCCTACACTTTCTCCGCCGAGTTTCTGTGTTTCTGTGTCTTTTGCCGTTGTCTGATCCGCTGCCTGATGCCCCGTTAACGGCATCTGCCGGATTCTGCTCAACTGTCTTTCTTCATTCTCCCTCTGGCCACGCAATTCACGATGCCGAGCAGCGCAACGAACAGCAGAGCGGCGATAGGCCACACCATAGCCGCCCAGGCCCAGTCCTCCGTGCGGAAGCCGACGGCCAGGAAGATGGCTGTCACTACGCACCAGTAGGCCCCCGGGAAAAAGGATGTCTTCTTTTTCAGCTCTTTCTTCTCCTGGGTATAATCCCCTTCCTGAAGCAGCTTGTCGAAACTGCCCTGGATGCTGCCTGACCATACGAACAGGAACGCCGCCACGGCCACCAGCAGCAATAACAGAGCCATAGAATAAATCAAAATCAAGTCCCCCATGGAAAACGCCGCAGCCATCATCATGGGCACCACACCGATGATGCAAAGCGTGACCCCCGCTACAATGCACATGCGGTAACGCCCGGCAAAGTCCTCTTTCTTCTTCCTGACGATTCCTTCCACCCCATATTGCAGAACCAGCTTTTCCTCCTCCAGATACTTGTACTTTTCCAGCTGCATATCGCACAGGATGAAGAATGCCACGGCAATAGCAACTACCACCAGCAAAATGGTCACCCCGATTCCTCCCGCCATGTCCTCCCCGATGATAGGGGCTCCGGTCTTCCCATTGTATTCCGACAGCCCTCCCAACAGGATGACAGGGATGGGCGACAGAATGCACAGAACAGCCGCAGCGGCCATCCGCCCCGCCAGCTTCCGAACCAGACCCAGGAAGCTGTCAGCCTCCTCCACGGACACCTTCCGCGTCTGGGGCGCTTCATAGACATCCTCCACTTCCGCCGGAACCTCCTTCTCCAGTTCGTCCTTCAGCAGATAATCCGTGCTGACCCCGAACAGTCCGCTCAGGGCAATGATTTTGTCGATGTCGGGGATGGACGCGCCGCTCTCCCATTTGCTCACAGACTGCCTGGAGATATTCAGCTTCTCCGCCAGCTCCTCCTGTGACCAGTTGTTCTTCTTCCTCAATGCCTGTACCTTTTCTGCTAAAATCATATCTTCCTCTGCCGCTGTCCGCGGCTTTTCCTTTCCGCACCTTTCGTGCTTTCTGTGTGTTTCCATGCACGAATCGTAGCAAAAAAGCCGGTTGACAACCACCAATTACGCTTGGAAATCTGTCAACCGGCAGTTGCGGCGACATTTTTGTTCTTATTTTCCTCCTGTTTATTCCCGTTTTGATTGTCAATGTTTCATCTTGCATTCAGGCTCTGGGCGAAGACAAGGTAGCAGGCAAAGTCCCCCAGGCGCTTACGGCAGTTGGGATTCTCCGCTTCATCCCCCAGGACATCCCGCCATCCGGCAGACTTCCCCTGGATTTTCAGGTACCTGGCCAGCTGGTTGAAGGACAGGATGACCATGTTGTGGCGCGAAGTCCTTGCGGCATCATTCTCCATCTTTTCCTCCCGGCTCCACAAAGGCCAATGGGCGCGGGAATCCATATACTTCACTGCGGCGGCAAGCAAGTCGCTGTACAGTTCCAGCGCATCTTCGTCACTGCCGATTTCCTCCGCCATCTCCCGGTGCAGAGCCGCCATCTCCTCCAGCGCAAGGCTCATCGGCATCAATCTGTAATCTTCATATATAGCAGTCATGGCAATATCCTCCCCATAATCATCCGTAATTTTCGTATATGGCGGCCATATCAATATTCTCCCCATGGTCATCAGGCGTCCGTCAGCACATATTCATCCCTGTCTTCTTCCACATGGAAAAGCATGTCAGGAAACCGGGCAGTTCCCTTAATCTTCTGGCGCTGCTCAAGACTGCTATTTTTCATAAGGAAAGCGCCGGGCAGCAATCTGCTGTGCTGATATCTCTTCAGATATGATATTTTTGAAATAGCTGCTGTTGAAATAATCTGTCAGATGTGGAGCGCAGCAAATCCTCCTGGCGCCCTTCGGCAAGGAGACGCTGTATCAGCTTATTCGTGCGTCGGTTCATCTCTTCCGCTCCTCGCTTTGCACCTTTCTTTTCCGCATGCCTCTTTATCTCTTCCAACGCTTCGCACAAATCCCCTTCCTCCTCTCCGCTCTCTTCATTTAATGTAAATTGCAGGCTTTCCCTGATGTCCTTTATATTCGTACATACATCTATGACATCCACCGCACTCTTCGGAATCCTTGTAAAAAAATCCCTGTTCTCCCAGATATATTTCTCATACTGTATCCTGGATCTGGTGTACCTCATGATTCCCAGCACATATTTCAGATCCGAGTCCATCTTCTGCAAATCGCTCTCCGGGATGGCGCGCATGGAAATCAGGTTCACCCTGTAATCTCCCACCAGCCCCATCATCTTTTCCGGTAGCGCCCCAATATCCGTCATCATCCCCCTTAAAGTCAGGGGGCCTTCCCACTTCTTTTTCCCCCAATACAGAGTCAAGTCCAGAATCGGCTCAATCTGATTCTCTTTTTTGTAATGGTACTTATAATCGTCTTCTTCTCCATATTTCTCTTCCTTAAGCACATTCTGCTCCTGTACCTCTTCGATTTCCTTTCCGTAGGACAGACAGTCCAATTCCATCAAACGCCACGGATAAGTCAGATTCATAGAGTCCTGATTCTCCAGGGCCAGCTTGAAGCTTACCCCGCACATGCTGGCATTCCCTATGAAATCCCTCTGGCGGAAGGACAGCTTCCCCCTGGCGTTCCGGACAGTATAGAACCCTTTCGCCTCCACACACTGCCAGTCCTGCGGCAGCTTTTCTCCGATGTAATACTCCAGCACTGAACGTATCCTGTCAGGACGGTTCATATATACCGCCAGTGCATTGTTCGGCTCACCCATTTGCCCTCCTCATATTCATTTTCTGGTATTAAGCAGGGTTTCTGAATGACGGAATTACAGATTGAAAAGCCTTGCAGGCACATGGCCTGGATTTAGAAAATCCTGCTCAAAGAATTTGGTTACTGAATTTACTATAACATATCTGTTGAATACGCGCAATAATTGTTTTTATATACATAATAGTTTGTTTATTCGTTAATTTAAAAAATACCACTGAAAGCAATCCGAAAAGAATTCTTTCAAATCGCTACTGTCCATCCACAATTAATTTTGCCGTGTTCCATTGCGGGAACTCCGCAGCGAGACCAATCCAATCACCCCAATTACTACAGCCGCAAACAAAAAAATCCAATAATATCTGCTGACACGCCCTACCATCACACTGACATATAGCAACCTTGTTCCTCTCGTATTCCAGAACAGCCATATCGACAATAGAATCAGAAGAAATGCTGCCGCTACTTCCACATAACCTGCAGTTTTCTTTCTGCTTGTTTTATCGTCCATATCTATACTTTTTGCTTTTCTGTTTTTCTTATCTTTCCTTTTGTGATTTGTTTTGTCTAGGGCAGTTTTTCCTATCCTCTCTTGCTCTTTTTCTGCAATTCCCTTTTTTGCTTCCGCAGCTTCCGCTTTCGATTCTTTTGGAATTTCACTTCCGTCCGTAGCCTTTGCTTCTGTCTGTTTTTCGCTTACGTCCTCCGCGCTTTCTTCTGCCGCTTTCGTCTCTTCACCCACATCCTCTGTCTCTTCTTTTATCCCATCCCCTTCTTCGTTCACGTCCCCCATCTTCTCATCTGTCTCTTCTTCCTTTTCCCCCTTGCCCTCTGGCTTCTCTTCCATGCCCTCCGGCCTTTCATCCACTGTCTCCGGCTGTCTTTCCGCAATCTTCTGCATTTCTTCGATATTCTCCAATTTGTCTTCCATGTTCTTTTCTCCGTATAATTTTATTCTCTATTCCGCCTTATATCATTCCGTTTCCATCATTGAACCGCCCACCTGATGAAAATAATCGGCCAGAGGAGCCTTATCCTGTTCTGCTTCAATTTCATCATAGGACACGCCTACATGATACTCCCGCTCTGAAAACGCATCGTTGATATCTGAAGAAATTCTGATAGTTCTTGTAAATATCTCTGGTTCTGTTATCACCCGGAACTCAATCACATAATCATTTGTCATATATTGCCCGACACTGGAATATATCTCACTCAACATGCTGCTGGAATCCGCCTGTATGAACTTCCCGCCGCATTTCCTGGCAATATAACTCAGATACTCCGTGTCCGCACCGCCAAATCCAATGGTATATACATAAATATTCTTGCGCACCAGCTCGTCCAAGACTTCATCTATCATCCCGGCATTCCCATCCTCTCCATCCGACAACAGTATAATCACCCGTCTGCCGACCCTAGATTCCAAAGTCTGCCCCGCCAGTTTGAGGCCTGAATAAATGTCGGTACCACCATTAGCCTCCAATGACGCTATCCCATGCAGGACACTATTTTTGCTCTCCGTAATCGCATTGACCAATTGTGCGCTGCTGTCAAATGCCACCAGTCCTACCCCTATCGTCTCGTCTATCGTTTTGACAAAATTGGTCACCGCCTGCTTAGTATCCTCCATCGGAGTACCTCCCATACTCCCGCTGCGATCCACTACCAAGACAACCGACATATCCTGAGCATCCCGCAGTTCTTCTATATTCAATAATTCAAAATCCTCCAAATCGCTCCCCATCTCCACTAACGAGAAATTCTGCTTCGTCAGACTGCCATCCAATTCCATAGACATGTTCACTGTCACTCGTACTGTGGGGAAATCCGTAGCATCGATGTTCCTGATAATCAATCCATTATATAGTCCATCCAAAACACCCAGGACAAAACCATAAAACGTCCTTTCGCCATATTGATAATAGTTTTCTATAAAACCGAGCATTTTCGCGATACGGTTCCATAATACACCAATATCATCATTCCTTTCATATGTATAAGATAAATAATCCTCCTGATTGCCCTGATCTGTATATGCCCTCAGAAAATCAGAAAGCATCAGGCCCACCGGTTCATCATCCGTCCGATTTGCCGTAACCGCCTCAACTAAACATTCCTTGGCCTTTTCGTCCTGTCCCGCCTGATAATATAATTGCGCAAGCTCTATCTTGTATGCCGCGGTGTCTCGCTCTGTGACAGGAGTCGTCGCCGCCATAAAGTTGATTGCTTTCAGTCCTGGTATTGCATTGATTTCCTGTTGAATCTCCTCTATTCTGCTTTGCAGGCTATCCATCTTTTGAATAGTCTTGCTTTTCTTTGAATTCAGGGTCTCCTGTGCATATTGCGCTTCCAGTTCGCGCAATTCCTCCCTTAATTGCGCCTGCTGATTCTGCAATTTCATAGTCTGGTCGTCTTCTGTCAGGTACATCCCTTGTAATGCTGCAAGATTCGCCACTGTCGCCCTGTTTTCAAATGTACCACTTTCCAGATATAAGCTTTCCGCTTTTTCATATGCTTTTCTATAGTCGCTTGTCTGAACCGCATAAGCAATCTGCGCCTTTTGAGACATCAGAGAATTGTCTTTCTCCAGTAACATCTCTATGGAACTATCTCCTCTGCCTGCCATCAGATCCACAATGGCAAGTATGCTGTCATCGGCCTTTTCGGTAGAGATGCCGTTCTGAACCTGCAGCAGAAGCGGCACCAGTGCCTGGCGTGTATCTTCTGCCTGAGCGAGATAGTATTCTGCCGACAGCTCCGGCTCCTCCCCCATTTCCTCCAACGCTCCCTTATAAATCATGCGCGCAGAAGAGATTATCTTATCCTCCCCGCTCTCCAGATATTTATCTGCATAGCTGATTCCAACCTCATAGTCCGTCTGAAATCCGGCCGCCAGCACCAACAATCTCTCCGATACTGGGTTCGGCTTCATCTGCTCTGTTTGTGCCGACAGTATCCTTCCCTGTTCATAATCACCGGACTCTATCAGTTTGGATGCAACATAATTCTGCTGCTCAATCATGACATTCTTCTTATGTATCTTCCACGCGCAAGTGCCGCCGCATATAGCCGCTACCGCCAAAACAGCCACTGCAATCCCAATGTATTTTATTTTCTTCTTCATCTCATCCTATCTCCTGCACCCATCATCTTTTCACGTCCATATCATCTCTCCGCGCCTAAGCTGAGCAAGTCCACATCCAGCCTGGTCAGATGCGGATAAATGTTGCGCACTGCCTCCGGGTTGCCCACAGGATTGTCCCGCACCATCAGCACCTGCAGCTTCCCCAGACTCGTTATGCTGCTGATGTCCGTCACCTGATTATGGTACATCCATAGCTGCTGCAGGTTCTCCATTCCTGACACAGGAGAAATATCCTCCACCTGATTATCCGAGAAATCAAGATAGACAAGCTGCTTCAAGTTTGATACTGGCTGTATGCTCCTGATATTATTTCCCCATACTCCCAGAGAATCCAGCTCCGTAAGGCCTGACAATGCAGAGATATCGCTAATATTGTTCCAGCCCAGGTTGAGCTTCGTGAGTTGAACCATACCGCGCAGCACCTCGATATCCTGGCTGTCCAGATTATCGCCCACTAAAGAAAGCTCTTTCACAGCAGTACAGTCTGCCAGGGCGCTGAT
>ERZ808037.1881-NODE-1881-length-12130-cov-15.973948_pt1 | contig 12130 bp, 12 predicted proteins | sample MGYA00380190_ERZ808037 | MGnify/ENA primary metagenome ERZ808037 (study PRJEB31490, sample SAMN06133399) | mouse gut metagenome | isolation source: J9 | host: mice | place: China: Chengdu | collected 2015-05 ...
GGAAGATATGACATTATGCTGGAACCAAGAAATACGGAGAATGATGGGATTATCATAGAGTTTAAAGTGCAGGATGAGGAGGAAAAGGAGCTGTCCGATACGGTGCGGGAGGCGCTGCGGCAGATAGAGGAGAAAGGCTATCAGGCCAATCTGACAGCGAAGGGGATACCAAAGGAGCGCATACGGAAGTACGGGTTTGCGTTTTGTGGGAAGAGGGTGTTGATTGGCACAGTCCGCGTGACGTAGGAAACCAGGGAAACGTCAGCATAGAAACCAATATCAGACAGGAGGATATTGCGAAGGTCAATATACTTGACGGGTGTTTTACTGAATTGAGCAAGGTATTTTCCGGCTAAACAGGAGAGGAATCGGATTTGAAGCTATAACAACATTAAACGGCGCAAGAATTATTTTGCCTCAGGGCGTGATTGAAAATGGTATCCGCCCTTCCAGTGGGGAAAGTATTTTAGAGAAGGTAGCTGGAATACCGGATCTGCTTTTGTCAGTAGAAACGGGAAAAGGTATTTTTTCAAACGAGCCGATCGCGGAATGGAATGCGGTGGTATTTGACAGGTTTCCGGCACTGCCTACGGAAGGTATCCTATATAAGATATTGCTTAGCGGCAAAAAAGGCGATATACGGCAGGAAGTCCAAAGGGCTTTGACGGCGGATACCTACATGACGGTGGCAGAGGGTAAATTAATACAGATTATGAGCAATGCGGCTACCAAATGGAATGGGATCAGAGCCATGCTTAAGGCTGTGGGTGTGGAGCCAAAGGAGGCAGTGTATTTTGGAGATGATCATGACGATATAGAACCCCTGAAAAAATGTGGTGTAGGCGTTGCCGTTGCCAATGGAATTAAAGAGGCGCTTGACGCAGCAGATTTTGTCACGGAAACGAATGACAGGGACGGTGTTGCCAGATACATTGAAAATACTATTTTGCAACGCTGCCCCTCTCAGCCTCATAAATCTCCCGCACCTACCTGCGGCAGCGCCAAATGGTGAGCCAGCAGAGCGGATTCCATACATGGATAAGATTGTATGCTTGGAGCTGCCGGAGCAGGCGCAGGAACAAAAAACATACAGACGCGATAAGGGGAAGGCTGAGGGAAATTTATTTTTCTTTTTTGCTTTCCCCTTTTTTTGCTTTCTTTAGCTTCGGTGTCAGCCGATCGTACTGGATGATGGCTTCGCCGGTTTGCAGATTGATTTTTTCCTTCTTCAGTAATGTATAGCGTGGCTGCCCCTGCGCATAATCTTTCTCCGCTTTGGGAAAGAATGTGCGGCATACCTGTGTGTCCCTGTCCATGCGCCGGGCAAGAAACAGGTAGACCGGATTTCCTTCAAAATTGTTTTGCAAAAGATAGTCTGCCTGAATCAGAGAAAAGGTATGTATTTTAGAATTATACCGAAATATAATTTCGTTGCTGTCCAGAAATTCTTCTAAATGGGCAAGTGGTCTCAGGCGCGATTCCATCTGTTGAAAAAATGCACTCTGCTGCGCTTGGGAGAGAGTCTGCTTGCCGGATAGAATCTCCTGCATGATGGCGGCTCTCTTACCGGTCAGGAAGCGCACGTTATCCGTTAGTTTATGCAGACCAGCCAGATGATGAAAGTCTGCCCGGTCAAAGGAGATCGCAAACTCCAATTTCCTTCCTTTTCGTCCTGCGATAATATGGTACTGATAGGGCAGTAGCAGCTCAAAGCCCTCCGCACACGCTTGTAATAAGTCCATTCCCATTCCTTTTTTATACAATCGAGTAGGGGAGAATTTTTGCCCCTACTCGTGTGCCGGGCACCCGTCAGCTCCTCTGACATTTTCCTTTGGGTGCCCGTGTGCATAGCAAAAACCCCGCCTTACGGCAGGGTTTTCTGGTGCATTTTCTTTCAGCTTCTGCGCCTACGCCGGTTTGAGGTTTCACTGCACAACCCCTCCTGAAAGCTCCATAAGACAATGCCTGCCGGCGCACCCTCTTACTTCAACGCTTTGACAGACACACGCCGTTGCCTGCCTTGTATTATTATTATACGCAATGGAAGAAAATATGTCAATGATTTTGGTACGCAGCGCTGCCCCTCTCGTAACTATTCAGCCTTCGGCTTCATAGTTACTGAATCCGGCCATTAAAAGTTCGCCTACGGCGAAGGGCCGGATTCACTCTTGGCACAATATACGCTTTCTCACGGTCTGCGCAGTAATTACGCAGACCTGGCTGAATAGTTACCCCCTCTCAGCCTCATAAATCTCCCGCACCTGCCTGCGGCAGCGCCAAATGGTGAGCCAGCAGACTGTCAGGGTAAATCCCGCCCCAAGACTGACGCAGAGGCGGTAGTCAAGTACCTCGCCTATAGCCCCCAGAACAAGGCTGAAAAAACCGCTTGCGGCCATGATGCACATATTTTCAAAAGCGTTCACACGGGCCCGCAGACGTTCCGGAAGGTAGCGCTGGACGCTGGCCTGCCGCATGGCGGCGCTGTTGATGCCCAGAAATCCGGCGCAGGCGCGGTTAAGCAGCATCAGCGGATAGGGAATCCACAGCAGGCACATATCCATGATTTCATAAAATTGGTAGACGCGGAAAGCAAAGCCGAATTTCTTTTTTGCAGGCAGCTTCATGCGGTACTGCACAACGCCGCCCAGGCTCCGCCCCAGAAATTCGGCCACGGAAAAGAGGGAGTACATGGCGGCGCTAAACCCCGGCGCTGTGCGGAAAAAAGCGATCAAAAGGGGGGAGTAGCCTCCGGCAATTCCGTTTGTGACCGCCATATAAGCGTAAATGCTGCACAGACCCTTTTCCCGCTTCAAATAGTCAACTGCTTCACATAGATCCCTTTTCCAGAGCCGGAAGGAAAACTTCTCTCCGTCCATACGGGGGCGCTCTTCGATTTCGATACAGTTTTCCACCGCTGCCGCCGCAAAGGAGAGCACCGACTGAAAGACCAGCAGCCATCCCACCCCCAGGTGTTCAAAGAGAAGGGCGGACAGGGGCGTCATCACTACCTTCATGACCGGATAGAGCATGGATGAAACCGTATAGCCTTTTTCCTCCATCCCCTCCGGAATCAGCATGGGATAAAAGCTGTTATAGGCCAGCTCGTCCAGCGCTCCCAGACAGGAGAGCAGCAGTGAGAAACCAAGATAGGTGCCATAGGAAAACCTGCCGGACATCAGATAGAGTCCGGCCAGGCCATAGAGTACGCCGTTTAAGAGATCGCCGCCTACCAGAAAGGGCTTTCTCGGCAGCCGATCCATCCAGGGGGCAACAAAAAGCGGGATAAAAAAATAAGGGATAAGCTGTACAGCAAGAATCAGCGAAGAGGCAAGGGTACTTCCGGTTTTGTCAAAGACAAGAAAAGAAAGGGCGAATCCCCCTGCAATACCGCCGATTGCGCCGAGGGCGGAGGCTGTGGTTACCAGTGTGAAGTTTTTTGTCCAAAGTGTCTGTTTCATATCAATCTCCCTATTGCCGTCAGACGGCGTTCTAGTGCTATTTTAGCATTGAGATTAACGTAAAAGAAAGCCCTGGTTTTTGAGAAAATATTCTCAAAAAATGGGGCTAAATCTGCTTTAAAGGAAGTTTTATGGGAAAATCCCGTATCAGCTCGTAAGCCCGGCGGTATTGCCGGCTGGCGGTGTACCATTCCAGCACCCAGGGCAGATGAAAAGCCGCGTATCCGATGGGCAGAGTTTCGCGGCACTGGGAAAAGATATACAGCAATTCTTCTCCATATTGAGGGAAGCCGAGATAGTCCTTATGCTCCAGACGCATCCTCACCAGACGGCACATTTGATGAACCAGGCCAGGATGGGGGTATTGCAGCTGGGACGCCTCCGCCAGGAGCTCTTCCGCCCGGTTCAGAGCGGAAAGAGCCTCTTCTGGCAGTCCCAGCTTTTCGCAGCAGATCGCCAGCTTGTGCAGCTCCATTGCTGTGGGTTCTTCCACTCTGACAAAATAATCATAGGCTTTTTCATAATATCCGGCCTCCAAATGGGCGGACGCGCTGTTGTACCCGATGGTGCGCAATATCTCCTGATCATTCAGAGACTTAGCCAGACGCCGGGCAATGCGGTATTGCAGATTCATGTTTTCAATGTCGATTCTGTTGCAGTAGCAGTTTCCCATATAGACTCTGGCAAGCATCATGGCATGGACATACCCCTCCCTGGCGGCCATGTCATAGGTGTGGTGCAGATATTCCAAAGCTGCTGCGTCGCTTTCTCCCCGCTCATACAGCGCGATTCCTGTTCTCAGACTGATATATACGCAGGGATAAAGCTGCATGGCCTCCTCATACCGGCCCTGCATCATCCGCTGCAGAGCAAGCCGATGCGGGTCAAAAAAGGGCTCCAGCTCCCCGGGAGCCGGCTTTTGGGGATTTGTCAGAAGACCATGAAGCAGGGCCGCATCCAGGGCATGGGGACTGTTTGAAAGAAGTTCCTCCTGATCGGAAAACGCATCCCGAAGGAGGGACAGAGCCTTTTCATCGCAGGAAAACAACGCCTCATAGCAGCGCTTAGTCAGAGCCCCGGCCTTAGCCATGGTCTGAGCGTCGTCATACCAGGGCAAGTTCAGGCGGGCGAAGAGCATACGCAGGATCTCCGGGGAGGCCTCGGTCTTTCCTTGTTCGATTTTTGACAGGTAGGACACTGCGCAAATTCCCCTGCAAAGCCCTTCCTGACTCCAATTGCGTTTCAGCCGCTCCCTTCGGATCACCGCTCCCGGAAATAAAAGCTTCATAGTTGTCACCTCTGATCTTAAATATGGTAAATAGTTTACCTTATGTCAGGATTCTTTTCAATCTTTCTTTACATACCGAAAAGCATATGTTATTATATGTAGTAATGAAAACCATATATTGTGGTTAGAATTAAACGTATGAAATAGTTTTGGAGGTTACTATGAACTATAAAATAATCGCTGACAGTTGTTGTGAATTCCCAAAAGGATATGAGAAGGATCCCGCATACGCCAGGATTCCCTTAAGGCTTGAGGTAGGGCCGGATGTTTTTATTGACGACGAAGGATTTGATCAGAAGCTTTTTCTTGAAAAGGTGGCGGCCTGGCCGGAGAGTCCAAAATCCTCCTGCCCCTCTCCCGAGACGTTTAAGCAGGCCTACCAGACCGATGCCGAAAATGTATTTGTGTTCACACTATCCTCCAAGCTCAGCGGCAGCTATAACAGCGCGGAGCTGGGCAAAAAAATGTATCATGATGAATATGGAGAGAAGAATATTTTCGTGTGCGATTCAGAGTCCGCAAGCTGCGGGGAGACACAGCTTGCCTTCAAGGCCGCAGAGTGGTCAAAGCAGGGGCTTGCCTTTGAAGAGATCTGCAGACGGCTTCGGGACTACAGGGATAAAATGAAAACCTATTTTGTGCTGGATAATCTGGAAACCCTGCGCAAAAACGGCCGGCTCACCGGCATTAAGGCAGTGGTGGCCACCACCCTTAATATTAAGCCTGTGATGGGCTCCCTAAAGGGAGAAATCATTCAGTTAGGCCAGGCAATCGGCAGCAAAAAAGCCCTTGCAAAGATGGCGGAGACAATAGCTAACGAAGCGGTGCAGCCGCAGGAGAGGACGCTGATGATTACCCACTGTAACTGCAAAGAGCGGGCAGAGAAGGTAAAAGAAATGATTCTTGACAAAATCAAGGTGAAGGATGTGGTGATCATGGACACGCAGGGCGTCAGCAGCATGTACGCCAACGACGGCGGCGTGATCGTCACGCTCTAGGGCGTACAGACGGCGGGAATGCAAACACGCTCCGGGAGGCCTGACGGGCCATGGAAACGAAAATACAAATCGGGGTGTTTGTTTCCCGCAGGCTATAGGACAGAAATGGAAACAGGAGCCTTCAGAACGGCAAAAACAAGGGCGATCTGCAAAAACAGGATCAGCGGCATACCGATGACGAAGCTGCGGTGCCTTGTTTTGTGACGAAAGAGGTACATTCCAAGAAGGGAGCCTGCGCTCCCTCCGATGACTGCAACAATAAAAAGGGTTGCTTCCGGAATCCGGAAGGCCCTTTTTTTTGCTTTATACTTATCGATACCCATGAGGGCAAAGCCAATAAAATTGATGACGGCAAGATAAGAGGTTAAAAGTGTGATCACGTCCATAATTATTTCAATTCTCCGCGTTCCTGCATTTTCATGGCGCGTACTTTCGTGGAGAGGCCGAACAGATTGATAAAGCCCTCCGCGTCATGGTGGTCGTAGAGATCTCCGGTGGTAAAGGAAGCAATACTTTCATTATAGAGAGAGTAAGGAGAAGTAGTGCCTGCCTTAATGATGTTGCCCTTGTAAAGCTTGAATTTCACCTCTCCCGTTACATTCTTCTGGGTGGATTCAATAAAGGCCTGAACGGCTTCCCGCAAAGGAGAGAACCACTTTCCTTCATAAACAATCTGGGAGAGCTTATTGCCCATATCCTTTTTCAGGGCGTAGGTATCGCGGTCAAGAATCAGCTCTTCTAACTGCTGGTGCGCTTCATAAAGGATGGTTCCGCCGGGCGTTTCGTATACGCCTCTGGATTTCATGCCGACTACACGGTTTTCAACAATGTCAACAATGCCGATGCCGTGCTTTCCGCCTAATCGGTTTAATTCCCGGATAATGTCGGAAACCTTCATTTCCTTGCCGTTGACCGAGACGGGGATACCGCCCTGGAAGGTCATGGTCACATATTCTCCCTCATCAGGAGCCTTCTGCGGGGTGGTTCCCAGTACCAGAAGGTGGTCAAAGTTGGGCTCGTTGGCAGGGTCTTCCAGCTCCAGGCCCTCATGGCTGATATGCCAGAGGTTTCTGTCACGGCTGTAGCTGGAATCGGCGGAAAAGGGAAGGTCAATGCCGTGAGCCTTGCAGTAGGCGATCTCTGACTCACGGGAGTCCATGGTCCACTTTTCGTTTCTCCAGGCGGCGATAATCTTCAGATCCGGTGCAAGAGCCTTGATACCCAGCTCGAAACGAATCTGATCGTTGCCCTTTCCGGTAGCGCCGTGGCAGATAGCCTTTGCGCCCTCCTTGCGGGCAATTTCCACCAGCTTCTTTGCAATCAGAGGTCTTGCCATAGAGGTTCCCAGAAGGTATTTGTTTTCATATACCGCGTGGGCCTGGACGCAGGGCATAATATACTCGTCGCAAAATTCATCCGTCACGTCAAGTATGTATAATTTTTCAGCGCCGCAGAACTTGGCTCTCTCTTCCAGTCCGTCAAGCTCATCGCCCTGTCCGCAGTCGATGCAGACACAGATTACTTCATAATCAAAATTTTCTTTCAGCCAGGGAATGATTGCAGTGGTGTCAAGTCCCCCGGAATAAGCTAAAACTACTTTTTCTTTCATAGATAAATTCCTCCGGTTTGTGTGCTTTTCTATGACACTATACAACAAACAGGCGCGAAATGCAATACCCTGATCTTGCATAAATAAAAATTATTTTTTATTTTTATGCACAAAAATAAAAAATAATTGCATAATATACAGAAAAGATGTATAATGATGCATCATGTGGGACAGGCAGGAGGGGAATTTTGATTTTGTGGTTGAGATTTTAAATAGGTTAGAGTATGATTGTTAGGAATAAATTCAGGGCAGGCCCGCGTCTTCCCGTAAACAAGGGAGTTGTGCCGGGGGATTGTCAAAAGAAGGAGCAGGAAAACAAATGACGAAAATAAAAGTTTTTATTGACGGCAGGGAGGGCACCACAGGGCTTAGGATCAACGAGAGATTTGAAGGCAGAAAGGATGTGGAGCTGCTTTCCATTGACCCTGATAAGCGTAAGGATATAGAAGAGAGAAAGCGGCTGATCAACCAGTCGGATATTACCTTTCTGTGTCTGCCGGATGATGCGGCAAGGCAGTCGGTGGGGCTGATCGAAAATGACCGGGTGAGAGTGATCGACACCTCCACAGCCCACAGGACGGAGGAAGGATGGGCGTACGGATTTCCGGAATTGTCCGGGGCTCACCGGCAGAGGATCGCGGAAGGAAAAAGAATTGCAGTGCCGGGGTGCCATGCAACCGGGCTTATTTCCTTGGTTTATCCTCTGATCGCGGAGGGAATCCTTGCGGCGGATTATCCGGTAGCTGCCTTTTCCCTGACAGGCTACAGCGGAGGGGGCAAAAAAATGATTGCGGAGTATGAAGGAGCCCAGAGGGATAAAACCCTTGATGCGCCCAGGGAATATGCCCTTTCCCAGAAACACAAGCATTTAAAGGAAATGAAGAAGATCACAGGGCTGAAGAGAGAGCCCCTGTTTTCCCCCATTGTGGCGGATTATTACAGCGGGATGGCAGTATCCGTTCCTTTATACAGTGAACTCTTAAATAAAGAAAAGACGCCGCAGGGACTTGCCCGGTTCTTTGCGGATTTCTACTGGGGACAGCCCCTGATTCAGGTGATGCCCTATGGAGCGGAGGCCGGGCTCCAGGGAGGGATGCTTGCCGGAAACGGCTGCAGCGGCTGGGACGGCCTGCGGATTTTCGTTACGGGAAACGAAGAGAGAATCCTGCTTTCCGCCCATTTTGACAACCTGGGGAAGGGGGCTTCCGGCGCGGCGATTCAGTGTCTGAATGTGATGCTGGGCTGTGAGGAGAATAAGGGGTTAAGCCTGTGAATCCGCTGATACATGATACCAGGCTTTATGATGATATTCCCCGGGAGGAGGGAAGGCTGCCGAGAGAAATGTCGGTCTACCGGCTGCTCAAAGAGCTGGGCATTGCCTATCTGCGGCTGGATCATGAGCCTATGGCGACCCTTGAGGCCTGCCGGGGTGTGGACGAGCTGCTGCAGATTTCCATGTGCAAAAACCTGTTTTTGTGTAATGCCCAAAAGACGGACTTTTATCTTTTGCTGATGCCGGGAGAGAAAAAGTTTAAGACTAGGGAGCTCTCGGGTCAGATCGGGAGTACAAGGCTTTCCTTTGCGCCGCAGGAGTTTATGGAGGAGTATCTCCATATTTCCCCGGGAGCCGTGAGTATTATGGGGCTCATGAACGACAGGGAAGGGCGTGTGAGGCTGGTAATCGATGAGGATGTGCTGAAGGAGGAGTTTCTTGGGTGCCACCCTTGTGTCAACACGGCAAGCCTGAAGGTAAGGACAGAGGATATACTCACAAAGTTCCTGCCCTGCACCGGGCATGAATACCGGGCGGTGCATCTGACGGGCGAAAATGTGAGGGAGAAAGAACAGACGGAAACGGAGTAAGAAGATGACGATCAGGACAATGACCATAGAAGATTATGAGGAGGTTTATGCCCTTTGGAAAAGTATCCGGGGGTTTGCCATGCGCAGTCTGGATGATTCCAGAGAAGGGGTGGAGCGTTTCCTGCGGCGAAATCCTGCCTCCAGCGTGGTGGCGGTGGAGGACGGAAAAGTGGTGGGAAGCATTCTCTGCGGCCACGACGGGCGCAGGGGCTGTTTGTATCATGTGTGTGTCCATGAAAATTACCGCATGAGGGGCATAGGCAAGGCCATGGTGGTGCATTGCATGGAAGAACTGGAAAAGGAGCAGATCAGCAAGGTATCACTCATCGCCTTTACCCAGAATGATATTGGAAATGCCTTCTGGAAGGAGATCGGCTGGACAAGGCGTGAGGATTTGAATTATTATGATTTTGTATTAAACCATGGAAATATAGAGAAGTTTAACCGGTAGAGATGCGGGAAGGGTCAAAGCGCGCCCGGGATCAGGAACCGGGAAGGGCGGGCAGGAAGGCAGAAAGGACAGGAGGCAGAGATGGAACAGATTACAGGCGGCGTGACCGCAGCAAAAGGATTCGAGGCCGCAGGGGTGCAGGCCAAAATCAAATATCAGAATCGAAAGGATATGGCGCTGATTTACAGCCAGGCGCCCTGTGTGCTGGCAGGGACCTTTACCAGCAATGTGGTGAAGGCGGCGCCGGTTTTGTGGGATCAGAAAATCGTGGAGCAGGAGCCATTCGCTCAGGCAGTGATTGTGAACGCGGGGATTGCCAATGCCTGTACCGGAAAAGAGGGCTTTGACCTCTGTGAAAGGACGGCCAGACGGGCTGCGGAGGTTCTCGGCATTCCCGAAAGGAGTGTGCTGGTAGCCTCCACAGGGGTGATCGGTATGCAGCTTCCCATTGATAAAATCGAGGCGGGAGTCGAAAGCCTTGCCGGGAAAAAGGCGGGCACTTTGGAGGCGGGAACACTGGCGGCCGAGGCAATCATGACCACAGATACGATTTCCAAGCAGGCTGCCGCCCGGATTATGGTTGGCGGTACGGCGGTAACCATAGGCGGGATGAGCAAGGGCTCGGGCATGATTCATCCCAACATGTGTACCATGCTTGGCTTTGTGACCACGGATGCGGTGATCTCTAAAGAGCTTTTGACCAAAGCCCTGAAGGAGGATGTGAAGGATACCTTCAATATGATTTCCGTTGACGGAGATACCTCCACCAACGATACCCTGCTCCTGATGGCCAACGGAATGGCCGGGAATCCGGAAATTCTGGACGGGACGCCGGAATATGAGGAGTTTAAGAGCGCCCTGCACTATGTCAACCAGTCCCTGGCCAAGATGATGGCAGGGGACGGGGAGGGGGCCAGGGCCCTGTTAGAAGTGAAGGTGGAGGGAGCCCGCACCAGGGAGGAAGCCAGGATTTTAAGTAAATCGGTGGTGGGCTCCAGCCTGGTGAAAGCCGCCGTTTACGGGCATGACGCCAATTGGGGAAGGATTTTGTGCGCTCTGGGCTACAGCGGCGTTTCCTTTGACCCGGAGAAGGTGGACGTTTATTTTGTGAGCAGTGAAGGCCAGGTTCAGGTATGTAAAAACGGGATGGCCGCTGACTACAGCGAGGAAGAGGCCGCAAAAATTTTGTCCCAGCCGGAGGTGACGGTTCTGGCCCGGCTCTATGAGGGGAGCGAAAGCGCCACGGCCTGGGGGTGCGATCTGACCTGTGATTATGTGAAGATCAATGCGGATTACCGGAGCTGAGCGGAGAAGGAACGGAGGTTAAGATGGACAAGGACATTAAGGAAGTACTGAAAAAGGCGGAGGTCTTGATCGAAGCCCTTCCCTATATACAAAAATTCAACCGCAAGATTATTGTGGTAAAGTACGGCGGCTCTGCCATGAGCAACGAGGAACTGCAAAAGAACGTGATCAAGGATGTGACGCTATTAAAGCTGGTGGGCTTTAAGCCCATTATCGTCCACGGCGGCGGCAAGGAGATCAGCCGCTGGGTGGGCAAGGTGGGAAAGGAGGCTCAGTTTGTAGGCGGCCTTCGGGTCACCGACGCAGAAACCATGGAGATTGCGGAGATGGTGCTTGGCCGGGTGGGAAAACAGCTTGTGACCATGGTGCAGGAGCTGGGAGTGAAGGCTGTTGGCATCAGCGGCAAGGACGGCGGCCTGATTCAGGTGGAGAAGAAGCTTTCGGACGGGAAGGACATCGGTTTTGTGGGGGAGATTACCCAGGTCAATCCCAAGATCCTTTATGACCTTCTGGAAAAGGATTTTCTTCCCATTGTATCCTCTGTGGGGCTGGACGAGAAGTTTGCAACCTATAATATCAATGCAGATGACGCCGCCTGCGCCGTTGCCAGGGCTGTGGGGGCGGACAAGCTGGTATTTCTGACGGATGTTGAAGGACTTTATGGGGACATCAACGATAAAAGCTCTTTTATTCCAAGGCTGACGGCCTCGGAGGCGGACGCCATGATTGAAGGGGGAACGATTGGGGGCGGGATGCTGCCCAAGCTCAGCAACTGCACCGCGGCAGTGAAAAACGGCGTGAATAAGGTGCATATTCTGGACGGACGCATTCCCCACTGTCTGCTTTTGGAAATTTTCACCAACGAAGGGGTTGGGACGATGATTTTGCGGGATGAAGATAAAGGTGAAGTAAACCGCTGAGGGCGGATTTGCGAAAGGCCGCAGATGGGAACTGCATACGCGGATTTTGCATGGCGCTGCCGGGAAAAACTGGAGGTTAGGTTGAAAGAAAAATGTAAAAAAAGCCAAAACAGTACCAGAGCGCCAGTAAACTGCCGCTTTCACAGGAAGATTCTATAAGTGGAGGGTATCAGGCTGTAGCAACAGGAGGGATAATTGTAAAGCCTCTCTTCTCCAGACGTTTGACTGCATTCTTATC
>ERZ808037.1882-NODE-1882-length-12129-cov-9.799867_pt1 | contig 12129 bp, 13 predicted proteins | sample MGYA00380190_ERZ808037 | MGnify/ENA primary metagenome ERZ808037 (study PRJEB31490, sample SAMN06133399) | mouse gut metagenome | isolation source: J9 | host: mice | place: China: Chengdu | collected 2015-05 ...
TGTATTCAGCCAATACAGGATTCCATTGAGCATTACCCGATTGTCTTTTCCGGGTCTTCCGCCATGCGCCGGCTTTTTTGGCGGCAGCAGCTCTTTTACTTTATTCCATTGTTCTTCTGTCAATTCATGTCGCTTCATACCTCTACTTTATTGCTGGTTCCTTATTTTGTCCTGCGTTTGTTTGAAGACACCCTCTAGGGTTTCCAAATGTATCATCTGTATCATCCCTGACCCGGCCAGTAAACAAGAGATACTTCTCGATGGATGCGGAGGTTATACCACTAAGATTCTTCAGCAAATAAGAATTCATAGTTTTTCGCCTCCCCTCACCTTTTTCATAAGGTCAACCAAGACCGCTGGTGAGAAAATCTGATAGTCGGGTATAGTAATTCTCTTTGTCGCTTGATTAGTGGTTGGTTCTCAGACTTCTAGAGAACGCCACCATGCACATTTTCTCATAACTAACTGCTCGGCCGTAACCTCAAGCCCACTCATCACTATTTGGGGGTAGAGCGAGAAGTATTAAAATATTCGATAATGTAGAGCTTTCGACAACTAAATCATTGTAATTTTTGCACTCAAGATCGTAAATTACAAATCCATTCTCAAAGGTCACATCGCATGAGCTTTTCAGTTGAAAGTTTATTCCAAAGCAACTATCCACATACCGCTCATTGCGGTTAATGATATCCTTTGTCGTGCCGTCGATTCCATAGTCAAAGTCGGTTTTGCCAAAGTTGAATCCAGCCTTGGCAATAACAGCGCAGATATATGCTTGGCTAAGTGCCTCTTTTTGATGCCGAACAGTTATTAGCATATGTCTCACCGTCCAATCCACTATGTGCTTTATGTGAATTATAATACTATAGCAGAAATTCTTTTGCAATACTTTATTTGGCTAAACTCGATAGTTTGAATCAGAACATTGGTGTACAAACGCAAACGCTTTCTAACTGCACATCGAAGCATTCTTTTGAGCCGATAGCGGGAGAAGGCTGCTACAAAGCCCGTTTTTCATATTTTCAATTCATTTTTACTGATCGCAGTAGCTTTTTGCTCCACCTTTTCGATATACTCACCTCACAATCAACGAGAGGCGGGTGTATATGAACAAACAGCGAACCGGACACATCCAGCAACGGGAGAATGTCCTTTGGGAAGGCCAGTACGTTTACGAGCAGGAGCGTAGAAGTATCTACGGTAAAACACGAGAGGAGGTATCGCAGCAGTTGGATGAGATTATTACATCTATCGAAAAAGGAAACTATATTCGCCCTAATCAACATACGCTGCTTTCTTGGTTGCGAGAATGGTTAGATTCCTATGCCAAGCCGACTTTACGACCAGCAACATTCACAAACTATGAAATGACCATTGAGAAACATTTCAACACCAGGTTTGGCAAGGTCAAACTGAGAAACGTATCTACACGAATGCTCCAAGACTTCTTCAACGAAAAACTAGTTTCAGGTAGGGCAGACAGAAAATCTGGCGGTTTTTCATCTAAAACGCTGAAAAACATGAAGTATATGCTTCATGTAGCCTTTGGTCAGGCATATCACAATGACTTAATCTCATCTAATCCAGTCAATGGTGTTCAGCTTCCAGTACCGGATGGACCAGAACAGCGAGTCCTAACACCAAAAGAAAAGGAGCAGACCTGCGCCCACGTGGCAACACTTTGTACAGTTCCAGCGCAGGGTGTGGTTCTCCTTTTAACTTGTGGCCTGCGGAGGGGGGAATTGCTGGGCCTTCGGTGGCAAGATGTGGATCTGGAAAATGGAATCATAAAGATTAGGCATACTTTGTCCCGGCTTAAAAAATTTAATGTCAGCAAGTCAGCATATCCGTATATCCAGCTGGACACTTATGCGCCGAAAACAAACCGGACTGCTATTTATTTAGGCCCAGTTAAAACAAAAAAGCAGCCCGTATAATCTGTTTGCCAGCACGAGCCAAAGAAGCCCTTTTTGAAATTTGCGCAATTAGCGCAGAACTTGCAGGCGGAAAATCGGACTTTAATCCCCATAACTTGGTTTTCTGTACTGAAGATGGGCACCCATTTGAGGCCAAGGTCCTTGAAGATGGGTTTCAAAAAATCCTTGCTGATCTCCACATTAAAAGCGTGAACCTGCACGCCACTAGACACACCTTTGCACGGAAGCCTTACAAAAGACGATGGCCATTATTACAGTTTCCGAAATATTAGGACACACAAAGCCGTCCACTACACTGGATATGTATGGACATACCTTCGATGATCGAAAGCGTGCGCTGATGGAACAGAAGTAGAAGGGTGATCGTGAGCAAAATAATGAAATTCAATTCCGGTACATAGACGGTACGGGAACCTTCCCGTCGTGTTTCAAGAACAGAAGAAACCATAGAACCGTTGCGGTTCTGGGGTTCTGTGGTTGCGGAGACAGGACTTGAACCTGCGACCTCCGGGTTATGAGCTGTGCTTCTAAGTACGGTTTGGACGTTTTGGGCACTTTCAGTAGCTTTCCTGCCCAACGTGAAATGCTTTCCAAACCTCTTTGCTCCATTAACTCCACCGCTTTTTTCCTATTCTGGGTCAGGTTATGGGTCAAGCGGAGGCAGGAGCTTGGAAGCAAAGACAAGGGACTTACGGATTACACCAGCGTTGGCAAAGAGATCAGCAAACATTTTTTAGACAAGTTTTGGTTGTTTATAGCCGTTTTTACTCCGTTTTATTTGCTTTCTGGCACTCTTTAAAAGCAGTGTTTCCACGTGTTCCACGTCTGTCTGTGGCTGTTTATGTGGTCAGGAGGATCGACGCTCCGGAAGAGGCACCCTACAAACACAACGAAACGCTGTGTAATTCGCTTGATTTTTACCTCTGTATTTCTCCATTTTAAATTGCAATTCCCTATCGACTTTTGCCTTCTCATTCGATATTGTGTTGCTTGCGAAAGCCCCACAAAACACTGAAAATTAGGAGGAAAAAGTATGACCAACATGAAAAAGCGCATTGCCGCCGCACTGACTGCGACCACTCTCACTATCGGTCTCACCATCCCCGCGATGGCAGCGGAAGCGCCTGATGAACCTGTCCGCGTGAGCAGCTACAAGGGCAGTACCCTGGAGGTAGGAGAGCGCAGCGGCCTCATCATCGGTCCCAGCGGTGCAAACTACACTGTGACCTCCAGCAACCCAGACACGGTAGCGGTGGAACAGGTGCTGACCTTCTGGGTAGCCGTCGCCAAGTCAGAAGGAATCGCAGAGATTACTGTCTCCAACAATCCCGGGGAGTGCGGAGCCGTGACGCTCACGGTCGGTGCAGCCGCTGACCCCGCCCCGCCCGTTGAGGATGATAACACTGGACTGACTGACAACATGGAGATACGACAGGAGATGATCCGCCTGATTAACCAGACCCGTAAGGTTAATGGGGTGTCAGAACTGTCGGTCAATGAAGCCCTGATGAATGCCGCACAAGTCTGCTCCAACCGGCGCTACACCTGGCATCACGCTCCAGAAGAGGGTCAGGCCGCTGCCGAGGCCGGATATCCCTACGGCTTCGGCGACAACCTCACCGTGTTCACCGGTACAGTCGATGCTGCCCAGTGCGCCGTCGACAACTGGATCAACTCGCCGGGCCACTTCGAGACGATGATTGACCCCAGATGCGACTGCATCGGCGTGGGCGTGACCCGGTACGACGGCATCACCTACTGCTATATGTTCGTCGGGATACCCAACAGCGTCAACTTCTATGCGTAAATGAACAGCATTCGGAGCGGGCCGTCCAGAAGGCTGGACGGCCCGCTCTCATGGCGGCGGAAATAGAGTGCAGGCAGGAAAATATGATATCCGGAAGTCCAGATTTTCTGCTCAGATTTTGCATAGCATAAAACAAAGAATAAAAGCTGTGGGCAATTAGGAAAATCTTAAGAAATTATCATTGAAAAAACAATGAGTTACAAAAGAAAATCTGATATAATAGTTAAAATTCATCGCAGAAAAGAGGTAAGTGAAATGGCTAATCGGATTTTAGTTGTAGATGACGAAGCCGAAATTGCCGACCTGATCGAAGCCTATCTGACCGGCGAGAATTATACAGTATTCAAGTTCTACTCGGCGACAGAGGCTCTTGCGTGTATCAACACCACGGAACTTGACCTTGCCATTCTGGATGTGATGATGCCGGAAATAGACGGCTTTGCGCTGTGCCAAAAGATACGGGAAAAGCACACCTGGCCCATTATCATGCTGACGGCCAAGGACGAGGAGACAGACAAAATCGCTGGGCTGACCCTGGGGGCTGACGACTATGTGACAAAGCCTTTTCGTCCTCTGGAGCTGATGGCCAGGGTGAAATCCCAACTGCGCCGGTATCACAGGTACAACCCAGCCCGTTCTGACAGTGGTGAAGCGCCTCCTGCTGCTCCGATAGACACTATTATTTGCGGAGACTTGACCATGAATATTAGGGCACATACCTGCTTTTTGGACGAAAAACCGTTGGTGCTGACCCCCACGGAGTTTTCCATTCTGCGTATCCTTCTGGAAAACGCCGGGAACGTGGTCAGCTCGGAGGAGCTGTTTCACCAAATCTGGCAGGACGAGTATTACAGCAAATCCAACAACACCATCACTGTCCACATCCGCCACCTGCGGGAAAAGCTGGGGGACAGCATGGACAAGCCCAGGTTTATCAAAACGATATGGGGGGTAGGGTATAAAATTGAAACCTGATCGAAAGGACGAATACCTTGCTTTTCAATCCAAACTGATCCGGCGGGCCTGCATCAATGCAGTTACCTCCGCCGCTGTGGTGGTGGGGCTGTATCTGTTCGTCTGGAAACAGCGGATGGGCGATTGGATCGTCTGGCTGCTGGAAACCTTTTTCAAAATGGGACATGAGGATGCGTTTAGTTATTACCACATCCATTTTCGGGGCAACAAGGAGATATTCTTTGCTGCCGCTGTCCTGCTGATATTTACGGTATTGCTGGTGCGAATCTTCCGATGGGTCACAGGCTATTTCAGCGAGGTCAATCAGGGTATAGAGGCGCTGCTGACTGACGATGAAGAACAAATCCAACTATCCCCGGAAATGCTGCCCTTTGAGCGGAAGCTGAACACGGTAAAGCGGACGCTGGCGGAACGAAAAGCGGAAACAGCTCTGGCCGAGCAGCGGAAGGACGAACTGGTAATGTATCTGGCCCACGATATTCGCACGCCCCTCACGTCTGTGATCGGCTACCTCAATCTGTTGGAGGAGGAGCCGGATATGCCTGCGGAGCAGCGGGCCAAGCGTGTCCATATCGCGCTGGAAAAGGCTTACCGGCTGGAAACCATGATAAATGAGTTTTTTGAGATTACCCGGTACAATTCCCAGCAAATCACCTTGTCCAAGGAAACGATTGACCTATATTATATGCTGGTGCAGCTATCCGATGAATTATCCCCGGTCTAGTTCTACCGGGCGGACAAGTCCCGTTCCTCCGACACAGGCGGCACAGGGCTGGGATTGGCTATCGCCAAGGAAATCGTGATACTCCATGGTGGAACAATCAGCGCAGCCAGCAAAAACCATGTTGTTACATTCACAATTTCTCTGCCCCTGGCACATTAGGAAAATCTCTATATTTTCTTAGGAATGAATCAATTTCATCTTAAAGCACTCCATGCTCCTGTTCAGTACAATCATGCTGACAGGAGCATTTCTCTGTCAGACCGACAACAGGAAGGAGCGCATTATGGGAAGAAAACGGTTGACACAGTTTTTTCCGTGTCTGCTGCCGCTGCGGAAAAAACAGAAGATATTCTGCTACTATATGGGAATGAGGTTAGACCATAACCGCTATTCAGAAACACACTCCGACATTATGCTGGCCCATCCGCTCTTTCGCGCAAGCTGGCCGCTTTACAACTACAAAACGGGGTATGAGCTGGCCTACCAGGAGAATAAGGCTTACAACTGTAAACTGGCGGCAAAGGTCCTTGATAGACTGATAATCGCCCCCGGCGAGACGTTTTCCTTTTGGAACGCTGTGCGGGGCGCGGATCAGAAAACGGCCTATAAAAACGGGTACGTTCTGTCTGATGGGCGGCTCCAGCTTTTGCCGGGGGGCGGGCTGTGCCAAATGAGCAGTTTTCTGTACTGGCTGTTCCTGCATACCCCGCTGACTATCACGGAACAGCATATCCACGGAATCGACCTCCATCTCAATATGCCCGGTATCCCCCAAGGGATCGACGCGGCGGTGGCCGAGGGCTGGCTGGATTTGAAGGTCAAAAACAACACAGCCCACACATTTCAGCTCCTGGTTACTGTTGACAGCCATAACATGAGCGGTACGGTACTGTCTGACACAAGGCTGCGGCCCGTCTGTCAAAAACAAATTAGTTAAATCTCCCCACTATATTAGGATTTTCTTAGGAAATAAACAACTTCATATTAAAGTTCCAAGTGCCTCTGTCCAGTAAAATAGATGCTGACAGGGGCACTTTTGCTCGACGTTTGAAAGGAGCTTTTTATGATGGAAGAAAAAATGATGCAAGTCCGTAACGACCACCCACGCCGCAGTCAAAAGCGCCGCCGGAAGCGGTTTCCTTGGGGAGATATTGTGGCAACCTTGCTGGTGGCAGCCATTTGCGCCTATGTCTTTATGTCGTTTGGTGAAAAAACGCCCGATGAAGAAACGCAGGTAAGGGGCACGCCCGCTCCGACTACGACCCAGGCGCAGGACGACGCGCTGGCTGACCTGTTGGCTGAAAACGCACAGCCAACGGCCAGTGACATCGACTGGAATTTGGTGCTGGTAAATTATGAAAACGCTATCCCCGAAAACTACGAGATCAATTTGGTAGAGGTAGCTGGCGGTGAAAAGGTAGATGAACGCATCTACGATCCTTTGATGGAAATGCTGGAAGCGGCCAAAGAGGGGAATTGGGATCAACTCCCGATGGTGGTGTCCGGCTACCGCACCCAGGCCAAGCAGCAGAAGCTCTTTGATGATAAGGTATCCAAATATCGAAGTGAAGGACACTCCAAGAGCGAGGCGGAAGAACTGGCAAAGCAGTGGGTGGCTGTCCCCGGATACAGCGAACACCAAATTGGCCTGGCGGTGGACATCAATGGGGCCACCTACGACCTCTATTTCTGGCTCCAGGAGAACAGCTACAAGTACGGCTTTATCTTCCGCTATCCTGGCTATAAGACAGAACTCACAGGCGTGGCCGAGGAAGTCTGGCATTACCGCTATGTGGGCGTAGAAGCGGCCACGGAAATGTACGAGAAGGGCCTGTGTCTGGAGGAATATCTGGCGGAAAGGCAGGGAGAAGAATGAGCAAGTTGATGATCGCCGTCCTGTTCGGCGGCTGTTCCCCGGAGTACGGGGTGTCCCTCCAGTCTGCCGCCGCCGTTCTCCAGCACATGGACAGAAGCCGGTATGAGCCGGTGATGGTTGGCATTTCCCAGGCGGGCGATTGGTTCCGCTACACCGGCCCGGTGGACAACATCGAAAATGATTCTTGGCACAATGCGGAGACCTGTGTCCCCGCCGTCATGTGCCCTGATCGAAGCGCCCCGGCCCTCCTGGTGTTTGGGCCGGAAGGTATGCAGAAAGTCCATCTGGATGCCGCATTCCCTGTCCTCCATGGCCGGAACGGGGAGGACGGGACGGTACAGGGCCTCTTTGAGCTGGCGAATATCCCGCTGGTGGGCTGCGGTGTGCTGGCTTCGGCACTGTGCATGGACAAAGACCGCGCCCACAAGCTGGCCCAGGCCGCAGGGGTGGCAATCCCCCGGTCTGCTGTTTTGGAACGACGGATGGGCGTCACGGTCGCTATGGTCGAAGGGGAAACGCTGGGCTATCCGCTGTTCGTCAAGCCCGTCCGGGCTGGTTCCTCCTACGGGATCACAAAGGTCTTGGAGCGGGGCCAACTGCCTGCCGCCCTGGAGCTGGCCTTTGCATATGACGACCACATCATTTTGGAAGAAGCTGTTTCGGGCTTTGAGGTGGGCTGTGCCGTCTTGGGAAGCGATACTTTGACGGTGGGTGAGCCGGACGAAATCGAGCTGGCCGGAGGGTTTTTCAATTTCACAGAAAAATATACCCTGGAAACCTCCGCCATCCATGCGCCTGCCCGCATCCCGATGGAACAGCGAGAGCAGGTCAAGACCAACGCCAAACGGATATACCGGGCGCTGGGCTGTCAGGGTTTTGCCCGCGTGGATCAGTTTTTGACGCCGGATGGCAGACTAATTTTCAACGAGGTCAACACCATCCCCGGCTTTACTGCCCACAGCCGTTATCCCAATATGATGAAAGCGGCAGGGATGTCCTTTGAGCAGGTCATTTCCGCTCTGATCGAACTGGCGGTGAAAAAATGATCGTGGAACTCTCCCAGGTGCGGGATTTGATGTTGGTCAATCAAGAGCATCCGATTTCCTGGAACCCGCAATCTTTGGTTTTAGTGGGCGGTCGGGTGATGATGGATGAACGTGCGGCCTGCGCCTTAAACAAATTGATGGAGGAATTGGACGGCTGGAATTTTATCACAGCGGTAAGCGGCTGGCGCTCCCAGGAGGAACAGCAAGAAATTTATATCCGTTCCCTTTGGGAGAATGGAGAAGAATTTACAAACCGATTTGTAGCCAGACCCGGCCACAGCGAACACCAAACCGGGCTTGCCATCGACCTGGGACTGACCCAGCCGGATATTGACTTTCTCCGCCCCTATTTCCCCTATGAGGGTATCTGCCAAACATTCCGGGAGCGGGCGGCGGCTTATGGCTTCATTGAGCGATACCCGGCAGGGAAAGAGGTCATCACCGGGATTGCCCATGAGCCGTGGCATTTCCGCTATGTGGGCGTCCCCCATGCGGAAATCATGGTGGAACATGACTGGACATTGGAGGAATATCACAAATATCAAAAGCCATTCTCCTGGGAGGTACCGACTTGAAAACGAAGAAGTTTCCAGCTTTAGACGACTTTCGGCTGATTGCCGTGATCCTTGTGGTCGCCAATCACACTCGCTCCGCTGACGGCGAATTTCTCTGGCTGCTGACCGTCCTGCGCCGGGTATCTGTCCCATTCTTTATTATGGTCAGCGGCTATTTTCTGGCCCGTGGGAACTGGCGCTCCACGGGGAAATTTCTGACAAAGACGGCGATGCTCTACGGTGTGGGGGTACTGCTGTACCTGCCCTTGAACTATTACGCCGGACAGCTATCGCCAGATTTTTTTCGCCGGGTGATTTTTGACGGCAGCTTTTATCACCTGTGGTATCTCCCCGCCCTGCTACTGGGTACGCCCATCGCCTATTATCTGAGCCGCTTCAAGCCGCAGGCGGCGATCCCGATTGCCGGGGTGTTGTATCTGATTGGGCTGGGCGGAGAGAGCTACTACGGCCTTGTGTCAGGTATCCCCGTTCTCTCCGCCTTTTACAATGGTATCTTCCAGGTGTTTGACTACACCCGAAACGGGCTTTTCTATGTGCCGCTGTTTCTCCTGCTGGGGGCGGCAGGAATCGTATTCAGCCGGAGGACTTCTGTTATTGGGCTTCTGTGTTCTTTGGCTGCATTGATCGTGGAGGCGCTTTTACTCCACCGGTCAGGTATTCAAAGACACGACAGTATGTATTTCTTCTTCCCGTTCCTTATGATATTCCTGTTTTCTCTGCTGTTGGAGGCCAATCAGGGGGAACGGCGCAGCTTACGCCAGTTGACCACAGTGGTATACCTGATCCATCCCTGGTGTCTTGTGCTGGTGCGTGGGGCGGCAAAGATAGTTGGTCTGACTGACCTGCTGGTAGAAAACACGGTCGTGCTTTTTATCCTGGTCTTGGTATCCAGCTTTTTGCTGTCGCAGATGCTATTGCTGCTCCAGCCGCCCCGTCCTGTTCAAACTGGACGGGCCTGGATTGAACTGGATCGGGCCGCGCTGTGCCATAATGTCAAACAGTTACAGTCTATACTCCCGGAGGGCTGTACCCTTATGCCAGCGATCAAGGCCAACGCCTACGGACACGGAGCGGTGTTGGTTGCGAAAGAACTGAACCGCCTGGGTATCATAACTTTCTGTGTTGCAACCGTGACGGAGGGGGCGGAACTGCGGCGGGGTGGTATTAAAGGGGAAATCCTGGTGCTGGGCTATACCCACCCGGAACAGTTTTATATGCTGCGAAGATACCGGCTGACACAAACAGTCGTTGATATATCCTATGCCCGGCTGCTGAACACCTACAGGAAGAAGCTCAAAGTCCATTTGAAAATTGACACGGGTATGCACCGATTAGGGATACCCGCAGACCGAAAAGAAGAAATTGCCCGTGTGTTCCATTACAGAAATCTTGTTATAACGGGTATTTTTACCCATCTGTGCGCCGCCGATGTGCGGACAGCGGAAAAGGAAAAATTCACGATGGGACAAGCGGCGGCTTTCGACCGCATGATCTGCGATTTGAATAAGCGGGGCCTTAACTGCGGCAAAATTCACCTGCTGTCCAGCGATGGATTGCTTCAATACCCGGAACTGGCCGGAGATTACGCCAGGATAGGAATTGCCCTTTACGGTGTGTTGAGCCAAGGAACAGCTATGGAAAACTGCTGGATCAACTTACGGCCTGTTTTGTCGGTGAAGGCGCGTGTTGTGCTGGTAAAAGATTTGTATGCAGGGGAACCCGCTGGTTATGGATTGGGCTATAGGGCCGAAAGCAACCGAAAGATCGCGGTTCTGTCTATCGGGTATGCGGACGGTATTCCCCGCGCTTTGTCCTGCGGAAAGGGCCGGGTCTTAATTGCTGGATCGGAAGCTCCTATCATCGGCTTGATCTGCATGGATCAAATGCTGGTGGATGTCACGGACATTCCAGATGCCGCGGCAGGTGATACGGCGGTGCTGATTGGAACGTCCGGCAGTTGGAAGATCACCGCCTGTGACCTTGCGGAACAGACCGGGACAATTACAAATGAAATATTAAGCCGGTTGGGGAATCGATTGAATCGAATTATCATCTGAGCCGCCAAAATAAAGAAGAACAACCACCTATCAGATACCCCTCAAATCTTCTGATATGATCACCCGCCAGACTCAGCTCTGGCGGGTGATTTTTTCACCGCAAAACTTTTTCTGAAAAGAAAACGTCGCTTTCAGCCGCTGGAGGTTGTGGTAGAAGGATGAGGGAGTCAGCGCATAAGGGCAGAGGAAAAACTGACTCAACAGAAAGGGTTGGCAAGTACAATATGAAAGAATCCAGCTACAAGAGCTACGACGAACTGCCGCTGTTCTTGAATGCGGAGACAGTGGCGAAGGTACTGGGCGTCTCACCGTCCAGCGGCTACGAGTTAATGCACGAACCGGATTTCCCGGTGCTGAAGGTTGGCAGCAGACTCGTAGTGCCCAAAGAGAAATTTGCGGAGTGGGTATCGCGGCACACCCAAGGAGGTGCGGAGTGAAGTACACACCGTGGCCCAAGCGTGACCCAGTCAGGAACTACTTCCAGCTGCCCAACGAAATATTCCTGCTGGGGCTGTCGCCCGGCGCACTGGCCGTCTACTCCTACCTGCTCTGCTGTGAAAACCGTAACACCTACCAATGCTGGCCCAGCTACAAAACTATCGGCAGAGCAGTGCGGATGAGCGCCAACACCGTTCGCAAGTATGTGTGTGAGCTGGAGGAGCGGCAGCTCATCAGTACAGAGAACACGACAGTCACTACCAGGGGCGGTATGAAACGCAACGGCAATCTGCTCTACACCATCCTCCCGGTCCAACTGGCCCTCGTCCAGTTCTACGAACAGCAGTTGGTGCAGATGAATGCAGTGGCTGAGCGTCAGCGAGTCGCAAAGGAACTCGCTCTCCGCAGTGATAAGCGCAGCTCAGCATGACGGCCTGTGCGCCGCTGTGTGGCCTCTCTGCTATCCGGAAGGTAACAAGCCGCCGCTTACACCAAACCGCAACCCAGCGAAGCGGTTGCGGTTTGGAGAGGAGGAGCAGCGGAGTGAGTGAGCCTCGCCGCTCACGGCGAGGCGAATGATACGGAGCCTGTGACGACGAGAACCGGGGGCGAAAAAAGTGCAGGATAAAGGCCGGGGGTCGCTTATGCGCCCCCCGGCCAGCCACACCGCCCCGCAGAGCGGGTCGGGGCTTTT
>ERZ808037.1886-NODE-1886-length-12069-cov-3.398849_pt1 | contig 12069 bp, 8 predicted proteins | sample MGYA00380190_ERZ808037 | MGnify/ENA primary metagenome ERZ808037 (study PRJEB31490, sample SAMN06133399) | mouse gut metagenome | isolation source: J9 | host: mice | place: China: Chengdu | collected 2015-05 ...
CACCGTGTTAGAGGAAGGCTCCAGCGGATTTTTAGGTATCGGTTCCAAGCCTGCAATCATTAAAGCTGCCGTTAAGATTGAAGAAGTATCGGTGGAAGATACTGCAAAAAATTTCTTAAATGACGTGTTTAATGCCATGAATATGACAGTGGTTGTGGATGTTAAATATGATGAGGCGGACAAATCCATGAATATAGATCTCAGCGGCGATGAGATGGGTGTTCTCATAGGTAAAAGAGGCCAGACTCTGGATTCTCTCCAATATCTGGTATCGCTGGTGGTGAATAAGGGTGCTGAGGATTATATTCGGGTAAAGGTTGATACAGAGGATTACAGGCAGAGAAGAAAGGAAACTCTTGAAAATCTCGCAAAAAATATTGCATATAAGGTTAAGCGGACTAAGAGATCCGTTTCCTTGGAGCCTATGAATCCATATGAGAGAAGAATCATTCATTCCGCTTTACAGAATGACAGGTATGTGACTACTTACAGCGAGGGTGAAGAACCTTTTAGAAGAGTGGTTGTAACGTTGAAAAAATAATGATATATTTAAACCGGGTATATTTTAGATATATCCGGTTTTGATTTTATAGATAACATGAATCCTCTTGCATGCGAGTTTGCATCGGATTAACGTATATTTTTACCATTCGGCGGTGATGGCGGTATGGGAATTTAATTTATTTAAGGATCTACTATAAAAATTTACAGGAAAAGGATTTATATGTATCGGAAAGACACTATAGCGGCGATTGCCACGGGAATGACGGAATCGGGTATCGGAATCATTAGAATCAGCGGAGGAGAAGCCGTTGAGATCGGAAGCAGACTGTTTCGTACATCCACGGGTAAGGATATTTTGAAAAAAGTGGTCAGCCATACCTTTCATTACGGGTATGCTGTAGATTCTTCATACAGTGAGTGTGAGAATTGGAAAGACTATATTATAGATGAAGTTATGATTGTGGTAATGAAGGCTCCCAGAAGTTATACCGGTGAAGATACCGTTGAAATCCAATGTCACGGAGGTATTCTTGTGATGCAGAAAATTTTATCTGCCGTTATGGATTCCGGAGCAAGGCTGGCAGAGCCGGGAGAATTTAGTAAGAGAGCTTTCCTAAACGGAAAAATGGATTTGTCCAAGGCGGAAGCCGTAATGGATGTGATTCATTCTCAAAATGAATATGCTCTCCGGTCTTCCGTGAATCAGCTGAAAGGGAGACTTGCGGAAAAGGTAAAGTCATTAAGAGAGCAGATATTATATGAAATTGCTTTTATAGAATCTGCGTTGGATGATCCGGAACATATCAGTTTGGATGGATACAGTGATAGACTTTATGAAAAGTTGGAAAATCTATCTGATATATTGGTTAAATTAATTGCTTCTGCGGATAACGGAAAATTGATGAAAGAAGGTATTAATACCGTTATAATAGGAAAACCCAATGCAGGGAAATCTTCTCTTCTGAATACTTTAGTGGGAGAGGAGCGGGCTATCGTTACGGACATTGCCGGAACCACAAGAGATGTTTTGCAAGAGACAATTAAGCTGCACGGCATTAATTTAAATATAACGGATACTGCAGGGATTAGAAGTACGGAAGATAGAATAGAAAGAATCGGAGTGGAAAAAGCATTGCAGTATGCGGATCGTTCCGATTTGGTATTATACGTGGTGGATGGTTCCGTAGAGTTGGATGAAAATGATAAAAAAATAATTTCCATGCTGAAAGATAAAAAGGTTATTGTGTTGTTAAACAAATCGGATCTTTCTATGGTGACGGAGGAGGAAGATTTAAAAAATGTTATTCCCGAAGGCGCAGTAATAATAAGAACCTCAAATATGGATAAAAGAGGGATTGATGAACTGGAAGAAACCATAAAGGAAATGTTTTTTAAGGGCTGTCTTAAAAGCAGCAATGAATTGGTTATTACAAATATCCGCCATAAGGAAGCTTTACAGGAGGCATATTCTTCCTTAATGCTTGTGAGGAAAAGTATGGATGATAATATGCCGGAGGATTTTTATTCTATTGACTTAATGAGTGCCTATGGTTCTCTGGGAAGAATTATCGGAGAAGAAGTGGATGACGATTTAATGGAAGAGATTTTTTCAAAGTTTTGTCTGGGAAAATAGGAATGCGGTAACGGTTGTGCCGTTACGGAATGTATCGGTTCATATAATGATATTGATCAGTAGGAAAATGGTGAAATAGATGAGTGAGATTCGTGTAAAAGTAGATGTGTGTGTGGTGGGAGCCGGTCATGCGGGCTGTGAGGCGGCTTTGGCATGTGCCAGACTTGGATTAGACACGGTTATTTTTACTGTCAGTGTTGACAGTGTTGCTTTAATGCCCTGTAATCCTAATATAGGAGGATCTTCCAAAGGACATTTAGTCAGGGAATTGGATGCCCTTGGCGGAGAAATGGGGAAAAATATTGATAAGACGTTTATTCAGTCGAAGATGTTAAACGTATCTAAGGGGCCTGCCGTTCATTCTCTTCGTGCACAGGCCGATAAAGCGGAATATTCCCGTGCTATGAGAAAAGTATTGGAGAATCAGGAGCGTCTCACTGTGAAGCAGGCAGAAGTGTGTGAGCTTTTATGGGAAGAATATTCTAATGAGGAAGAAATTGCAGATAAGAAAGTGATTGGCGTCAAAACCTTTACCGGCACTGTTTATGAGTGTAAGGCTGTGATCCTTTGCACCGGGACTTATTTGAAGGCGAGATGTTTATGTGGAGAAGCCATTACTCATACCGGACCGAACGGCCTTCAGGCAGCTAATTATTTGACGGATTCCATGGAAAAAATGGGAATTGAAATGCGTCGCTTTAAGACAGGGACTCCTGCCAGAATGGATAAGAGAAGCATAGATTTTTCTAAAATGGAAGAGCAATTTGGAGATGAGAAAATTGTCCCTTTTTCTTTTTCCACAGATCCTGATTCCGTGCAAAAGGATCAGGTTTCCTGTTGGCTTACATACACAAATGAGAAGACTCATGAGATTATCAAAAGTAATTTGGATAGATCTCCTATTTATGCGGGTATTATAGAAGGTACGGGGCCGAGATATTGTCCATCTATTGAGGATAAGGTGGTAAAATTTGCCGATAAAGAGCGTCATCAAGTGTTTATTGAGCCGGAGGGAATTCACACAAATGAAATGTATGTGGGAGGTATGTCTTCTTCTCTGCCGGAAGATGTCCAGATTGCAATGTACCGCACGGTTCCCGGATTGGAGCATTGTGAGATTGTCAGGAACGCATATGCTATTGAATATGATTGTATTAATGCGAGACAGCTTTTTCCCTCGTTGGAGTTTAAAACTATAAAAGGACTTTTTAGCGGAGGACAGCTCAACGGGAGCAGCGGTTATGAGGAGGCGGCATGTCAGGGATTTATTGCAGGCATTAATGCCGCAATGGAGATTTTCGGGAAGGATCCTCTTATACTTGACAGAAGTGAGAGTTATATAGGGGTGTTGATTGATGATTTGGTAACTAAGGAAAATAGGGAGCCTTATCGTATGATGACCTCCAGAGCGGAATATCGCCTATTGTTACGTCAGGATAATGCGGATTTAAGGCTGCGTGAAAAAGGCTATGCTATTGGATTAATTTCGGAAGAACAGTATAAAAAACTTCAGGCAAAGAAATTCTTAATTGAAAAAGAAGTGAATCGGTTGAGAAATACTATGGTGGGAGCCGGAAAGGAAATTCAGAAATTTTTGGAGAGCTATAATAGTTCTTCGTTAAAAACTGCCGCTAGTCTGGCAGAATTAATTTGTCGTCCAGAACTTTCTTATGATATACTAAAAGATATTGATGCGGAACGCGATGGTTTCTTTGAAAGAATTCTAACAGAAGCGGAAGAATTATACGGGCTTGTGGATCGAAAGCTTTTGGACGCTGTGTTAGAGCAGGTAGAAATTGAAATAAAATATGAGGGATATATTTCAAGGCAGAAGCGTCAGGTAGAGCAGTATAAGAAAATGGAAAAAAAATTGATACCTGAAAATCTTAATTATGACGAGGTGCCTTCTCTGCGCTTGGAAGCCAGACAGAAGTTAAAAGAATTCAGACCTCTTTCGGTGGGACAGGCATCCAGAATTTCAGGTGTATCACCTGCAGATATTTCCGTTCTGTTAGTGTATTTGGAACATTATAAGAGAGACGGAAAAGAACGGTAAAGAAAGAGAATGGTTTTTATATATGGAATACGATACTACTCAATTTAAAAAGGACTTAAAACAGCTTAACGTAACTCTTAGCGATTTTCAAGTAGAGCAGTTTATGGTTTATTATGAGATGTTAGCCGAATGGAACCAAGTGATGAATTTAACAGCCATTACCGAATACAATGCTGTTTTAAAGAAGCATTTTATAGATAGTTTATCTTTGTGTAAGGCATATGATACTTCTAAAAATATTTCATGTATTGACGTGGGAACCGGAGCGGGATTTCCGGGGTTGGCTTTAAAGATAGCTTATCCGAATATGAAGGTTACTCTTTTGGATTCCTTGCAGAAAAGAATTCAATTTCTTGATGCTGTAATTCAGAAATTAGAATTGACAGGTATAGAGACAATTCATGGCAGGGCAGAGGATTATGCCAAACCCGGAATGCTGAGAGAAAAATTTGATTTATCCGTATCCAGAGCGGTAGCTAATCTGTCAACTCTTTCTGAATATTGTCTTCCTTTTGTGAAAAAGGGTGGATACTTTATTTCTTATAAGTCCGAAAAAATTGCCGAAGAAATGGAAGCAGCCGAAAATGCAATATCCATTCTTGGCGGGGAAGTAAAAGATCAAATAGAGTTTATGCTGCCTGATTCTGATATTTACAGAAATCTTTTTGTAATAATTAAGAAAAAGGATACTCCTAAAAAGTATCCCAGAAAAGCAGGTCTGCCGAGCAAGGAGCCATTGTAAAGAAATATGTTTTGTAGTGAAGCAGAGAAGAAACGTAACGAAATCTTTTTAAGAACTGTGGATAATAGGGCGTTAGTCTTTACATAATATTTTTTTTAGTATATTATGTATATATTAAATTATATTACTTACAGAACATTTGTTCCGGTAGAGGTTACAATGAATTTAGATGATTATAATACTCTAAATGACATTTTAATAGAGCTTAAACAGGATAGATATTATTTAGAAGAAAAAGTTCAAAAGAATCTTTCTGATATCAAGGAAACAGAGATATATGTAGAATCTTTTAAGACTACAGATAGCGACGATATCAAAATATTTTCTCCCAGAAATAAAGAAATTTTATATAAGGATGAAATTGAGAAAGCGGAATTAAAGAAATCAGAATGTATAAGAGATAATGCAGGTTATAATCAGAAAATTGATATTTTGACTTCCAGAATTAATAGAATAGAAAGTATTTTGGAAAATGAAAGCGGAAACTTTACTATTCTAAGTATTCAGGAAGAAGACAGGAAAAGGATTGCAAGAGATTTGCATGATACGTCCTTGCAGAATCTTACTCATTTAATTCATCAAATTGAATTGAGCGGATTGTATATTGATCAGGATCCGATACAGGCGAAACTTGAATTATCTCTGGTAAATAAGAAAATAAGGGAGATTATTGATGAAATACGCAATACAATATTTAATCTCCGTCCAATGACTTTCGATGATTTGGGACTAAAAGCAGTATTCGAGAGATTGGCTGACTCAATTAATGAAGACAAGCAATATGAGATTGAATTAGATGTGGAAGATGTTTCATGTGAAACAAATATTATATTGGTAACAATTTATAGGGTAGTGCATGAATGTCTGAATAATATAGTAAAACATGCGGAAGCAACGAAGATTTCATTAAGCTGCAGATGTATCGAAAATAATTGCCATATTATCATCAGCGATAATGGCAAGGGTTTTTCCGATATGGCAGATGATGGAACAAAACATTTTGGCATATTTTGTATGAAGGAGCGAATAAAATTATTGGGTGGAAAAATCTATATTGATTCATCACCTGAGTGGGGAACGACAATTTCCATTAATGTTCCATTAAACGTTCACATAAATTAGATATAGTATAAAAATGGAGAAATAAAATGTGCATTAAGATTATGTTGGCAGATGATCATTTGTTGATGAGAGAAGGAATACGTAAACTTCTGGAGTTCGACGGTACTATAAAAGTAGTGGAAGAAGCCAGTGATGGTGAGGAATGCATTGAGAAAATAAAGGTATCAGAGCCGGAGGTTCTCCTGTTAGATATTAACATGCCAAAGAAAAATGGGATTGAGGTTCTCAAGATAATAAAAGATGAAAAAATTGATGTAAAAGTATTGATACTAACTGTTCATAATGAAATAGAGTATTTGATAAAAGCAGTAGATATAGGTGTGGATGGATATATATTAAAAGATTCGGAATCTTCTGAATTAAAAAAAGCAATCAGAGCAGTGAATAACGGGGAAAGCTATATTCAACCTAAACTTATTCCTGCATTGAATAATAAACTGGTTTCAAGAGATATAGATAAAGATAAAATAGATTCACTGACAGGAAGAGAAATTGAAGTACTGATTCAAGTAGCCAATGGAATGTTTAATAAAGAAATTGCTAATACTTTAAATATAAGCGAAAGAACAGTAAAGAATCATATTTCAAATATATTTAAAAAAATAGAGGTTTCCGATAGAACACAGGCGGCAGTTTTCGCTATTAAGAACGATCTGATTAAGCTATTCTAAATATAGTATTGTTAAAAGAAATGTTTCACGTGAAACATTTCTTTTTTATTGTCTTAGAATACTAAATAATGTTTCACGTGAAACATAAAAAACAATATATAGAAAAGTGATTGTGAAACATGAAATTTTAATATGCGTGAAACATAATAGAAAAAAGAGCCTTTATAAAAAATGAAACTATATATTGTGGTATATAGAAAATATCACTGTGTAAGCCCTCATCCGCCTTGCCCTGACACAAATATGGGTGCTGATATTCACCGTTATTTCTAAAATGAAGTACTATTAATCCATACGGCAAAAAAATAAACCTTAGAGCTGCCTGTTTTGCGTTATTGCGTTGTTATAATTTCTAGACAATATTATTGCGTTCAAAATTTTTCCTGACACTGGCACAAACCATTCAGTCCCAAAATTCAATTTACGACTGGATGAAGCACTAGAGAGTGTATGAAAATTGTTTTGTTGTATGAATGATAATAATATGAAAGATACCGAAATGTGTTTAGGATAGTTTGTTACGTATGTTTTTAAATATAAGTCATGCTGAATATAATGGTTAAAAAATGTATAGAACTGTAAAATATATGAACAAAATTTACGTCTATATAATTATGGATAATTTCAATGGTTTTTGTCTGTATAGAGAAGTTTAAAACAACCGGCATTAAGGTACTTTTTGTTTTAAAACAACTAACTATTCTGTGATGTGTTATATTGTTATATTTTCCCTCTGAGCCGGTTCAATGATATTGAATGTTTGTATTTGTTATATAGTGTCAAAGATAAGTAGATATATAATTATTGAATATATACTATTTGATTTTCCCTTTCTGTTATATGCTATAGATATATTTTTGAATTGTTCTATTAAAAGATTTCTCTATTTTCGGAAAAGTGTTCCCACTGATTGAAATTTGAAATAAAATTCATATTCTTACATATGATTACTAAATTTGCACTCACCTGATATTTCTTAAAACTGAAATCTGTCATTCTGATATTAAGCCATTTACAATACAATTTGCATATTGAATGCATAAGTGTTTATCAAAAATTCCCTGTAAAATATTTGATATGATTTGTGTTGCTTCGTCTTTATTCGGACTGTCGATAACCGCTAAAGGCAATAATAAAAGAAATGTTTGTTTGTCTTTTATAGAGTTCAATAATTTTTTGAATGGAATCACTTGAATATTGTAATGCCCCCCTGTACAGGCAATTTGTTTATCATTGATGTAATATACTGTATCCCCCGGGTGAAATTCTATTTTTAAGATTTGAGTTGGAACGAGTTCGCAAATGATTGTTTCCGGTTCATCAACATAACCGTCTGATTCCTCTAAAACTCCGTCATAATATTTTGTGAAATTGTCCCACCAACTCGTATTACACATTCCATTCTCTGTCATAAGTTCGGTTAATGACATATCTGTTTCCTCATCCAAAGCAGTTGGAAAAGAAGTCGCAATAAAACCTGTCCAAAAATTCAGATTGGAAAAATCTATCTCATATAATGAAATCATTTTATTATACCTCCGGCACAATTTTAATTTAGATATTCAATTATAAAATATGTAGCTGCTGCTTGCAATGTATATTTATAAGTTCATTTTTAATGGGTACACAATTCCGAAAAAGGAGAAAGATTTTTATTAACCTTAAGAATAGAAATAAAACAATCTGTCCAAACTTATGCATCTATAAAATGTAAATTAAGAAATAATTTGCTGAATTTAAATATAAATTTAGGTTGTATATGGTTTACGTTGTTTTAACTGTTCTAATTATTTTCTGATTTTGTACTTTCTTAAGCATAATTAGATTTCAGCACTTGCACAATTATATTTATGGTGCTGTGGAGTGAAAAAAATATGGTTGAAAGTCTGTCTGGATTCCATGCGAAGAAAAGACACTTTGTGGCTAAATAAGTTGTAATTAGAATAGTGCAATAGGCATGGACTATTAAATTGACGCGTATCAGGACATGAAATGAAACGTGTAAACCGCAAAAATAATCTTTTTAACATGCTCCGAAACAAATTTAGGAAACATTATATTTTGCATAATTTATTCAGACAAATATTGAGATGATACAAAGAAAAATTAAATATGTACAGGGCTGATAAATTAAATTCAATAACAATGCTGCAGTATATATTTAGATTAAGCTTCTTATGTATGAAATCTATGATGAAGAAAAATAAATCATTTAATATTCTCCGAAACCAATTATAAAACGGATTACTTAAACTATTGATTCTATTTCTCCGTGATAAAAATACTTCTAATGTAAGGTGTCCGTTAACCAACCAACCATGCCATACCATATCGTTTCTGCGACACTTTATTAAAAACTGTCTTGGAAGAGATTGTGAATATTGCTTTGTATTTATATGTATTTAATTATTTTGACTGCTGTAATTACTGTCAGCCGGAACCCCATCCCTTCCGAACTCTTTACTTGTCCCAGAGCGTGTTTGAAAATTGCATTCTGATAGATATGCGCCACAATTTGTGGGAATTTTTCGACTAACACTTTATAATCTGGAAGATGAGGCAGCTATATAGAATCATAATAATATAGATTTCTGCGTTTGACCTTGCCTCGTCTGCGTTTTGTTTCATGTGAAACATTTTTGCATAGACACTGTGTCAGCGGTCTGGATAATGAACTACACGGAGAATACTATCCGGAAAAAAATATTCGGCTCTGCATGAATATATAAAAATCTAAATAAACGATAGGAATCCGTCACTGATAATAATGATGGAAACAAGGACGGAGATATTCATAAAATAATATAGCTATATATACAAATAAGTGATATAATAAATCTGCCGGCACAGAATATCAAACATTGAAGCATTTTTATACTGTACATAATATATGAAGTGGCTGATAATTTCAAAATCAAGATATTATAGCTTGCTTCATTTTAGATGAATTCAACAATTCATTCATTATACAGGCACTTACAGTGATGTTTTATATTGTTGGCCTATGGGCATTAATATAGTTGGATGTTGTATGGAAGATATGACATTCATATAGATTGTGTTCATAGAAAACTACGAAAGGCGAAAGAATATGGGAAGAATAATTGCTATAGCAAATCAGAAAGGTGGTGTTGGAAAGACTACTACCTCTATCAATCTTTCTGCATGTCTTGCAGAAAAAGGTAAAAAAGTTTTGGTGATAGATACGGATCCGCAGGGAAATACCACCAGCGGTTTTGGGATTGATAAAAATAATCTGGATAACACAATATACGAATTAATACTGGGAGAGTGTACCATACGGGACTGCATTATCAGAGATGTAACCAACAATGTGTCCGTTCTTCCTTCAAATGTAAATCTCGCAGCAGCAGAAATAGAACTGATTGGAATCGAGAAAAAAGAATACATATTAAAAAATGAAGTGGATTATGTGAAAGACGATTACGATTTTATTATTATAGATTGTCCTCCGTCCTTGAATATGTTGACAATTAATTCTATGACTACAGCGGACAGTGTGCTGGTCCCTATCCAATGTGAATATTACGCACTGGAAGGTTTGAGCCAATTGATTCATACAATTAATCTGGTGAAAGAAAGACTTAATCCTGACCTAACAATGGAGGGAGTAGTTTTTACTATGTATGACTCCAGAACCAATCTTTCAATGCAAGTAGTGGAAAATGTAAAACAGAATCTGAGCCAGAAAATTTATAATACCTTGATTCCCAGAAATATTAGATTGGCGGAAGCGCCCAGCTATGGACAACCTATCAATATGTATGACGGAAAATCAGCAGGGGCCGAAGCATATATGCAGTTGGCGGAAGAAGTGATAAATAATAATTAGGAACAAAGTGAGGTTAAAAAATGGCAGCAAGAGGTTTGGGTAAAGGACTTGATTTATTGATTCCAAATGCAGTAGGTGAAGCAAAAGTAAAAAAAGAAACAGTAACGGAAACAACTATTGCAGAAGAAAAAGGCCCTGAAACCATAGTAAAAATAACTATGGTTGAGCCGAACAGAAAACAGCCCCGCAAAAATTTTGACGAGGATTCCCTTCAGGAATTGTCCGAATCCATCAAACAGTTTGGCCTTCTGCAGCCGATTTTAGTTCAAGACAGAAAGGACCATTATGAAATAATTGCGGGAGAAAGAAGATGGCGTGCTGCTAAAATAGCCGGCTTAAAAGAAGTCCCCGTAATTATCCGTGATTACACAGATCAGGAAATTGTAGAAGTATCTTTAATAGAGAACATTCAGCGTGAAGACTTAAATCCTATTGAGGAAGCGCAGGCCTATAAGAGACTTCTGACAGAATTTAATCTGAAGCAGGATGAAGTGGCTGAGAGAGTATCAAAAAGCAGAACGGCTGTTACTAATTCAATCCGGCTGCTGAAGCTTAGTGACGAAGTGCAGCAAATGGTGATCGATGATATGATCAGTACGGGACACGCGCGTGCTCTTTTGGCGGTAGAAGATAAGGACGAACAGTACAATTTGGCACAAAAAATATTTGATGAGAAATTAAGCGTCCGGGAAATAGAAAAATTGGTAAAAAATCTTCATAAACCTGAAAAAGCTCCAAAGAAAACAGAAAATAGAACCATGGATGCAATTTATGAGGATATACAGGAAAAACTAAAACAAAAGTTAAGCACTAAAGTAACCGTTACTTCAAAAGGTGAAGGAGCAGGAAAGATAGAGATAGAATTTTATAATAACGAGGATCTCGATCGATTATTAGAAATGATAGGAAATAGATGAGAAAAATCAGTGACAGGAACATATGATACAAAGGAGTATTATGAGTACAAATAATAGTGAAATATTAAATCAAATCGGTTTAAACGGATTTGATACGGGATATGCAGTGATTGCTGTAGGAGTACTATTAATCTTTACTTTAGTAATCTTTATTTTATTGATTGTACAGATTGTAAAGACTAACAAATTAAAAAAGAGACTGGATCAATTCCTTCTAGGTAAAGACGGATTAAGTCTGGAGCAGGATATTATCGGATTGTTTGAAGACAATAAGTTATTAAAAAATGCAGCCGATGAAAATAAAAAGGATATCAGGATTTTGTACAAAAAGTTAGAATCCTCCTATCAAAAAATGGGATTGGTTAAATATGACGCATTTAATCAGATGGGCGGTCAATTGAGTTTTAGTTTGGCATTATTGGATGAAAATTATAATGGATTCATTATTAATTCTGTTCATAGCACGGAAGGCTGTTATTCGTATACCAAAGAAATCAAAAACGGCGAATGCAAAATTTCACTGGGACAGGAAGAAGCAGAGGCCCTTGCAATTGCTATGGGGGCAGCAGAA
>ERZ808037.1887-NODE-1887-length-12065-cov-3.546630_pt1 | contig 12065 bp, 9 predicted proteins | sample MGYA00380190_ERZ808037 | MGnify/ENA primary metagenome ERZ808037 (study PRJEB31490, sample SAMN06133399) | mouse gut metagenome | isolation source: J9 | host: mice | place: China: Chengdu | collected 2015-05 ...
CGACTGCCTTCACAGTCCGGGAGAGTGATAGAATCCGTCACGTAAAGGGGCGCACGAATCCCTCCGGATCCGGCGCCTTTGCCAAAGCTAACAAAATCATTCTTCTCTATAAACTTTACTCCAGATTCGGGACACTGTCAACCCGTTAGAAAAATGCTTCTCTACTCCGGCCGCAGAATCCGTTACTGTTCACTTCGTTCACGGCAGCCTATGCACAGAAATCGCAAAACAGCGATTTCAGGCATGTCTGTCTCGGGTTTCACCTCGCGGCCACAGCGAGTGAACAGCAGCCAGAATCCAGCCTGCCAAGGGCAGATTGCACAGACGGTTTCAGATTCCGTAAACAGGCTGGCGACACATCAGTTCTGCCTGTCGTAACGGTCAACCATCTCCAAAATCTCGGCGGTATACATGGGAAACTGTTTTGCCACGGCCTTGACCTCCTGCCTCGCGGTCTCACCGATATTGTTGTTATAATCCATCTGCTTCCGCAAGGACTGTCTGCGCAGTATGAGATCATGCCGGATTTCCACCATCTCCCTCTTATCCAGCAAAGCTCCCGGCTGTCCCAGCCATCTTCCGGGATCGTTAATCTTAAATTTAGAGAGCTTGGACACCAGCTGATTCTGAAAATACTCCATCTTAGACTCCGCTTCCGCGTATTGTCTCCGCTCCTCTTTTTCCTGCTGGTACTTAACCCATTTTTTCTCCAGTTTTGCCGCACTGTCCGTATTATATTTCAAATAATAATAATCTACCAGATTACGGTTATTCACATACCGTATTTTCACCTTATTTTGAAGCTGGATCAGCCTGTTAATACCGGACGCCACACTGTCTCTTTCCTTGTCGGCATCAATAAAACGCACACAGAGCGCCGTCAATGCAATGGCGGCGGCAGCCACCGCCAAAAGCATTCCCAGCTTCGTATCATATTCAAAGCCAAACTGCAGAATCAGAAGCATCACAATACATACGGCAAATGCGGTCATGAAAATCACCGCCATTCCCCGGAAATTCTGCATGGCCACCTCCAGCTCCGCCCGCCGGAATTCATAGGCTTGTCTTTCCCTTTCCAGTTTCCGCATATCCTGCTTAATCAGCTCCCCGTATTCCTCCGCCTGCTTCAGTTTGGACAAACCTTCCTCCAGCTCATCCTCCTGCTTGCGCATCTGGTAGTAATCCCCGTCGTTCATCCGGTTCTTACGCCCCAGATAACGCTCTCTTTCCTGTTCCAGCGAAAGCAGGGAACGGGCATACGTATTGATTTCATTCCGATCCTGTTTTGGAAGCGCTTCGATCTCTTCCATATCCGTCAGATACGAAGTCACTCTGGTGTATTCGCCGGTCAACAGTTCAATCTCCTGAGACGCTTCCGCCATCTGCTCCAAACAGTTGGTAATGTATCTGCTGCGCTGCTCCTCATCCCGGAAATCCACCCTGTCTCTGGAATAGACCACCTGATCCCATTCCTCTTCATATTCCTCTTTTACGGCTTTCCTTCTAAATAAATTTTTCCAAAATCCCATTACATTACTCCTATGTCATACTTTTGCGGTAACTGCTTTTTAATACCTGAAGCAGACCGTCATTTTCCTCAAGATACTTCTGCCGATCCCTTCCCCGCAGCTCCCGCCTGTTATACAGGGTCAAATACTCCGGCTGCACCTCCCAGTCCTGTGTCAATTGTTCCAGTCTTTTCTCCAAGTCCAGCGCATACTGGTAATTTTTCGGATGTTCCGCCGCAAATGCCACGTAATCGCTTTCCGGCAGCTCCATCCTTTTTGCCGCCAAATATTCCGTATAGTCGTCTCCCGATCCGCTGAGTTCGTAGGCGGCCAGAAAGCACTCCGCCGCAGAGTCGTACAGCATTAGCCCCGCATATGCCACGCCCTTGTTATGAAAAATTGCCGCACGGGTAGCGGTTGCCGCCTGCCGTTCCTGATCCTTCTCAAGCTCGCCCCAGTTTTTCAGCAGCTTGTCATACCCCCGCAGCGCAGGCAGATATTTCTTCTTCCGCACCAGATAATCCACTTGGCTTTTACGCTTCTCCATGGTGCTTAAACCGGCGCCCTTTTTCAGCACCTGCTCGGTCTCCCCGATGACACTCTCGTCATAAAGACCGGTATACACAAGAATGGCCGACGCAAACGCACTGAGAGAACCGCTTTTATGAGCCAGATGATAAAGCTCCTTGGCCAAATCCTTCAATCCGCACTGCCGCTCGATCCAATCAATCAATTCGTCATTCATCAGTGAGAAATCCAGCAGAAAAGCATTCTCTTTTATACAATAACACAATTCCTCCATGGAGAAAACATTTAGTTCCAGTCCCGGAATACAGTATGGAACAGCCGCATAATCCCCCACACAGACACTGACACGCATAATCGTCCCTCTCTTTTCCAGTGAAATCGTTCACTGCACAAATTTTCCGTCCCTATATCTCTCACAATATAAATCCGTCGTTCTCTGACAGGATACCTGCCGTATCAGCACAATTCCTTTCAAAAACCGCTCCTTCCGCCTTACCGCCAAGGCCCGGACAGTCCCCTTGGAGAAACCGTCCGCAAATCGGGCAGTCCTTCTGCAATGCCCCTCCTGCCGCAGGAAGGACTGCTACATTATTCGTATAACTCTATCATCTCCCGCCAGATTTTCCCGGTGGATGGCCGGAGCTCGCCGAACCCCAGATCCTCCACTTCCACCGCCAGACGATTCTCCGTCTCCAGATAAAGCCTCATCTGCAGACGGCTGACGCCTCCGGGCAAATCTTCCAAAGTGATCTGCGCAACGCGGAATTCCTTTCCCACCAGCGGCATTATTTTCAGGCTGATCTGATTTCCCTCCTGAAGGTAGAGTTCCGTGATCTGATCCGCCTCATACCAATTAATGCCGGCATCCAGAAGGGCCAGATAAGAAGCCTGTCCTTGGTTATAAATATCCATGCCTATATTGGCTTTCAGCTTATCGTCTCCGAGGAAAATATATTCTTTTCCGGCCTGACTGACCATCAGACGTTCCTGAACTCCGTGGCAGGCTCCTTTACTGAAAAGATTATTTCCCTGAAAAACCCGCCTGCCTCTGCAAAGGAAGCGCAAGGAGTCCTTCATCCAATCTTCCGAAAAGCCGTCCCCGATCAGGAATACCGAGCTTACCGCCCTGTCGTGGAAAACCGTATCCGCCAGCTTCAGGAAGGCTTTGTCCAGATTATGCTTTTCCCCTTCCGTCAGCTCCTCTCCGCCTATATCCCGGTATCTCTCCGGAAGCTCTGCCTCGTTCTCCTCAATAAAAGTTACTATGGGCGTAGTGTGCCGGTTGTAATCCATGGCATAAATTTTGATTCTGTCCCATCGGTAGTCAAACAGCACGGAACGAGCCTTCCAAAGCTCTCTCGGCTGATGAAGCATATAGTAATAAAAGCTTTCCGTATGACTCTGAAAATATATTTTTTCCGTTTTCAGGCGGAGTCGGTTCACCACTTCGTTCAGCAGCTCAACCATCTCCTGATCCAGCCGTTCACAAGTAATCATCAATGCACCCAGCTTTTCCGAAGTGCCCGCTTGAGACAAAAGTCCCAGACTTCTCTTGAAAAACAGCGTTAAAAGCGATACGGGGTCATAACTGTCCTCCTCCACCAGAATCGGTTCGCCGTCCAAAGCCAGTTCCACCAGATTTTCCACCAGTATCCCTTGCTGCTCTGCGGCATTGCGGAGCGCTTCTTTCCCGTAAAACCACTGGTTGACCCCCGTCCTCTTGCACAGTGCCGTGGGAATATTATAATTTTGCGCGCCTGCCACCTGAGACAGAGTCTCCGCCTCTCCGTCGGCAGATACGGCATAGCTGATCTGTGAAAAATGATTGCCCAAATCATAGCCGACGATCAATTTATCGTTTTTCAGTATTCCCATGCCGCACCTCCCTCTGCTCTAATTATAGTAAACTCTTATAATAGACTCTCGAAATCACTTTGCGGCTTTTTATCGGTTGGGCACATATAACCTTCTTCGCAATTTACGAAACACTTTCTATTTTATCGTAAACAACTGCCCGTTCAAAAATTCCTTTCTGTGATACTCCTCCAACAGATTGTCCATTGTGTCATAATCTTCCAATGCCTTACTCAGCGCAATATCGTTGAGGAGCTGATAGCGTCCTCCCCCAGCGCTTCTCCCTGTGTCGGCATTCTGGAGAGTGCCGCTCTCCGTGAGCTGCTCCTCGCCTCCCCGTTCCTCGGTGATGTAATATTGAAGGTTTTCCCCGAAAAACAAAATAAATTCCTTAAAACAGACGCCGCCGTATACATCTCTCATATATTCTGCCTTATACTCGTCGGACTCCCCGCTCTCATAAATCATCACATAATGGATACAGGCCCGGCTGTCCGGCGCCGCCCGGTATTCGATAATGGTCTTATCCGCCAGCTCCTGCTGCAGATCGGGAAATTCCTCATACTCACGGAAAAGTTTTAAGTGAATCCCTTCTTCCATCAGCTCCCTCAGGAAGCTCTCGGCCAGCTCCAGCTGCTCCTGCCGCTCGCTTTTATTTTCCGCATAATATTTCAGAAACGCCAGCTTGCAGATTTTCTGTACCGGCTCGTTTCTTCTGCTCATCTGGCCGATTTCCTGATAGACGTAGCTTTCGGTGACTCGGTCCCGCACAAAATATTCATAAGCGCACTGTGCCAGAAAAGCCTCCTCCACTTCCGGCTTTGCCCCCTGAGACACATAGTAACGGAAAATCTCCATTTTCTCACCCACAAAGGCTCCGGAGTAAAGCATTTGCAGCAGCATTCTCTCGGAAAGCTTATAACAATCCAAGTCGAAGGATTTCGCCGCCTTCCAGACATCCCGCATATTCTTCGTCATACCTTCATAATATCTTGCAAGGTACTCCAATATAGTACTGTCATATTTGCCCTTTTGAAAAGCGAAGCAGGCTGCTGCCGTCAGCACTGGCTCCGCCGCCATGCCATGCCGTTCCATCAGCGGCCCGAGCAGCCGCACAAGTATTTTCACATCCATAAAATAAGGACCATATTCCTCCAGCCATTGTCCCGCCAGATCAATATTGCCTCTATACACCAGATACTTTACCACAATGCCCCGCTCTTCCATATTCAGTTCACCGCTGGGAATACGTGTTAAATACCGATCCAGAGCATCCATATTGTCCTGCTCATAGTAATATTGGAGCACCTTCAGATAGTATTCCCGTTTTATGGAAGTATCAACATTCGGCGAGTCCAGCATCCTCAGAATCCTGTCCAGACTTTCCGCCGAATCCGGCATACCTTCTCTTTCGTTTTCACATAGATACAGATCCAGCTCCGTACAGTCATGTACATAAGGAATGATGAGCCTCAGAAATTTACCCGGAAGCATCAGCTTTTCCATCGTATATTCCACGCTGCGGATAAAACGGTTTTTCCAGGCATCCTCGAACACAATGGTGTATTCGTTGCCGTACAGAGCCGCCCAGGTACGTCCTCCGCTGAGAACATATTCCGCAGGCTGCCGGTTATGGGGCTGATAGACATAAACCTTCCGTATCCTGTCGTCCTCCACCCATATCTGATGCGCAAATAACAGTCTGGAGAGAGGTTTTGCTGTCTGTTCATTGATCGTCTCCGGACTCAGCATCCGGTTATAGAGATTGGCCAAATGTCTGTTAATATGTTCCTTCTTAATCTGCTCCAGCACAAAGCGCTCAATACGGGGCAGATAAGTGAAATAAAGATCCCCCAGCCTGTCCTTATTCTGGAGGACAAAATCGTAAAGATACGCCGCCTGTTCATAATTCATGCTGTTCTGGTATGAGAAGTACAGCAGAACCTGCTTCGGTATCTTACAGGGGAGATTCATGTCCAATGATATCATATAGTGTTCGTATAAATTCGTGATGCGAAGCTGTGCCTCCACACCTTCTTTATACCACCGGAAATATTTTTTTCCCGTTTTGCCGCCCTTAATCAGAAGAGTGCATATCTCCTGTAAAACCCGCGAATCCTGTTTCTTTTGGTATAAACGCTTTAATGTTCCGAACAGCACAGGGGAAAACTCTCTGATCCGTCCGATCAAATACAGCAGCTGTTCCACCACCTCCGAATTCAGGAATTCTCTCTTTGCCCCGTAATAGAGAAGCTGCTGCTCAAAGCCACCCAATCTGCGCAATAAAGCCGGATTATTGTTCAAAAGAATCAATGCTTCTATGTAAATGACGGGACTTCTACTGCCAAAGTGAAACTGCTTTTCCAAAAAAGCCCACTTCACCGACGCCGATTTATTGTATTCTTCGGACAGATACAGCAAAAGCCATGCCACACGCCAATTTGTATTATCTTTTTTATAGATACGCTCCACATCGGCTGTCACTTTATTGATATATTTTGTCTCATGATGAATCAATGTGGTCAAATACAAGTAATAGGCAAGCAGCGTTTCTTCGGGCGTTTCCTCCAAAAGCTCCGCAACATGATCCAGTATCCACCCGGCCTCATTGTACTTCTCCTCGGTAATCCTAAGCTGCGCCTGAAACAGTCTTGTGGTAATATCGCTTTCATTCTGGATCGCCAGATTTTCCACCAGTCTTCCGGTTTCCTTCAGCCACGCCGACGTGCCGATTTTCCTCAGCCGGAAAGCTTGATAAAGCTCCATTATCCGGACGGTGCTCCGCTTTTTTGACAAGTCAACCGCCTGTCCGGGCAGCCTGCTTCCCGAGATTACCGTCACCGGGACGGTCAGGGACACATGGGAATTGTATAAAAATATCTCCCCGTAATTCTTCCCGTTACGGCACAGCTTCCCGTCAATAAACACGGGCAGCCTGCACCGGTTGCCCAGAAAGTCGTCATCCGTCAGCATGGCCTTCTCCGTAAACAGGAAATCGCCGCCGCACTCCACATGGAGGCAGGTATAGCCCCAGCCGTTCCGTACAATGTTCACTCCGCTCTCCGTCACACTGTAAGCATGTTCGCCGGACACATAATCTAAAGTAAGCTGCTTCTCTTCCACAAGGAACTCTATATGCTGCTTTTTATTAATCCGGATCAGAAACTCATCCATATTCTGCTCCCTTCCGGGATATGCGGACAAGCTCCTGTATACATCAACATACTGGGCGTCACTTCCTGAGAGCACGCAGGTAAAATCCGGTGAATAAAACAGTTTGACGGCTTCCCTCCAGCTGCATTTCGCCAAATTAGCAAAGTGAAATAAATTTCTCACAGGGCCTATGGAGGATTCCAGTACCGTATACTCCATGGATACTACAAAGGGCAGATAATACTCGCCCTGATTGCTGACAATATAAAAATTGCCCTTTACCACTTCTCCCTCTTCCATGTATTTACCATGGAAACAAAAAGCGATCTCCTCATTCGTCCCCACAAATTCCTCGGTGAGGCACTCCATCCGCAGGTCGGAGGACGTCACATGGCCTGTGGTAAATTTTCCGGGCGCTGCATACACCCGGAAGCTTCCCTCGTAATCTTCGCCACGATGTAAAGATATTTCTATTTTTAAGCATGAAAAATCAAGAGAACCATTCTCGTAATCGAAGTTTCCCTCTAAAATCTGATTGATTATCTTCTGCATTTCATACTCACCCACTCTTTGCATCCGCCTGCAGCCGCGGGACATTACCGCTGCTGCAGGCGCGGTATCGGTCAGAGCGTGTCTGAAAAATCTTTCTCCGTTTTACACGCAGCCCCTCCCACAAGAGCGATAGGTGTTACGGAAATTCTTTTATTGACAATCGGTATTCCAAATTCTCTGGAAATCTCTTCACCGGTCTTTACCAAATCCTTGGACGCTTCATAGATTTTATGGTATATTTTCTCTTTCAGCCTTTCCAAATCCGCATCTATGCAGTCCAACAGGCTGATTCCCAATGTTATCGTCCTTACATCCAGATTTTCTTTCTCAATCATCTGATTCGTTTCTGCCACTTCGTATATATTAATCATAATTCCTCTCATTCCTTATATTCTATGCATTTTGTCAAAAATCTCTTCCTTTTGGCACTTGATGATAACGCCTATTTCTTCCCCCAGCGCCCCTAATTCGTCTACGATATCCCCAAAATGCTTATCTGTCTGGCAGGTATCTACTATCATCATCATATTAAAATACCCTTGCACAATCGTCTGCGTAATATCCAGGATATTGATTTTGTTGTCTGCCAGATAAGTGCATACCTTTGCGATAATGCCTACGGTATCTTTGCCAACTACGGTAATTATTGTCTTTTTCATCATTTACTCCCATTCTGCGTCTTTTCCTGCGACGCCATTATGCAATTTCTATAATCTCCGAAACTTCACTCCGGTTTGCCACCCGTATAGGGAAATCATTTGCCTTATATTCGTTGTCTGCCATTGCAATTTCCACCCTGACCGTTTCATAAGCCAGCTCCGGCAGATTATTTTCTTTACTTAGATGCCCCAATACAATCGTCTGCATCCCGTCATTCAGCAAACGGCAAAGGAGCTGACCGGAAAGTTCATTGGAAAGGTGCCCTCTATCCCCCGCAATCCGTTTTTTTAGATAGTAAGGATATGGCCCTACCTGAAGCATGTTTGCATCATGGTTTGCCTCAATCAATAACGCATTCATCCCTCTTAGGCATTCCACCGTATAATCGTTATAACAGCCTAAATCCGTGATAATCCCCAGTTTTTGCCTTCCATGACTGATACGGTAAGCTACCGGCTCTGCCGCATCATGGGAAATCCTCATAGGGCTCAACGTCAAATCCTTGACGATAATTTTATTGTCCGCTTCTATTTCCTGAAAGAGCCCGTCGTCAATCTCTCCAACGGAAGAAGAACAACGGATGGCTTTCAAAGTTCCCTTTGTCCCGTAGATGGGAACCCCATATTTCCTTGCCATTACCCCTAATCCGCTAATATGATCCGCATGTTCATGGGTAATAAATATCCCGTCCAATTCCTCCGCTTTTACTCCCAGCTTTTCCAGCCCTTCTTTTGTTTTTTTGCCGCTGATTCCTACATCCACCAATAGGTGGGTGGTATCGGAACCTACATAAATGCAGTTTCCGCTGCTCCCGCTGGCAATGCTGCACATCCGCATATCCCTATCCAGCCTTTCTCTTTTAATCTACCCAATAGACTTCCAAAACGTCGCCGTTTTCCACTATGCCCATATACCGCGATATCTGCCCGTTCCGTTTGGTTACCACGCGCGCACCCTGAGGCTTGGACAAATCAAAATCTATATAATCAAAAACATCCACGAAGACATACGAAGCTTTCCCGGTCATCGTCACCGGCATACCATTGACTGAGACGGTAATCGGTACAGACTCTTCTTCAATTTTTCCGCCTTTTCGTTTATCCGGCGCTTCATCCCCGCTTCCGCCTTTTTCTACCTCTTCTTCCTTATCTTCCTCTTCTTTTTCCACTGCCAGCTCTGCGTAACTTTCCGGCATCGGAACATCTTCTACAGGCTCCGGCATCCGATTCCTCTCAATAGCCGCCATAGCTGCCTTTTCCTGAGCCGTCAGCCATGTGTCCGCGTCCGTTCCCTTCATTGCCCATGATACGGTAAAATTCTCATATACACAAGTGTCCATATCTGCCAATTGATTATTGACATACATATTCAACCTGTAGTCTACCATTACATCCATAAAATCGGCAATCTGTTTTACTGTGTAGTAATTGAGCATTTCTATCACATCATGGTTTTTGATATCGTAATAGCCCGACTGCAGTTGGCCATTGACTCTTGCGAACTTAGGCAGCTCAACCACCTTGTCGTTTACGGTCACTCTTATGACATCGCCAAACTCATGCAACGCCCCTAATTCCATCGCAGCCGGCTCTCCTGCCGTAGAGGGGATGACCTGGATTTTATCTCCGCCATGAATCGGCGTATGTATATCCGCCTCTTCCCCATTCACGCGGATAACTGCCGCTTCCCCTAATTGCCCGCGGACAATCCTCGCTTTCCCGTTCACCGTAAAATCCAGTTCCTTCCCCCTTCTTGGGAACAGCCCTTCTTTTGCAAACTCCGCCTGCATGGCAGCGTCCACCACCGCCAGCATATTGTTGTCATACAACTTTATCCTCTGTCCGTTAAAGTCCACAAAAATAAAGTTATTGCTCTGTTCATAAAAGCTCAGGCAAATACCGATTGGCGTAACTAAGAGGGAATCTTTGACAATATTTTCTTCCAAAAACTCCACCGCCTGCAGCACTTCCCCGCCGCGTACGGCAACCCTTTCCTTCTGTATCCCCAATTCTTCAGCTAAACGGTCGGTGTACCCTTCCATTTTCCCGCCTCCGCCTACCACAAAAACAGCGCTGACGGATTTCCCACCGTTCAATTCCTTTATTTTATCCGCTACCCCTACTGCCATCGACTGTATCACGGGATCCAATACCTCCAGCAGTTCATCTTTGACAATGCTTTGCTGTAGCCCCATAATATCTTTATACGTCACTTCTTTCATCAATCCTGCGTCTTTTTTTATCTGTTCTGCCGTACCAAAGTCCACCAGGCAATGTTTCGCGATTGTTTCCGTCAAGGCATCCCCGGCCATAGGGAGCATCCCAAATGCAATAATGCTTCCATCCTTCGTAATGGAAATATCCGAAGTCCCTGCGCCCACATCCACTAAAGCGATATTCAGCATCCTATACATCTCCGGAATGGCGACCTGGATAGCCGCAATCGGTTCCAACGTCATATTGGCCACATGAAGCCCTGCCAATTCCACGGCCTTATGCAATCCGTCCACCACATCATCCGGCAAAAATGTGGCAATCATTTCCGCACTTAATATTTTGGCCTTATGCCCTTCCGGATTGGAAATCGGGTAACGATTGATATAATAATGGATGACCGAATGGCCTACGCAGTAAAAACGCATATCCGTATCATTTTCTTCCTGAAACATTTCATATGCCTTTTCCACACCAAGGGATGTTAAGGCGTACATGTCCTCCTGGGTTATTTCTTTATCATAACCAAATTCCGTATCTACCGTTACATTGACTGTACGCAATACACGCCCCGCAGCAGCAATACAAGCTTCTGTCAAATTCCGTCCAATGGCTTTTTCCAGTTCTTCCTTTACCTGACGTACGGTTTCCCCTACCTTACGGATATCATGAATCTGCCCGTCCAGCATAGCACGGGTTTCATGTTCCTTTACCCGCTGCGCTACTGCATAAAACCGGTTGTTATTCCGGTATCCTACCGTACCTACGATACTTCTTGTTCCAATATCCAATCCAAAAACCAATTGCCCCGAATAATTCTTTCCTTCTGTCACAGATATTCCTCCAATTTCCTATCAATCTGTCCGTATGTATCCGCAAGGGCGCCGCTATTATCAATTACTGTTTGGCAATGGCTCCTAAACTCCTCTTCCGTAAGCTGGCGCCTCAATATCCCTGCTATTTTTTCTTCGCTGTAATGCCTTGAAGCCTTTAGCCTTTTCCGCCGTGTACCCTCTCCGGCATGGATATACCACAGTTCATCCACAATATCCTCATAACCGTCCTCTATCAATAACGCGGCCTCTATCAATAAGAAATCTATTTTTCCTTCTTCCTTGTGTAACCTTATTTTTTCCAAAATATATTCTTTGACCATAGGATGCATCAAACCGTTGACTTTCTCCAATAAATCTTTATCCCCGAAAATCTTTTCCGCCATTTTCCCTTTGTCTATTTTCCCATCCGGGGCGAGTACGCCCTGTCCTAGCAAATCCACCAAAGCGCTATAGCATCTTTCCCCCGGCTCTTTTATTTTATGTGCCACCTCGTCTGCCAGTATCACTTCACAGTTATACTTATCCTTTATATATGCCAGCACTTTTGTTTTGCCGGAGCCTACCCCTCCGGTAATGCCAATCGTCCTCATGCTCCCTCTCGTTCCCCTCTGCTGTCTGCTTTCCCTGCATCCCGCCCCTTAGCCTCTTAGGTTAGGCTGGTTCTATTTCGCTTCATACCAATTCTGTCCCGTATGCATATCTATTTCCAATGTTACGGATAAATCGGCGGCAGCTTTCATCTCCTCTTCAAGGATTTTTTT
>ERZ808037.1889-NODE-1889-length-12051-cov-4.986721_pt1 | contig 12051 bp, 9 predicted proteins | sample MGYA00380190_ERZ808037 | MGnify/ENA primary metagenome ERZ808037 (study PRJEB31490, sample SAMN06133399) | mouse gut metagenome | isolation source: J9 | host: mice | place: China: Chengdu | collected 2015-05 ...
TTCATCTTCTGGTAAGATTTTATTCCATGGATAATCGGAAATAATTAATGATAACATACAAAAATGGATTGTTGTACTAATGTGTAAAAAAAACATTACTGCAACAATCCATGATAAATTTCTTAACGTATTTTCAGCTTGTCGTATTTACGCTTATAAAAGTACAATCGAACACCTATGTATTCATCTGCTTTTTCATCGCCCTCCAATTGCTTCCATCTGCTTACACCAATCATTTACCAGTTCCTGTGAAACCTGGAGAATCTCTTTTTGAGCAATCATCTTCCATACCAATAAAAAATCCAGATAATGCAACAGATGCTGCCTCAAGAATGTTTGTTTTTCCAACACCATTATCTCACAACAGTAAATTAAATCCTGGTTCAAAACATAACTCCAGCGCATCAAACGTCTTAAAATTTGATATAGACAGTTTCTTTAATACCATAATTTTACTCTCCCTCTGCACACAATCGATTAGCTAATCTTTCCTACTGCTTATTTAGTATTGCCCTTCACTTCTAGTTTAACACAGTTTCTGCTAAATTGCAAAAAAGACGCCGGGAAACCCCGGCGCCCTTCATTCTTTATTCTTCAACTGTCCTTGCGGACTTCATTTCATCAAAGCCAATCCTTAGTCTGCCTTATACAGATCCACCAGCTTCTTCAGATAAGCATATCTTGCCTTGGATTCTGCCTCGTTCTTTGCGAACAGGGTAGCTGCTCTTTCAGGATTCTTCATGGACAGGGACAGGTAACGAACCTCACCCTTCAGGTAATCCTGGTAGCCTTCCATCTTCGGCTCTTTGCTGTCTAAGGAGAACTTGTTCTCTGCAGCCGGATTGAACCTGAACAGATGCCAGTAACCGCACTCAACTGCCAGCTTTTCTTCGGTCTGTGCCTTAGCCATGCCCTTCTTAATACCATGGTTGATACATGGAGCGTAAGCAATGATTAAGGATGGTCCCGGATAAGCCTCTGCCTCTGCGATAGCCTTAACGGTCTGTGCATAGTCAGCACCCATGGAAATCTGTGCCACATAAACATAGCCGTAGCTCATAGCGATGGAAGCCAAGTCTTTCTTCTTTACATCCTTGCCGCCTGCAGCAAACTGTGCCACAGCACCGGTTGGGGTAGCCTTGGAGGACTGACCGCCGGTATTGGAATAAACTTCCGTATCATAAACCATTACGTTGATATCCTTGCCGGATGCCAGAACATGGTCTACGCCGCCAAAACCGATATCATATGCCCATCCGTCACCGCCGAATACCCACTGGGACTTCTTCGCTAAGAAATCTTTGCTCTTAACGATTTCCTGGCAGGTCGGGCAGTCACAGCCGTCTAATGCAGCAACTAACTTATCGGCAGCGTCGCCGTTGGTTGCGCCGCAGCCAAAGGTATCCAGCCATTCCTTGCATGCTGCCTTCACTTCATCGGAAGCCTTGTCGGAAGCAGCTACAGCCTCAACCTTAGCCTTTAAGCCGTCACGGATAGCGTTCTGTGCAAGAAGCATACCATAACCAAACTCAGCATTGTCCTCGAATAAGGAGTTACACCATGCCGGGCCCTGTCCCTTTGCGTTTACGGTGTAAGGCGTGGACGGTGAGGAGTTGCCCCAGATAGAGGAACATCCGGTTGCATTGGCAATATACATTCTGTCGCCGAATAACTGGGTAATTAACTTCGCATAAGGTGTTTCACCACAGCCTGCACAAGCGCCGGAGAACTCTAAGAGCGGCTGCTTGAACTGAGAACCTTTAACGGTGGTTGCCTTAAACTTAGCAATAACGTCTTCTTTAATCGGTAAGGTCTGTCCAAAATCAAAGATGCCCTGCTCGTCTAAATTATCAGCAAGCTTCTCCATGGTCAGAGCCTTGTTGCCCTTCATGCCCGGGCAGACATTTGCACAGGAACCGCAGCCCGTACAGTCAAGTGCGGAAACGGTCATAGCAAACTTATAGCCTGGCATACCGGTCATATCTTTCATCTTCATGCCTTCTGGAGCCTTTGCAGCCTCGTCAGCGGTCATAGCAACCGGACGGATAACTGCGTGCGGGCAGACATAAGCACAGAAATTACACTGGATACAATTATCAGGATTCCAAACCGGAACATTAACCGCAATACCGCGCTTCTCGTATGCGGAGGAGCCGGACGGGGTTGTTCCGTCTACATAATCGTTAAATGCGGATACAGGCAGTGTATTTCCTTCCTGTGCGGAAACCTTGGTCTGAACGTTATTAACGAAATCAACAACGTCTTTTCTTCCCTCGGTAACTACCTTGTAATCCAGACCTTCATCCTCGCAGCTTGCCCAGCTTGCCGGAACCTCTACTGCGTGAATGTTCTTCGCGCCTGCATCGATAGCTGCCCAGTTCTTCTCTACAACGTCCTGACCCTTGCGGCCGTAGGTCTTCTGTGCAGCATCCTTCATCAGCTGGTTAGCCTTCTCTGCCGGGATAATGCCGGTCAGTTCAAAGAATGCAGACTGTAAAATGGTATTAATTCTTGTCGGGCCCATGCCGGTTTCAATACCAATCTTCACACCGTCGATGGTGTAGAACTTAATCTTGTGATCTGCAATGAATTTCTTCATCTGTCCTGGTAAATGCTCGTCCAGTTCAGCGTCAGACCATGGGCAGTTTAACAGGAAGGTTCCGCCGTCAACCAGTTCCTGAACCATGTTGTACTTGCGCACATAGGCAGGATTATGGCAGGCTACGAAGTTCGCCTGTTTGATTAAATAGGTGGACTTAATCGGCGTATGACCAAAACGTAAATGGGACATGGTAACACCGCCGGACTTCTTCGAGTCATAATCAAAGTAAGCCTGTGCGTACATATCCGTATTGTCACCGATGATCTTAATGGAGTTCTTATTCGCGCCTACTGTACCGTCTGCGCCCAGACCCCAGAACTTACAGTTGGTGGTTCCCTCCGGTGTGGTTACTATCGGAGCGCCTAACGGTAAGGAAAGGTTGGTAACATCATCCTCGATACCTAAGGTGAACTGCTTCTTGTCGTTGTTCTCATAAACGGCAACGATCTGTGCAGGTGTGGTATCCTTAGAACCTAAGCCGTAGCGGCCGGTAAATACAGGAACAGCGTCAAACTTGGTTCCCTTTAAGGCAGCTACTACATCCAGGTATAACGGCTCGCCTAAAGAACCAGGCTCTTTCGTCCGGTCTAATACGGTGATCTTCTTAACAGAATCCGGGATAGCATTGATCAGAGCTTCTGCACTGAATGGACGGTACAGGCGAACCTTAACTACGCCGACCTTTGCGCCGGTGGTCTTCACCATGTAGTCAACGGTTTCTTCAATCGTATCATTTACAGAACCCATAGCTACGATAACATGCTCTGCATCCGCAGCGCCGTAGTAGTTAAACAGCTTATAATCGGTGCCGATCTTGGCATTCACCTTGTCCATATATTCCTGAACAATCGCTGGAAGGGCGTTATAATACGGGTTGCAGGCTTCTCTTGCCTGGAAGAAAATATCCGGGTTCTGTGCGGAACCTCTCTGGCATGGATGGTTTGGATTTAAAGCGTTTGCGCGGAAAGCGTCAACAGCATCCATATCCACCATATCCTTTAAGTCCTCATAATCCCAGGTTTCAATCTTCTGAATCTCATGGGAGGTACGGAAACCATCAAAGAAGTTGATGAAAGGAACCTTGCCCTTAATTGCTGCACAGTGAGCAACAGGAGTTAAATCCATAACTTCCTGCACGCTGGATTCACACAGCATAGCACAGCCGGTCTGACGGCAGGCATATACGTCGGAGTGATCGCCGAAAATCGATAATGCGTGGGAAGCAATCGCACGTGCAGATACATTAACTACACCCGGAAGCTGCTCACCGGCAATCTTATACAGGTTGGGAATCATCAGCAGTAAGCCCTGAGAAGCGGTATAGGTGGTGGTCAATGCACCGGCAGCTAAAGAGCCGTGAACCGCACCAGCAGCACCTGCCTCAGACTGCATCTCCGTAACCTGTACGGTGCGTCCGAAAATATTGGTTCTTCCGTCGGTCGCCCACTCGTCCGTATGCTCAGCCATAACGGAAGACGGGGTGATGGGGTAGATAGCAGCTACATCTGTGTACGCATAAGAAGCGTGGGAAGCAGCCTGGTTGCCATCCATGGTTTTCATTTTTCTTGCCATTTTTACTTTCCTCCTACATAAAAATGTATAGATTAGTATAGATAGTATAGCTTTCCTGTATTCAGGAATACTGACCTGTTTATTATTATAACAAGAAATTGATAAAATGCAAACAATTATGGCAAAAAATACAATAGATTTTTCGTAAACTTTTTGTAAACTTTTTTTCGGGTAGTTTTTTTGCTTATGCGGCAGGGGATTGGGGGAAAGGCTTTGTTGCCGAACGAATGTTTGTATTTTTGTGTTTTTTTGGTTGGAATGATTGACAGGGTAAAAAGAAGAATGTATACTGACAGTAGAAATAAAATCTGGAAAATCACCTTCTATTTCCCACAAAGAAAGGAAAACTATGCCAAAAACGGTTGGAATCGGTATTCAAAGTTTTAAAAAATTAATAATCAATCATTGCTTTTATATCGATAAAACTCGGTTCATCAAAGAGTGGTGGGAAAATCAGGATGATGTAACCTTAATTACCCGCCCAAGAAGATTTGGAAAAACATTGAACCTTGATATGCTGGACTGTTTCTTCTCCATCCGCAATAAAGACCAGGGGCAGATATTTGAAAACCTGTTCATAGGAAAAGAAGAAAAGTATCGTCGGCTTCAGGGAACGTATCCGGTAATTTTTCTCAGCTTTGCCGACAGCAAAGAAACCACCCTGTTTGCTGCCAAAAAAAGAATTTGCCAAATTATTGAAGCATTATATCATCAATATGACTTTTTGCTGGATAATGACTGCCTGAATAACAGAGAAAAAGAAAATTTCCGGCGAATATCCGTAGATATGGCGGACTATGAGGCAGCAAACTCCATAAAGATGCTCTCCCTTTACCTTTCCCGCTATTACGGGAAAAAGGTAATTATTTTCATGGATGAGTATGATACACCTCTCCAGGAGGCATACATCCATGATTATTGGCAGGAGTTTGTGGGATTCATCCGCAGCTTTTTTAATTCTACGTTTAAAACCAACCCCTCTCTGGAACGTGCCCTGCTCACCGGAATTACGCGGATAAGCAAAGAGTCTATATTTTCAGATTTAAATAATATAGAAGTAATAACAACTACCTCTGAAAAATATTCTACATCCTTTGGATTTACCGAGGCCGAAGTTGCCGGTGCACTCGAACAGTTTGGTTTAAAAGAACATCTGCACCAAGTACGCCACTGGTATAATGGCTTTTGCTTCGGCAGCCAGACAAATATTTATAATCCCTGGTCTATTACCAAATATCTGGATACCGGAAAATTCGGCACTTATTGGGCAAATACCAGTTCAAACAATCTGGTCGGCAAACTTATTCGCGAGGGTTCTCCCGAGGTAAAAACCGCTGCGGAAGATTTGCTTTATGGAAAAATAATCGAAACCACTTTAGATGAAGAAATAAGCTTCAGCCAGTTAGAAGGCAGTGCAGAAGCTGTCTGGAGCCTTCTTTTGGCATCCGGCTATTTAAAGGTGGAAGGAATCCGGGACACAGATAAGGATGATGAACGAAGTGAACCCATCTATTCCCTTTCTCTGACAAACCTGGAAATCAGGAAGGACTTCCGCAGAATGATTCAAAGCTGGTTTAAAAATCCATCCGTAAGGTATAACGATTTTATCCAGGCATTATTAGAAAATAATGTAAGCTATATGAATCAGTATATGAATCATATGGCTATGGTTATGTTCAGCTTTTTTGATTCAGGAAATACACCATCGGAACGTTCTGAACCCGAACGCTTCTACCATGGTTTTGTCCTTGGCTTAATTGCCGATGCAAAGCTTGATTATGTAATTACCTCAAACCGTGAAAGCGGATTGGGGCGATATGACGTAGTAATGGAACCAAAAGATAATACTGCAAATGCTTACATCTTTGAATTTAAAGTAAAAGCCCCGGATGAAGCAGAGCTTAAAACAACAGCAAAAAATGCATTGCAGCAAATTAAAGAAAAAAATTACGACGCTGAACTGTTTCATCGCGGAATTCCCAGAGAAAATATCTACCATTATGGCTTTGCTTTTTCCGGGAAAAAAGTTTTTATCCTATCCGATTGACGGAAGGATCTGGGAAATTTGCCTGAATGAAGGAGCAGGTGTGATCCGTGCAAATCACACCTGCCCCTGTGTAGAACTGTCTATTTCCCGAAAGCCCCGGTTTTATTTATGCTGTCTGTTCTGCTTCTAGCTTTTTTACTTCATCAAGAGAAAGTCCAGAAATATTTGCAATTTCTTCCAGAGCATATTTTCCAGCTGCCAGCATACGGAGAGCAACCTCTTTTAAAGATTCGCTCCTCATATCTTCCATAATTTTACACATCTCACTCACTCCTTTTGGGTTCTCTTTCAGATACCGTGTTCGGTTTGCTATCAATTCAAAATTCATATCATCTGCTTTCGTGCAATTAAAATCGTGCATGAGTTTTCCTATAGCGGAATCACCACGGTATTCACCATTCACATAAAGAATATGCTCTCCGTCTTCAAAAGATTTACCCGTTGCAAGATTGATTCTCTCAATCGGATAAACGGCTTCTCCCTGACCATAAAAATCTTTTTCAAGGATAAAGATCGTATATGTGTCTGGCAATTCTTTAAATTCCTGACCAGAATGAAGATTTTCTACATCCATTACACTTGAATGGTATCTTGCTCTGTGCGGGTCTGCTCCCTTGTCCTGCCTCTGAATTTCCAAATCATATTTTTTTCCAGCAGAATCCATTCCATATGCATCCAGACAGATAGAACGTGCCCCAGCCAGCCTTTTCATGTCTTTCTGTGTTTCACAATTCGTAATCATTAAATCCGGTTTATCCGTGATAATGCGTAACACAAATTCAACCAATGGAATATTATCCTTAAAAAGACAACGCATAAAGTCATCATCGATTGGTCTTAACAAACGCAAACGCTGTAAATCTTCCTGATGCTGCTTCTCCGTCACGGTCAGTCTTCCCCTTTGCTTTCCCTTTCATTTTCGTATCTCCATACTACCATAAAACTCCTGATTTTACAAGCCAGAAGCCCATAGATTTGTCTTCTGTCGTTATCGTTTTTTCCCCGAGTTTGCCACTTGAATAAACCGGCTTCATAAAAAATTTCCTTATTTTGCAAGGTTTTCCTTGACGGACTGCCGGGCTATGTGGAACGTCTTAAAAAATCTTTCAAGGCCGGCACCCCTTTGATCCCCGCCCTTGAACCGTACTGCCAGAGCCCGAATCCTGCACAGGACTATCATTTCTCTATAAAAGAAGGCAGCCCTGACTGCTTCGGGCACCCCAAAATCTTCTCCCATGTCCTGCTGGAGCGCATCCTGGAAGAACTGGGGCTCAATACCTTTTTCTCTTCCTATAAGGGCTTCTCAAAGTTGCAGTACAATGTCTACGGCTTCGCAAAGCTCCTCCTTTTCGGCAGGCTCTTAAATCCCGCCTCCAAATCTGCCACAATACGGCAGAATGAAGATTACTATGAGCCTGTCCTTGGACCCCATAACCCGGACAATGTTTTCGACACCCTGGACTTCCTTTTTGCCAATAAAGACAAAATCATCCGCCGCATCAACACAAACCTTGTAAAAAAGGCACGCCGCTCCCCGGAGATCATCTATTATGATGTAACAAACTTCTATTTCGAGATCGGAGCGCCGGATGAGGATGTCCTGGATGAAGAAGGAAACGTCATAGAAAAAGGACTGCGCAAGATGGGCGTCTGCAAGGAAGAGCGCAAGCTTCCCATTGTCCAGATGGGGCTGTTCATGGACGACTAGGGGATTCCTGTCGCGATCGAAACCTTCCCCGGCAATACCCTTGACCATCTGACTTTAAGAAAATTCCTGGATTTTTTAAAGAAACTGGAAGATCATCCGGAAAACTTCCGGAGCACAGCCGTCCAGTCCAAAAGCCTCCGGAAATTCTTCAAAAAGGAATGTGTCAATGAGAGGACCGGTGAGATCCTTGACTCTTCAAAGATCCGGGCATTTGTGGACTTTGACAAAGTGGCGGAATATAAAAAGAGCCTGGGCTATTACCAGATCGTCACCTCGGAATTGACCATGGATGCACAGGAAGTGATCGAAAAGTATCATGGCCTGACACAGATCGAGAACCAGTTCCGCGTCATGAAAAGCGACCTGGAAACCCGTCCCCTTTATGTAAGCACACCGGAACATGTCACGGCGCACCTTCTTATTTGTATGATTGCCCTTATCCTGATGCGGATCATACAAAAAAGAATCCGGGACAGCGGAAGTGCTGCCATAGATCCGGATGCCTACTGGAGCAGCGGTCTGAATGCCGGGAGGATACAGGCCGCCCTTAATAAATGGAAGGTAGACCTCCTTCCCGGAGATCTGTACCGGTTCATGGATGCGGACGACCCAGACCTGAAATTGATTTTAGATGCCTTTGGAATCCGCCTGTCGCCAAAACTATACCGCTGGGCAGAACTAAAGCATATCAAAACCGAAATAAAAGTTTTCATGTAAGGCATAAATGTAGGTATATTTTCTCAAGATTCTGCAAGTCTGATAAATACTGGAAAAACTGTGTAATTACAGCAAAATGGAGTTCATCAGGGCTCCATTTTTGTTTCTACAAGTGGCAAACTCGGGGTATAACAAGAAATTGATAAAATGCAAACAATTATGGCAAAAAATACAATAGATTTTTCGTAAACTTTTTTCCGATAGTGTTTAGAAGAGGAGCGGTTAGACTCTTAGTAGGGAAGGCTGCCCTTTTACGATATATACTTCCGCTCTCATAATTTCTATATTTTTCTATGCAAAAACTTTGCACCCTGAGCATGACTTTCGCCAGTTACCTGAACCATTTGGAATATTTTTGCATTATTATCCCTCTATGGATTTTATTTCAATTTTCCGGATTCAATCTTTCTCTGAAATGCCCCCAGACCACCTTTTGTGTTTGTTCTATACTATAACAGAAACACTCCTTCCGGCTTAGATACTTAATGACCAATGTTTTGGAAAATCTGCGTAACTTTATTTTTATTTTCCATATTGTTTTAAAAACGCTGCTGCTTCTTTCTCTGACAAACTTAACTTTTCCTTCATCTGCTTTAAAATTACTGCATCATCTATCCCTGCCTCCTGGTTTAATTCAATGATCATCTTGGCCTGGCCCTGAAGCATTCCCTGACTAATTCCCAAACTTATTCCCTGACTTCTTCCCCAATCGATTAATTTTTCCGAAGCCGTTTCAATAACCGTACCACCCATAATATTCACCAACCTTTCTTCATATTCGTTTCCATCCGTAATATGCATAATAATTGTATTTACAAATCCCATAAGATCTATCAGTTCGTCATCTGCCAATTCTTTCTTCTGATGAAGACCCACCATCACATCCCTAAAATAAGTCAAATCTTTCATCACATCGTCAATGTTACTCCCCGATACAATCTCCCTCTCATATCTTGCAATATAAAACGGAATATAAGGAAACAGACGCTTTCCTACTATCGATTCCCTTGTAAATTCTTCCAAAATCACGTTGTCAGACTCGTAATTTATTTTCTGGTCATCAGGAAAGATAAATGTAATTTGTGTTGTCTTTGGCGTTTTATCTGTTCTCTTAATATAAATCACCGCAAATCGCGGCATTCTTATCGTTGCATGACCAATATCCCACAATGCAAACTGTTTGGCAGTAATAAAAGCGTACTCCGCAATCCGTACAGCCATCGAACCATCATCGTAGCTTTGACATTCCAAAAGATAAAGCTCATCCTCAATCTTCATCAGGAAATCGGAGATCTGCGCTTCAATCTCCTTACTGCCATCTGCGGTTTCATTTTCAGTCAAATAGCCTTCCGAGGGCAAGGTTTCAGCCTTAGCATGTATAGGATAAGATTTTCCAAAAATATCATTAATAACCGGAATGAACAGGCGTTTGTGTTTCGTCTTCATCGTCTTAAAAACATTATCATAGTCAGGTGTCTTTTTCATGATACTCCTCTCTTGTACATCATCAGTATAACTACATGAAACCCTATAATTATATTAATAGATTTATTTTATTATACTGTACAAGAAAGTAATTTTCAAGCTGTTTTTTTACCATGCTACATTACCTGTACATTTCATTTTTTATCGCCTCAAAGACACTGCAAACATATAAGTACTTCTTTAATCATTATAAGAGCAACCAAAAAAAATGGCAAGAGAATTCTCTGTTGGAAAAAGGAGTTAAAAAGGGCAAAAAAGATGATAAGGCGTGAAAATAGCTGCTCCGATAAAGTAAAAAAACAGAGCAGCTAATGATTATTTATGGAAGGAAGTTTTTATCCGTATATACGACCTTAAACCTGCTGCGGTTAATTTCAAAAAACAGGCTGATTAAACGTTCCGAGATGAACCCTGGATAACGATTTAAATAAGAATCTTCTTTTTGTCCTCCATGATCGGCGACGTTAAATAAAATCGGAAACAGCCAGGAACACAGGGCATTAAGAACTTCACTTTTCATGATGAACATATTGCAGGGGGAGTAAAGGTTTCCTTTAAAAAAAGCACTGGCTTTCTGGAAATCCCTGGGGAAGTCCTTCTTTAAACACTGCATCATAAACGCCCAGTCGGACGGATCATGGCGGTTCTTAAAATTTTCTTCCACACTTGGAGCAACGTAGAGGGGCGCGGGAAGAAGCACATCGATAGCATTATCCAGCATCCGCGCCTTCCAGTCCTTTGGAAGAAGAAAATGCCTGCGGTAATGCGCCAGACCAATAATGTCCTCCCCGGCATGTTTCCAGAGCCAGTAAAGCGCTGTCAATTCACAAAACTGCTTATTTTTAGCAGAGATATTATCTCCTGTATCATCCCGCAAGGCATTTTCCGGCAGTAAATTCGGAAAATTTTCCGCAAATACTGCCCCTGCATAAATTTGTTTTTCATAGGAAGCTAATGGGTATTCCTGCTGTAAAGGTTTGTCAAAAGGAGATTTAACCACGTATACGGATGCCGGGATTTCATTGGTTAAACCTGCGTTTATCGTTGTTAAACCTGAATTTAATAAACTTGCGTTTGCCGATGTTGAAGATGGCAATCCTTTAAGCTTGTCCAGTTTCATAAACTCCCGCCCAACACTTGTATAATATTTTTCCAGATATTGGTTGCGGAGGGTTAAATCCATCTCTACGGTTACAGGTTTTATTTGTTTAAAGCCGATTTTTTTCAGGACTTTGGTAATCTTCTCATGAAAAACCCCTCTCGTTCCTAAGTATACGGGGTAATCCAGGGATAGATTTAATGCTTGGATATTCGTATGCTCATTGAGGCGAAATACGGGAAGTTCTCCTATCCTTTCAGGATTTTCCTCATCATTATCATAGAAATAGGCTTCGATATGGATATCTTTATCCAGATAACACATATATGTAGCTAATGTTTGGGCGCGGGAATGGGCACCGAAAATGTATATGTTTTTCTCCATAAAATATCCTCGCAGGTAAGAACAAATTTAAAGCTAACACTACTTCTACCTAAAGCAAAATACTACTATTAGTTCATTCACACTTCTATCCGTTAATTTCATTTTTCTTTTTTCTATTATTCAAATTCCTCACGTCTTCTCCCATACATTTCTTTCATTGCTTCTTCTTGTTTCCCATAAGCAAAATGACCTGCAAAAGCATGTTCTGCTATAATAATTGCCCTGCACCAGGCCATACAAAACTCACACAAACCATCTTCATCTTTTCCTAAAATACCTTCCGGCGCATTTCTAAAACCGCCCATTTCTTCCCATATTCTCCGATGCAGAAGAATGCAGCCAATGCTAAATTTATGAAAACAAACCGAATATTTTTCTTCTTTCTTTTTTAAACGTTCAGCAAATTCATCGATTGGCAAGGTTTTATTCCATAAATA
>ERZ808037.1890-NODE-1890-length-12036-cov-3.535329_pt1 | contig 12036 bp, 9 predicted proteins | sample MGYA00380190_ERZ808037 | MGnify/ENA primary metagenome ERZ808037 (study PRJEB31490, sample SAMN06133399) | mouse gut metagenome | isolation source: J9 | host: mice | place: China: Chengdu | collected 2015-05 ...
GTCAAGGCGGTTTTTCATAATTTTATCAGACATACGGACAATCTCCCACTTGGCGAAAATAACAATAAAACTATGTCCATTTTACTCTATCGGATATTAGATTTCAAGTTTAACTTACCGATTGGGAGAATTCCCGGTAACAGTTCGTCACCGTTCACAGCAACAACAGTTCAGACAGCCCCTCCCGCGAAGTCAAAATCGTTTTGAATTATCATTTCCGGTAAAAACGTACATAGGAGCCGTCCGCTACGGCGGTGTATCCGAAATCATTCTCAATATACTGCATAATCCAATTGTCCCAAGGCTCCTTCAATTCCCCGAACCAACAATCCACCACAATCACGTCCGGCCTCTTCTCAGGGTACTGTTCCCAGTACACAAGCAGCCTTTCGTCATAGCTGGTAGGATCTACTATGGAAAAATGGCATACCTCATAATCATCGAACAAATACGCGGTGGTTCCCACGGACATAACCATGTTGGCGACGATCAATACCTTTTCGCCCTTCTGCAGATTATCCCTGTAAAAGGGGTAATTGGAATTGTAGATATAGGCACACATATAATCCGTTAGAATGCCTGCCGCAGGACCCTCCTTCATGATTCCGCTTATTTTCAGGATGGTGCTGTTATCCTTTCCGCCGCGCAAAGTATATCCTTTCCCGAAAATGGAGCAGAGGCACAGGCTCACAATCAAGAAATACGCCCATGGCTTGGCGGAATCTCCCATAATCCTTTCCATGGCAAAGACAATTACCGCAGCAGCAAAGACAATCCCCAGCGCTCCGTGGGGCAGCGTATAATACATAGCCAAGTCACTGATATACATTACACCGGCATATGCCGCAAGCGTCCCCGCTATCCCCCAGAAAAGCATCTTTCTGCCTTCGCCGGCCCAAGACCACACAATGGCCGCAAACAGCCAGAGCACCAAAAAATGCATCTGAAGGTATTCATAGCCTATACCCCGCACCGCCCAGTAGTATATCTGCACACATTCCGCCGTCGCTGTGGCTATGGTCAGATAGATCAGCAAGCCGGCCTTTCTGCCGATTGCCTTTCCCTTGCTTTTCTGCCGTAGCCGAACCCCTAAATAACAGAAAGCGCTTACCGCTCCTATAACGGCAAGCCACAGCCCCCAGAGGACAAAATTATCTACATAATTGCCTGCCTTTTCATCCGTTACCCCTGACACATCATGAGTAGTGTCAAAGGAAAGGAGTCTGCCGATATTGTCGCTTAATTCCTGCACACCGACATTTTTTAATACATACGCCAGCCACAATGCCCCGCATAAGGCGCAGACGGCGGTCAAAAGAAAACAATCCCTCCATCGGCTTTTCCCCGATCCTGCCAATATCCATATCAGAAAAAAGGGAAACAGTATTATGCAGGTGGGATAGGTCAATATCTCGCAGGACAACGCCGCTCCCACTCCCACAAGCAGATACCAAGGGCGTTTCCGTCCCTCCCCCGTGTCACGATAATATTTCATCATCAACAAGATGCATACCGTTAGAAACCATAACTGCATATTGCCGAATTCGGGGATCTGAATATTCTTAGGGACAATATTAAAATACAGCAGCGCCAGCAGGAAGGCATATCGCTTCTCCGTAATTTTTACCAGCGTCCGATATACAAAACAGGCAAGCGTGAGCTGTATTCCCAATGTCACAAACCGCAGAAATAAGATCACCCCTGTCAGCGTCCCCGTCACCGCCCTGTATATCCAAATCAATCCGGCACACAAGAAAGCCGATGTCTGATGGGGCTCCCACATTTCCCGAAACAGCAGATCACCCTGTAAATTTCGATACGCCATTACAATCTGATATTCTTCGTCGAGAGTATAATCCACAAAAATTAACTTTGCTGCGGCCAAAAAACTCCCCAACAGCAAAATGATCTTGACCGCCTTCCATCTTCTTTCCGACACTGTCATCCTCCGTTCCGTCACTTTCCCTGTATCCGCCTTTGTGTACATTGTAGTATTGAATATTTTTCCAATTCCCATACATTATACCATTATTTCTGCCATAACCAAACAAAATATTAATCAGCAGAAAAAAGGCACCCCCATATTTCTATAGGATGTGCCTTTTTATCACTCTGAACCGTTTTCTAAATTAATTCTTAATACTTGTCAAATCCGTCACCCAGAGAGATGATCTGCTCATTCGCACCGGATACGGCACTCGCGGAAGTATCGCTCTTAAAAGATGCATTCTTGCTATTGCCAAGATTATAAATGGAGAGCAGCTCACGCATACGGGATGCCTGATTGGACAGCTCTTCACTGGCAGCCGCACACTCTTCACTGGTAGCGGAATTAGTCTGTACCACCTGTGAAACCTGACTGATCGCCTGCTCAATCTGTGCAATGGCAGTTGCCTGATAATTGGAGGATGCCGCAATATTATTGATAATCACTTCGCTGTGCTGTACTACATCGGATATAATACCAAAAGCTTTTGCCGTCTCGTCGGCAATTTTGGAACCGGTATCCACTTTTCCGATGGAATCTTCAATCAATTCTGCTGTCTCGGCAGCTGCAGCCGCACTTCTTGCAGCGAGGGTTCTTACCTCCTCTGCCACTACGGCAAAGCCCTTACCTGCTTCACCGGCTCTTGCAGCCTCCACAGCGGCATTCAACGCAAGGATATTTGTCTGGAATGCAATATTGTCAATGGTCTTAATAATTGCGGAAATACTCTCGGAAGACTTGTTGATATCCTGCATAGCAGCCATCATATCCTGCATCTGTGCATTTCCCTGCTGTACATCCTGAATCGCTTTGCTTACCAGCTCTGCTGCGGAATTTGCCTGCTCCGCATTCTCTCTTGTCTTCTGAGCAATCTCGTCGATGGAAGCCGTAATCTCCTGAACCGCGCTGGCCTGCTCTGTGGAGCCCTGTGCCAGAGACTGGCTGGCATCCGCTACCTGAGAAGAACCGATGGTTACCTGATATGCCGCATCGTTGATGTTGCTCAAAGCGTGATGATTGTCGTCTACCAGCTTCTTCAGGGACATTCCCAAGATATCATCCGGGGATTTCGGATTCACTTCCACGGTCAGATTACCGTTGGAAACCTCTTCCGCAATACTTGCCTGATACTTGATATTGTCAATAACCGTTGTATATTCATCTACCAAATCGCCAAACTCATCATTGGAATATTTGGTCAACTCAAGATTATTCACATGTCCCATAGCGATCTCCTTAGCCGCATCGGACAGCTGTCTTACGGAACGTGCAATGGTCTTAATCAAAGCCGTACTGATGATAAGCGTAATAGTTACGGAAATCACCAGAAGCACTATATTAATTATATTGGAAATATTCATGGTATTCTGCAACGCAACAATTCTCTCGTCCTTGCCGGTATTGACAAATACCTTCAGCTCCTCACCATGATCTCTCAGAACCTGAATTCTGTTGTCTTTGCCGCTATTGACGAAATCCATCAGTTCTTGGCGCTTGCTTTCATCAATGCTGGTCATCGTCTCCAGCTTTTCATTAATTCCCACTGCACCGGCTTCATTCAATTCACTGATGGAAGTAACCAATTCATCCAAAGCTCCGCTGATCTGTACCGTACCTTCTTCGTTCATTTTGGTGATTGTTTTTACGGCATAGTTTGTAATCCACACACCTATGAGCACGTTAATGATTGTCAGCACAATCGGAACGGCAAAGCCCATAATTAATTTTGTTCTAATACTCATGTTTTTCATTAACATTATACCTCTCTTTCATCGTCGTCAGACATATCATTGGTCTGTTCGGCAGCAGAATTATCATTATCGTTCAGCAGCTTATCAGGGTCTATCAACAGTTTCACCGAATCCCCCACACGTCCGATTCCGTAAACGTATTTGTTTTGAAGCCTGTCTCCACGCATGATAGTCGGCGGCGGCAGAATATTTTCATCGGCGATTTCCACCACTTCCGCAATTTGCTCTACCACCAAGCCAACCATCGTATCCTTAACTATAATGACCATAATGCATGTTCTGTCGTTATATTCAAATGGTTCTTGCTTAAATCTGCGCCGCACGTCAATAACAGGAAGAATCTTTCCTCTGAGGTTGATCAAACCTTTGATATAGTCCTCCGTCTCCGGTATTGCCGTTATCGCCTGAAAGGGTATAATTTCACTGACATACTGCAATTTCAAGCCAAAGTACTCGTTGCCGGATTTAAAGGTCATGTACTTGCCCTGCTGTACGTCATGGCCCTGCCCGCGAACGCCTTCTCTTTCTTCACTCATGTTGGCACCATTCCTTTCTTCCAGTTTAATCTATTAATCCTGACGGATCCAATATCAAGGCAATGCTGCCGTCTCCCAACTGGGTACAGCCGGAAATTCCCTTTACCTTTTTGATATAGGAAGGAATAGGCTTAACTACGATTTCTTGCTTTCCGATCAGCTTATCGACAAACAGACAAATGGTCTTGCCTTCCACCTCAAAAAGCAGCATCATACCCTCTTCCACATTTGAGCGGTAATCCTCCAGACCATACCAATCACCGATTCTGAGTACGGGATAGCACTCGTCTCTGATCATGACATATTCTTCACCTGTGGGTTCATGAATCATCATTTCCTCTGTCACGCGGACAAACTGCTTAATAAAGCTGGTCTCCACCACAAAGGACGTGGTGCCCGTCTCCATAACGATTCCGTCGATAATCGCCAGAGTCAAAGGAATCTTCAAGATCATACTGCTTCCAAAGCCCGCAGTGCTTTCAATTTCCAGCGTTCCGCCAATGGACTGGATATTCTGTACTACCACGTCCATTCCCACTCCTCTGCCGGAATATTCCGTTACCTGCTCATTGGTAGAAAATCCGGGAAGCGTGATAAACTGGAACACTTCCTTGTCCTCGTAGGAGGATTCCAGTCTGTCGGGATCCAAAAGCCCTTGTTTCTTTGCCTTCGCCAGAATCTTCGTCCGGTCAAGGCCTTTTCCGTTATCGGTAACGGTAATCCACACCTTGCCCGCCTCCGTCTTAGCGGCCAGCGTAACCTTTCCTTTATCCATCTTACCGCTTTCGGCGCGCTCTTCGTTGGTCTCGATTCCATGATCCACGGCATTTCTCACCAAATGCATCAGAGGATCCGAAATCTTCTCGCTGATATTTTTATCAACCTCCGTATGCTCGCCGATCATCTCAAACTCGATATCCTTGCCCAGCTTTCTGGACACGTCAAAGACGATACGGTTCATCTTCTGGAAGAGATTGGTAAGGGGCACCATTCGCATGGACATGATAACGTTCTGCAGATCCGTGGCTATCTTGGCCATCTGTGTTGCAGCTTTATTAAAATTGTCCAGATTCAAACCGGGCACCTTCAGGTCAGGGTTCTGTAATACAACCGACTCCGATATAACCAGTTCCCCGATAAGATCCATAAGCTGATCCATCTTCTGGACATTTACGCTGATAAAAGCTGCCTTTTCGGTTTTGGGCTTATCCTTTGCCAGTTTCTTCGGTTTTCCCGGACTCTTCGATTGAATGACAAAGTCTCCGGGAGCCATCTTCGGTTTCTCCGGCTTCTCCGGTTTCTCGATTTTCTCCGTTTTTTCGTCCTTCTCGGCTTCCTGCTCTTCCGCACCTTCCTGCTCGGCCTGAGCTTTCGCCTCAATTTCCTCCACGCTGGACTGCAGATCAATCTCAGGCTCCTGATGGTCTCCGAAATCAAAGCCTTGTAAAAACTCCTCCGCCTTACACTCGAAAATATCTACCTTTTCGATATCGTATCCGGTTTTAATAACCTGTCGTATATCCGCTTCCGAACATTGTGCCTGAAGCAGAATCCTGAAACCTTCCTCCAATAAAGTGGTAATGCTGCTTTCATCGGAGATAAGATCCTCCGGTTCATAAAGCAGATCCTCCGCAAGCTCCTTCAGAGCATATACGGTTTTATACGCGTGAACATTTGCCATATCCGTATCCGGAAAGAAAGTTATGTAAATCTTATAGAAATGGCTGGCGCTGTTTGCTACCGGCGCAATATAAAAATGCTTGGGCTCTTCGCTCACATTTGCCTTCGGCAGCTCCTTGCCTTCTTTTACCGCACCATTCTTTATTTCTTCCAGAAAACGATCTAATTCGGCAATAATATCAGCCGGATCTCCATCTACCGGACTGCCATCCTGTATTTTGTCCATTTCGCCGGTAATGAAATCTACCACCTGCAGTACATGTTCTACAAGTTCTTCATGAACAACATTTTGGGGATGGGACTCTCTCAGATAATAAAAGACATCCTCCAGTTTGTGTGAGATGGCTGTTACATTGTCGAACATCATAATACCGGAAGAACCCTTGATCGTATGCATCGTCCTGAAAATTTCATTGATGGTATCTTCATCGAAGCACTCCGCATCCTTCTGTTCCAAAACAGTCTCCTGAAGCTGCTCCAGCAGCTGACCGTTTTCAAACAGATACATATCAAGCATCCCTTCCACGTTAAATTCTTCAGCCATGTACTTCTCCTTTCCCTTTTATTTGCATCTATCAAATCAGATTTAATTTTTTCATAGCTTGCTCAAATCTGGCCTGATCAATAGGTTTTCCAGAATAAATGGTACATCCCAATTCGAATGCCATTTTTACATTCTGCTCATCGTTTAATGCGGTGGTCATAATCACCTTAACTTCCTGATCCTTCGGAATATTCTTCTGCTTTTCCAGATTACGGATTCCAAGCAGCGCCTGATATCCGTCCATAACCGGCATCATTACATCCAAACACACCAAATCATAAGGATCTTCATCTTCCAATGCCATCAGAAACGCATCCACAGCCTCCATTCCGTCTACGGTTACGTCGCATTCTCCGTATTTTGACAAGAATCCGGACATAAATTTTCTGGTTGCATAATCGTCTTCCGCCAATAAAATTTTCATACTCCCTCTCCTTTACATTGTGTTTAACACATAATACGTTTTTCTTGCAATATTTGACAGTTTCTCCTGAAACTCTACTGCACCTAAATCATATGCCACCTTTGGCATACCGTAAACCACACAGGTGGATTCGTCCTGCCCGATGGTTCTGGCTCCTGCCTTTCTCATGGCAAGAAGGCCCTTTGCCCCGTCTCCTCCCATGCCGGTCAAAATAATCCCCAATGCATTGGAGCCCGCAACCTTTGCTACGGATTCAAACAGTACATCCACCGAGGGACAATGGCCGTTTACCTTCGGCCCCTGCCGTATTTCCACCTGATACATACCGTTTACCTTCACAAGGTGCATATGCTTATCTCCTCCCGGAGCAATCAGCACCGTTCCCGGAAGCACTCTGTCACCGGTTCTCGCTTCTTTCACACGCACCCTGCACTGATTATCCAGCCTTTTGGCATACATATCCGTAAAACCGGGGGGCATATGCTGTACCACGACAATACCGGGCAGATCCGCACCGTAATCCTTCATAACGGAAAAAATGGCCTCGGTTCCTCCTGTGGATGCCCCGATGGCAATCACCAGATTTTTCTCATGGGACGTAAAGGACTGCGGCTCCTGAGGCATGATCTGCTGCTTAATTCTGCTGATTTTCGCAGTGGAAGCAATCTTAATCTTAACCAATAACTCGTTCCGTATAAAGCTTTCCAGCTGCTTCCGCTCGGATACGGCGGGCTTTGCCACAAAATCCACCGCACCGGCATTCATGGCGTCAAATACCTTATCGGACAAGGAACTGATCACCACTACCGGAAGAGGATACTGGGGCATCAGCTTTCTCAGAAATTCAATTCCGCTCATCCGGGGAAGCTCCACATCGAGAGTCATTACATCAGGATGATATTTTAAAATGGCGTCTCTGGCCTCAAAAGGATCCTTTGCCACGCCCACAACCCGAATGCTGGGATCCATGTTAAGTCCTTGTACCAAAAGCTCCCTGAACACCAGAGAATCTTCCACAACCAAAACTTTAATCGGATTCATAACTTATGTCCTTCCTACATTTTTCTAAAAATCGAAGGTTGTATAATCTGAAACGGAGTACTGTCTCTGTCGATAGTTTCCGTCATTCCTACAAATAAATAGCCGCCCGGTTCAAGAGTGTCATACACCTTCTGCACCAACTGACGTTTCGTCTCCTCATCAAAATATATCATAACATTCCGCAAAAAAACAGTATGCATTTTTTTCTTAAAAGGAAAGGGATCCATCAAGTTAAATTTCCTGAATATAACCTGCTGCTTTATCTCATTGTCCACCGCATATTGACCGTTGGGCGTTTTGTGGAAAAAATGCTTTTTCCAATTCTCCGGTATCTTCTCCATATGCTCTTCGTCATAGACTCCCCTGATGGCCTGACTCAGCGCCTGAGTGGAGATATCGGTAGCCAGAATTCTGGCATCCCATTTCTCATGATCCAACCCCAGAAAATCCCTTACCGTCATGGCGATCATATAAGGCTCTTCCCCGCTGGAGGAGGCGCCGCACCATATGCGGAGGTCTTTTGTATTCATAGCTTTTTTCTGTGCCCAAGGCAGCACTTCTTTTTTGAAAAAATCAAAATGGCCAAACTCCCTCATAAAGTAAGTATGGTTTGTGGTCAGGTAATTCATCAGAGTCTTTTCCAGATCCCCCGATCTATCTTTCTCCACATCATTCATAAACGCACTGAAACTACCCCATCCTCCTCTGCGCAGATAATTTTCCAGTCTTCCGTTTATAATTGCTTTTTTCCCGTGCAAATCAATACCATATCTTGACTTTACAAACGAAACAATCCTTAAAAATTCCTCATCCGATATCATGATACCACTTTTCTACTCCTTTTGCCCCTAAAAATTGCATAGAACCAAAACAGCCGGTAAACCGCAAAGTATTAACAAAGCTGACGTGATATCTTGCAGAAAATCCGAAAGATATCCGGATGGAACTTCCGTCCGGATTCCTCCTCCATAATCCGCAAAGCTTCCTCCTTACTGTACGCCTCGCGGAAGCTTCTCTTCTCCGTAAGCGCACAATAGACATCCACCACGGTTACAATCCTTGCCGCCAGAGGAATTTTCTCCCCTTTGAGCCGTGCCGGATAACCGCTTCCGTCCCAGTTCTCATGATGGAAATTAACCACATCCACGGAAATTTGAATAAAATCGTTGAAATCCGTGGTCACATACAGATCCCTCAACAGCTTGGCGCCCACTTCCGTATGGCTCTGCACCAGCTTCTTCTCCTCCTCCTCTAAAGAGGATTCCTTTTGCAGTATGTACTGGGGGATTCCGATATTTCCGATGTCACAGAGTACTGCCGCCGCCTCAACGGTATCAATAAAAGCATCGGAAATGTGTTCTGCAAAGAGGGGCGAAAACTGCATACTCTGTGCCAGTTTCCTACAATTCTTATGCATTCTTATCATATGCTCATGATTGTAATAGGATTTCTCCGCCGCCATTTTGGCAAGAGCATACAGCACATTCTTTCTCTCCTGCTCAATCTGGCGCACCTGCTCCTGAACGGACTTCTGAAGTCTTCTGTTATTTTCACTGATCTCCTGTGCCGCAGCATGAAGGGAAAGGTGAAGCTTCACTCTGGCCTGAACCACCTCCGGAATAAACGGCTTGACAATATAGTCGTTTCCTCCCAGAGAGAAGCCCTTTACCACATCCTCGGATTCCCCGAAGGCGGAAATAAAAATCACCGGAATGTCCCTTGTGTGTGCGCTTCCCTTCAAAATCCGGCAAAGCTCATGACCGTCCATCTCCGGCATGGAGACATCCGTCAGCACTAAATCGGGATTGCAGCTCCTAAACTCCTCCAGAGCCTGAACGCCGTTCTCTGCCAATACAGGCCGGCACCCCATAGCCTTTATGATTTCCTCCAGAATCACCCTGTTGGTTTCCACATCATCCACAATCAAAATTACCGATCCACAGATTTCCTTATTTTCATAATCCATCCGCTGCATTCCCCTCTTCCGGTTTCCGTTCCATGTTTGTCTTCAATTCCTCCAAACTTGCGATGGCTTTCTCGTAATTTGCCTTCTGGACCGCCATCTTAAGACGAAGAATACTCCTTGCGACATCCCGGGGCGCCTCTTCCGTCAGCTGCCTTACCGTCTCCATAAAGTCCTCTGCCTTCTCCCAGTTCTCCATCTCGATACAGAGAACCATCTTTGACAAGGTTTTATCCAGAAGCTCCAGATTTTCCGAAGTGCCGTAGACACGCATGGCATCCGTTTCGTTCTGATCCTGAAGTCCGGCCACGGCGGCGGAAATCTCGGCGCCGCTCTTACGAACCGAAATATCCGGCAAAGCATACTCCTCTTCCCCGGTATCGCCGTCTCCCACCCATATGGAAAAGGTAAAAGCCGTACCCTTGTTCTTTTGACTTTCCACACTGATGCTTCCGCCCATCATTTCCACGAACTGCTTGGTGATATTTAATCCCAATCCCGTGCCGCCGTATTTTCGGGAAATGGAGGCATCCACCTGAGAAAACGCCTTAAATAATTTGTCCTGATTCTCTTTATCGACACCAATGCCCGTATCCATTACCAGAAAATACAATTCGATTGTATTTTTCACCTGCGCCGTCTTAATGATCTCCAGAGAAATCCTTCCCACATGGGTAAACTTTGTGGCGTTGGACAATAGATTATTCAAAATCTGTACGATTTTCAGCTCATCCCCCACAACATACTCCGGGATCTCCGGAGACACGGTCACAAAAAACTCCAATCCTTTTTCTGTAATTTTATTTTGATGATTGCCCCTGACATAATCAATCATATTGCGAAAATGAAACCTGCGTGTTTCCATTACAAATTTTCCGGCTTCAAGTTTTGAGAAATCCAGAATGTTATTGATCAGCCTGTTCATGTCTCCGCAGCATCTTTCGATCAGCCGCAGAGTCTTTTTCTTATGCTCATCCTCTTCTTTCTCCGCAAGTTCCATAATATTTCCCAAAATACCGTTTACGGGCGTCCGGAGCTCATGGGTCACATTTGCCACAAATTCGGATCTTACCTGCAGCGCCTGCTTTGCCTCCTGCTGGACATGCTCGATCTCTTGGCTCAAATGCTCTTTTTCCAGAATATCGTTTGCCATGCACAGATATCCGGCGCATTCCTCCTCCCACAGCATCCGCGCCTCCACGGGGAAGCATGTAAGATTCTTTCGGTAGGCGGTAAGATTCTGCGTCCGGCTGCCGAAACTGTACTCCGAGAAAAAGCCGTCTTCCGTTTTCTTAAATTCATTGGGAAAAATGCTGCTGATATGATTGCCGCACAGCTCGTTTCCATATTCCAGCCTGTCTCTTGCTGCAGCGTTTGCATACACTATGGTTCCGTCCGTGTTAAATATGAGGAACATCTCCAAGCTGTTCTCCACAGGCAGCAATCCGGTTCCGTCCTGAGTCATAACTTCCTCCACAAGCAGACAGGCAGCGAAACTAAAATATCTCTCTCATCTCGCTGTCTGCTTTTTATTTACACAAAACTGAAAATCTTATTTACTTCCACCATATCATAGAAGTCCTGCTTAGCGAGCTGGAAGCATTCCATTACGTCCGGTGAGAACTGGCCGCACTCACCGTTCTGAATCATCTCGTATGCCTCTGCATGGGAATAAGCTCCCTTATATACTCTTACACTGATCAGCGCGTCATAGACGTCCGCAATGGACACGATCTGTGCGCTGATGGGAATCTCGCTCCCCTTTAAATGATCCGGATACCCCTTGCCGTCCCATCTCTCATGGTGATGGCGGCAGATTTCATAACAATACTTATAAAATTCGTCCTCCACACCTTTTTGGAAAGTAGCCAGCATGTCGCAGCCTATGGTGGTGTGGGTCTTCATCGTCTCGAATTCTTCCTGAGTAAGCTTTCCCGGCTTCGTCAAAATCGCATCCGGGATTCCGATTTTCCCGATATCATGAAGCGTTGAAGCCTTTGTAATCTCCTCAATCTGTACGGGAGTAATGCCATACTCCGGAAAATACTTGGAGAGATATTTTAAAAGGACTCTGGTAAAATACTTAATCCGGCGCACATGGTCTCCGGAC
>ERZ808037.1891-NODE-1891-length-12032-cov-3.610707_pt1 | contig 12032 bp, 9 predicted proteins | sample MGYA00380190_ERZ808037 | MGnify/ENA primary metagenome ERZ808037 (study PRJEB31490, sample SAMN06133399) | mouse gut metagenome | isolation source: J9 | host: mice | place: China: Chengdu | collected 2015-05 ...
TGGAGGGCGGCACTTCAAGGGAGTCAATGGAAGAAGTCTTTTGCATGATGGGAAAGCTGGACAGCCGTTATGGGATTTACTATGTGTATGGAAACCATGACAGGCAGGAGGACAGGGAACAACGCAGCTTCACAAATCAGGAACTGGAGCAGGCTATTACAGATAATGGAATCATTATCTTGAAGGATGAATATGCGGAGATTGGTGACGACCTGATTTTGGCAGGGAGAGATGATGTGGGATATTATGAGAAACGGGAACGTCTGTCTGCGGAGGATCTTCTGGAAGGGGCAGATCGGGAACGCTATATCATCATGCTGGATCATCAGCCGGTGGAAACTGCTGCGAATGGGGCAGCAGGGGCAGACCTGCAGCTATCCGGACATACTCATGCAGGACAGGCATTTCCAGCCGGACTGTTTATGCATGCAACGGGAATGCCCTGCTATGGAGAATATCAGGAGAGCGGCTGTAAGCTGATTATTTCTTCGGGAGCGTCAGTGGGGGTATTTCCGATACGGACAGAAAAGCATTGTGAATATGTAGTGATTGAGCTGAAGCGAAGTCATGGATCAAATTGAGGTTGAGTTGAGGTTCATGGTACATGGTAATAAGAAAAATAAACGAGGAGGTTCTATATGGAAAATTCATCAGCAAAGAAAGAAAAGAGAAAAATGAGCAGGCGCAAAAAAATTGTGATAGCTGTCATAGCGTCAATAGTGGTGGCAGCCATAGTGGGAGGAGGTATTTTTTACTGTACCTTTTTCCCTAATCCACTTGCAAAGAAAATTCCGGTCAGCGATATATCTGCAGGAACCATGTCCGTGGCCGGTGAGAGCAGTGTGCTTGTGGCATATTTCTCTCTGACAAATAACCGGGTATATACGACGAATGAAATGGATGCGGTGTCTTCGGCAAGCCTGAAAATTGAAGATGGAACCGGATATGGCCATGCGGAGCTTTTGGCCCTTGCGGCACAGGAGGTAACCGGAGGGGATTTATTTCCCATCAAGGTTGACGACCTATACCCTGAAACTTACGGCGGAGCGTTTGACCGGCACCACAGCGAGATGGGGACATCGATTCGGCCAGAATTGACGGAGCATCTTGAAAGCGTGGAAAATTACGATACAGTGATTATCATTTATCCAAACTGGCTAAGCAGTATGCCGGTGCCCGTCCTGTCATTTTTGGAGGAATATGATTTTTCGGGAAAGACGATCATACCGATTGCCACCAGTCAGGCATTGGGATTGGGTTCCGGCCCGGAGCAGATTGCCGCAGCCTGTCCGGATGCAGTGGTGGCGGATGGACTTTCTGCAAGGAGTGAGGACGGTGTGAAAGAGTTCCTGATAAAAGCCGGTCTGGCAAAGTAAAGGAGGCTTCATGCGCATCAAAAAAGTTTGTAAGCTATGTATAGATATAGGGATGCTGGTTATTACGGTTCTGCTTATGGCTTCGGAGAGAACGGGGATTGTCCTGCATATGTTCCTGGGCGTGGTTCTGTTTGTCTTGTTTATTATACATAATATTTTGAACCTGCCATGGTGGGCAGGTATTGGTAAAGGAACATACAGCCGTACAAGGCGGGGGCGGACTATATTGAATGTACTGCTGCTCATTGACTTTTTGCTGGTGATGATAAGCGGAATTATGTATGCTGTGGGGCTGCATAGGATAACGGCACTCCTGTTCTTGATTCTGACAATATTACATATAAGGGCACATTGGAAAAAGTCTTCGGCTAAACAGCAGAATTAGCGGATATTGATTAGGAGGTTTTTTAGAAATGGTATTGATAATTGTCTGCATTCTTGCAGGACTTGGAGCAGGTATTGGGACAGGGCTTGCCGGTTTATCCGCAGCGGTGGTTATTACGCCCATACTGATTACCTTTTGCGGGTTTACGGCTTACGAAGCAGTGGGGATTGCACTGGCTTCTGATGTGCTGGCTTCGGCGGTCACAGCGTATACCTATGGGAAAAATAAAAATCTTGATATAAAAAACGGGCTTGTAATGATGGCTTCCGTGCTTGCATTTACGATTTTGGGGAGCTGGCTGTCCTCGCTTCTTCCCAATGCCGTCCTGGGAGGCAGTTCTTATGTTATGACATTTATTATGGGCGTTCGGTTTCTTGTAAGCCCGATCACAAAGACAACATCAAGGATGGATGAAATAGAACCGAAAAAGAGAATCATACGATCCCTTCTTTCGGGAATCCATATTGGCCTGTTCTGTGGCTTTGTCGGTGCAGGCGGTGGTGTGCTGCTTCTGATTACACTGACCTCTGTTCTTGGATATAGCCTGAAAACAGCAGTCGGAACAAGTACCTTTATTATGACCTTTACGGCGCTGACAGGGGCGGTTTCCCATGTAATTATTGGTGGTACGGTAAATGTGACAGCCCTTGTGGTCTGTGTGATAGCGGCGCTGATTGGGGCAAGAGCTTCGGCGTTATTTGCGAATAAAGTGGATGCCAAAAAACAGAACAGGGTTACAGGTATTGCTTTGTGTGGATTAGGGGCTGCGCTGGCTCTTGTTAATTGGCTGTAAAAGTATTTTTCGGAGGGAAGTTATGGAGTATGGAACGCACAATTATTATAACAGGCGGTAATACAGGACTTGGTTATTCCTGTGCCAGATATATTGCAGGGAGTAGCAACGATTATACTATTATGATAGCTTGCAGAAACGTACAAAAGGGAAATGATGCAGCAGAGAGATTAAAGGAAAAGACGGGAAACCCCAATATTTATGTATTGGAACTTGACCTTGCCTCGCTTGCGTCTGTCAGAAAGTTTAAGAAAGATTATTGCAAAGGCGGTTATCCTTCTTTGTATGGAATCGTCTGTAATGCGGGTGTTCATCAGCATGGCAGATTGAAATATACGAAGGATGGGTTTGAGGAAACCTTTGGTGTAAATCATTTAGGTCATTTTTTATTGGTAAACCTGTTGCTGGAAAATATGGAAAATGATGGGCGGGTTGTATTTGTGACAAGTGATACTCACGACTCCGAAAAAATACAGTTCCACGATGCTAAGCGGCTGGCATACCCTGAAAAGTATGGCTGCGTGCAGGATGGGTACCCTGTCTCAAAATTATGCAATATCTTGTGTACTTATGAAATGGCAAGGAGATTAAAGCAACAGGGCAAAAATCATATCACCGTAAATGCGTTCAACCCAGGATTTATGCCGGATACAGGGTTGCCTAAAGCACTGCCGCCAGTTTTGAATATTTTGATTCCCGCACTGATTAGTGTATATGCCACTTGTATCGGTACATACAGCAATTCCAGAAAATCGGGAAAAGCTTTAGCTGAAATGATGGTGGGTAAAACATTTGAAAATAAAACAGGTATTTACAATGATCGTGGGAAAATAAAAGAATCGTCAAGAGCCTCCCATGATAAAAACGCTGCCATAAAGCTATGGTTTGAAAGCACTGAAATGGTTGGCTTGAACAATGAGGAAACCATTTGCGGTATTAAAAGTTGAGGTTGAGTTGAGGTTTGGTTGAGATTGGCTTGAGGTTGAATCGGCATAATACAGGGAACAACGCAGGACAATAATGAATTTAGGCGTTGAAGAAAGGGGGATGGCTTATGCTGCAAATAAAAGGTATATCAAAACAGTACCGGACGGGTGAACTGGTTCAGCAGGCATTAAATGATGTCAGCCTGAATCTGCGTGATAATGAATTTGTTTCCATACTTGGCCCCAGCGGTTCCGGTAAAACTACGCTTCTGAATGTGATAGGTGGTCTTGACCGTTACGACACCGGAGATCTGGTTATCAACGGAATCTCCACGAAGGAATATAAAGACCGTGACTGGGATGCTTACCGAAACCATACCATCGGCTTTGTGTTCCAAAGCTACAACCTGATTCCCCACCAGACAATCCTTGCCAATGTGGAGCTGGCTTTGACGATTGGCGGCATTTCCAGAAACGACCGCAAAGAGCGGGCAAGGAAAGCACTGGAGGAAGTGGGCCTGGGGGATCAGCTCCACAAAAAACCAAACCAGATGTCCGGTGGGCAGATGCAGCGGGTGGCGATTGCCCGTGCCCTTGTGAATGACCCGGAAGTGCTTCTGGCGGACGAACCGACCGGAGCATTAGACAGCGAAACCAGTATACAGGTCATGGAACTGTTGAAAAAGGTTGCTGAAAACCGGCTGGTTGTGATGGTAACGCACAACTCGGAGCTTGCGGAGCAGTATTCTACAAGGATTGTGAAATTACGGGATGGAAAGATTATAGATGACAGCAATCCATTCTTGCCAGAAGAAATGTCCGAAGAGGCAGCGCATAAAAGCATGGGAAAGGCAAAAATGTCTTTCCTGACGTCCCTTTCCCTAAGTTTTAACAATCTGTGGACAAAGAAAGGGCGGACGATTCTGACCGCTTTTGCCGGCTCTATCGGGATTATCGGCATTGCATTGATTTTGGCTTTGGCAGAAGGGGTAAACGGTTATATTTCAGATATACAGAAAAGCACCATGACTTCCTATCCTATTACGATTAGTTCTCAATCCGTGGATATGTCCGGGATTATGGGGACGAGAGGCGGCAGGCGGGAAAATGAGGTTTCGGCAGAGGAAAACCGTACCAGAGTTTACGCAGATTACAGCGCTATCGAATCCAGTGAGGAAATGGCGTCAAATATTAAAGAGAATAACCTGACGGCGTTTAAGGAGTATCTGGATAATCCGGAAAGTGAAATCCACCAGTATTTAGGTGAGAATGGCGTGGTGTATTCCTATGGAGCCCATTTTGGAATTTATTCTTATGATGCTGACGGAAACCTGGTGGCCTCCGATGCGGACATAGATCAGGTCAGTGCGTCTACCCTTTCCAGTGAGGACAGTGCAGCAGGGGGCGGCCCGATGGCAAATATGGAACGGATGAATCAGGTAATGAGCGGTTCTTCCGATGCAGGGGCTGAAAATTTTTCTGAACTGATGCCATCAGCAGACGGAAAGGGAGTCAGCACGATTCTCCTTGACAGTTATGATCTGCTGTATGGGAGCTGGCCGGAAAATTACAATGAGGTTGTCCTCGTGCTGAATGAAAACAATTCGATTCCGGCAGGGACATTATACCAGCTTGGTCTGATTACCGGGGAGGAACATAAAGAGATTACCGAACAGATTAAGAATGGGGAAGATGCAGAGGAACGTATTTGGGACTATGAGGAAGTCTGCGGACATGCTTTTTATATGGTTTTACCCTGCGACCAATATAAAGAAAACGAGGACGGCACGTTTACCTATATCGGGGATGATGCTATGCAGATAGAATCCCTTTTGGAGGACAGTGTAAATTTAAAGATTACGGGTATTATCCGTCCGGTAAAGGATGCTGAGAACGTGTCAATCTCTACTTCTGTGGCATACACGGTGGCACTGACTGATTATGTGATAGAGCATACAGATGAAAGCGCAGTTATTCTGGCGCAGGAAAAGGCACCGGAGGTCAATGTACTAAACGGAATTGATTTCAAAGCTGCGGATGATGAAGCAAAAGCCGCTGATGCAGTTATCTATATGTCAAATATGGGGATTTCCGATAAGGCCGCCATGTACGCAAATATTCTGGCACATCAGGAAACGGATGAATCGGAAGATCAGGAACATATCGAAGCTATGCAAGGTGCGCCTTCCATGAGTCCCAGTGAGATGGCGGCGATGGAAGGTGTGGAACGAACCGAAGAAGATGAAATTGCGATGGCAAGGGCATTGGATGAATGGTTGGGAAACAATCCAGATCAGGAAACGTTGGTATCCGCTTATGATATATTTATTGCCGGGCCGGCTTATGAAGAAAACATGAGAAAATTCGGAAAGGTAAGCTATGATGCCCCGTCTTCTATCAGCATTTATACAGACAGCTTTGAGGACAAAGAAGCAGTTTCAGACTGTATAGACCGTTACAACGAAGGAGCTGAAAAGAAGGAGCAGATTACCTATACGGATTATGTGGCACTGCTTACCAGCTCCATTACTTCGATTGTAGATGTGATTTCTTACGTGCTGATTGCGTTTGTTGCGGTGTCACTGATCGTTTCCAGTATTATGATTGGAATTATCACGCACATTTCTGTATTGGAGCGTACAAAGGAAATCGGTATTTTACGGGCAATAGGAGCATCGAAACGAAATATTTCACAGGTGTTCAATGCAGAAACGGTGATTGTGGGACTGCTGGCAGGAATTCTGGGTGTGGGTGTTTCCGTTCTGCTGACCATCCCGATCACTTCGGTTATCCAGAACTTATTGGGCGCTTCGGAGCTTTCTGCTTCCCTCCCGGTTACGGCGGCGCTGCTCTTAATCCTGTTAAGCGTGCTGATTACAGTCATTGCTGGATGGATTCCTTCCAGAAGGGCAGCGAAGAAAGATCCGGTAACGGCATTGCGTACAGAGTGACAATGAAGGAGGCTTTTATGCTTAAAATATTAAAATACATGAACCGGCGTGACTGGCTGTTTGTCTTATGCTCCCTTGTCTTTATCGTCTGCGGGGTAGGTCTGGATTTGCGGCTGCCGGATTACATGAGGGAGATTACCACTTTGGTACAGACACCCGGCAGTGAGATGGGCGAGGTTTTGTCTGCGGGAGGTTTCATGCTGCTGTGTGCGTTGGGGAGCCTTGTGACGGCTTTTATTGTAGGTTTCTTTGTGGCGCAGATTGCGGCGGGGCTTGCCATGCGTCTGCGGGAGGCAGTTTATAATAAGACGATGGATTTTTCAATGGAGGAAATCGGGAAATTTTCCACGGCCAGCCTGATCACACGCACTACCAACGATATTCAGCAGATTCAGATGTTTGTGGCATTGGGGCTGCAGGCAATAATCAAAGCGCCGATTCTGGCGGTATGGGCAATCTTGAAAATAGCCGGGAAAAGCTGGCAGTGGACAGCCATCACGGGAGGCGCGGTTGCAATCCTTACGGTAATGCTTGGCACGGTGATCGCCCTGGTGCTGCCTAAATTTAAGAATATGCAGAAACTCACGGATAACCTGAACCGTGTGGCGAGGGAAAATCTCACAGGTATCCGTGTGGTGAGGGCCTATAATGCGGAAGGGTATCAGGAGAAAAAATTTGAGGGTGCAAATGAGGAATTGACGAGGACGAACCTGTTTACCAGCAGAACCATGTCTGTGCTGTTTCCGGGTATGACATTGATTATGTCTGGGCTGACCCTTGCTATTTATTGGGTGGGCGTGTATATCATAAATGATGCTGCGCTTACAGAACGGCTCGGTATCTTCTCGGATATGGTAGTGTTTTCTTCCTATGCCATGCAGATCATTATGGCGTTCATGATGCTTGTTATGACCTTTATCGTGCTGCCGAGGGCTGTTGTGTCGGCGAAACGTATCAATGAAGTGCTTGATACGGAGACAAAAATAAAGGATGGAGAAACCAGCGGTTCCGAGTTATTCGAGCAGGGGGAAATTGAATTTAAGCATGTATCGTTCTGCTACCCGGATGCAGAGGAAGCTATTCTCACAGACATCAATTTTACCGTCCATCGGGGAGAGACGGTGGCTTTCATAGGTTCTACCGGAAGTGGGAAAAGTACCCTGATTAACCTGGTTCCCCGTTTCTATGATGTGACCGAAGGGGAAATCTGTATTGACGGGATCAACATTAAAGAATATACCCAGGAGGCCCTTCACAGGAAATTGGGATATGTCTCACAGCGGGCCGTTATGTTCAGGGGAAGTGTGCTGTCAAATGTGACGTATGGAGACAATGGGCGTCAGAGCGTGGATGAAGAGCTGCTTTGGAAATCTATAGAAACCGCACAGGCAGGGGATTTTGTTCAGGGCATGGAAAATGGTTATCACGCGGCTGTTGCACAGGGCGGAACAAATCTGTCCGGCGGGCAGAAACAGCGGCTTGCCATAGCAAGGGCCATTTACCGCAGGCCGGAAATCTACATTTTTGATGATTCTTTTTCGGCGCTGGATTATAAGACAGACCGGGTTCTTCGGAAAATGCTGAAACAGGAAACCGGAACGGCTACGACTTTGATTGTGGCACAGCGTATCGGTACGATAATGGATGCCGACAGGATTATTGTGCTGGATGAAGGAAAGATTGTGGGGAATGGCAGGCATAAGGAGCTTTTGGAAAGTTGTCCTGTTTACCGTGAAATTGCAGAATCACAGCTATCAAAGGAGGAATTGGAAAGTGCCTGAACAGAAAAATGAAATGCCAAAGAGCAATGGTTCCGGACGTAAGTTTGGTCCGGGAAACAGAAAAATGGGTGGCGGAGAAAAGGCAAAGGATTTCAGCGGTTCCCTGAAAAAACTGTTTGCCTATTGCGGCAGATACCTTCCGGCGATTGTTTTTGCTATGGTGCTTGCGGTCACTGGTTCCATACTGAATCTGATCGGTCCTGGGAAAGTGGCAGATATGACAAACCTTATGACCGAAGGGCTGATGACAGGGATTGATGTAGAGGCAGTGGTGGAGATTGCCGTCCTGCTTGCGGCGCTGTATGGCCTGGGGTGGCTGTTCAGTCTGATTCAGGGTATGGTGATGGCGACCGTAACGCAGAAAGTTTCAAAATCTTTGCGGACAGAAATTTCGCAGAAGATGAACCGTCTGCCGCTGAAATATTTTGACGGGACCAGTACAGGAAATATCCTGTCCCGGGTGACAAATGATGTAGACACCATCGGGCAGACACTGAACCAGAGTATCGGGACACTGGTGACGGCTTCGGCTATGTTTGTCGGCTCTTTGGTTATGATGTTTTATACCAACTGGATTATGGCGGTTTCTGCTATCTTAGCTGCCTTTTCAGGATTTGGCCTGATGATGCTTATCATTTCCCGGTCGCAGAAATATTTTAAGCAGCAGCAACAGGAGCTTGGTACGCTGAATGGGCATATAGAGGAAACCTATTCCGGCCATAATGTGGTGAAGGCATATAACGGTGAGAAAGCGGCAAAAAAAGAATTTCACGAAATGAACCAGCGGTTATATAACTCCGCATGGAAAAGCCAGTTTATGTCCGGGCTGATGCAGCCGCTCATGGCTTTTGTGGGAAACCTTGGGTATGTGGTGGTCTGTGTGGTCGGTGCGGTTCTGACATTGAACGGCACGATTTCATTCAGCGTGATTGTGGCGTTTATGCTGTATGTCCGTCTCTTTACGCAGCCTCTTTCACAGCTTGCACAGGCAGCCACCAGTTTACAGTCTGCGGCGGCGGCCAGTGAGCGTGTGTTTGAATTTTTAGGGGAGGAAGAACTTGCGGATGAAAGCGGGAAATCCGTTCATTTGGCAGAGGTGGATGGAAATGTGGAATTTGAACATATCCGTTTTGGGTATAACGAAAATAAAACCATTATCCATGACTTTTCAGCTTCTGTAAAAGCCGGACAGAAAATTGCCATTGTAGGGCCTACCGGGGCGGGAAAGACCACGATGGTAAATCTCCTGATGCGGTTTTATGAGGCACAGGGCGGGGAGATCAGGATTGACGGCACGCCGATTCAGTCACTTACCCGTGAAAATGTCCACAACCTGTTCTGTATGGTTTTACAGGACACATGGCTGTTTGAGGGGACAATCCGGGAGAATATTATCTATTCCAAAGAGGGCGTTACGGAGGAACAGATGATAGCAGCCTGCAAAGCGGTGGGATTACACCATTTTATCAAAACGCTCCCCAAAGGGTATGACACCGTATTGAATGACAATGCCAGCCTGTCCGCAGGGCAGCGGCAGCTTGTCACGATTGCGAGGGCCATGATAGAAAATGCGCCCATGCTGATTCTGGATGAGGCCACAAGCTCCGTGGACACCCGGACGGAAATCCAGATTCAGAATGCAATGGATAAGCTGATGGCAGGACGTACCTCCTTTGTGATCGCGCACCGTCTGTCCACGATTAAGAATGCAGATTTGATTCTGGTTATGAAAGACGGGGATATTGTGGAAAGCGGGAATCATGCGGAACTGCTGGCGAAGGGAGGTTTTTATGCAGAGCTTTACAACAGCCAGTTTGAAAGGGCAGGGTAATGTGGAAAAAGTTCAATATTACAGAGAGTTTACAGATGATGTTGTAAGCACTAAGAATCCGGATTATCAAATTCCAGAGGATTATGTATGGGTAAGGGAAAGTCGTATATTCCGTTTTCTTTCTGCTCTGTGCTACGGTGTGGTCTGGATTACAGGACTGGTATACTGCAAAGGGGCGCTGCACATGAGGATTAAGGGAAGAAAGGTTCTGGCAGAGTATAGAGGTACCGGTTTCTTTTTATATGCAAATCATACACAGCCCTTCGGGGATGTGGTTATGCCCGCATATGTGTCCGGGAGAAAGAGGATATACACTATTGTCAGCCCGGAAAATATGGGTATTCCGGTCATTGGTACAATGCTTCCGGCTCTGGGGGCGCTTCCGGTTCCAGAAGGAATCAGCCGGATGAAGCTGTTTATAAAAGCGGTGGACAAAAGGGTGGCTGAGGGAAATGGTATCGTTATTTATCCGGAGGCCCATGTGTGGCCGTATTATACCCGGATAAGAAAATTCCCTGACACTTCTTTCCATTTTCCGGTGGAAAGCAGGGTTCCGTCTTTTGCTATGACGGTCACCTATCAGAAAAGGAAGGTAGGAAAAAGACCGAAAACCACCATTTATGTGGATGGGCCTTTCTGGCCTGCTGATGCCTGTCCGAAAAGAGAGCAGCGGAGGCGGTTGGCAGATGATATACGTACGGTAATGGAGCAGAGAAGTTTAGAAAGTACCTACGAATATATTGTATATCAAAGGGTAGGTGAATAGATGAACATTTTATTTTGCGGGGATAAGAAAATTGAGGATGGGATTTTGATTTCAGTTCTTTCTCTTTTGGAGCATGTAACGGAATTCTTGTCGGTTTATGTCCTGACCGTGGATATTGAGATAGAGGGAAAGCGTTATGAGCCGGTTTCCGAACAGGTAATCAAATATCTGGACGGAATGGTAAAAAGAAAAGATGCAGGAGGATTTGTCAAAAGGATAGATACATCAGAAGCTTTCCTTGCGTGCATACCCTTTAAAAATATGAAGACAAGGTTTACACCCTGTTGTATGTTAAGGCTGTTTGCGGATGAGATTGTGGAAATACCGGACAGGATTCTGTATCTGGACAATGACGTGGTCTGCCGCGGAGATATCACTGCATTTTATTATCAGGATATTGAAAATTATGAGCTGGCAGGTGCCCTGGACTATTACGGTAGATGGTTTTTCAGAAAGAGGCCGTGGCAGATGGATTATCTGAATTCCGGTGTACTGCTGTTAAATATGAAGAAAATCAGGGAAAACGGACTGTTTGAAAAAAGCAGGGTTTTATGCAGGGAGAAGAAAATGTTCATGCCGGATCAGTCGGCAATCAATAAACTGGTGAAACATAAAAAAATTGTAAGCCGGAAATACAACGAACAGAGAAAACTCCGGAAGGATACTGTGTTACAGCATTTTACAACCAGTTTCCGCTTTTTTCCGTGTCTTCACACACTGACAGTGAAACCGTGGCAGATTGACCAGGTGCATGAAAAACTGGGAATATATGAATATGATGAAATCCTGTATGCTTATCAGCAGATTTCGGCGAAATTGCAGACAAATAATACGATATAGAAAAGAGGAAAATGTAATGAAGGAAAACAGACAGGAAATTCCGGTATTTTTTACGATTGACGACCAGTACGCGCCGTATCTGGCGGTGGCGATGGTTTCTTTGATGGAAAACGCTTCCAGGGACTATGATTACAGACTTCATGTTGTGCATAAAGGGTTGAGCGAGAAGAACCGGAAGAGATTAAGCGCTATGGAAAAGGAGCATTTTAAAGTCGTTCTGGTGGAAATGGACGACACTTTAAAGGGGATTACGGACAGGAAGGAAAACCGGCTCAGATGCGATTATTTTACTCTGGCAATTTTTTTCAGGCTGCTTTTGGCGGATATGTTCCCACAGTATGAAAGGGGGATTTATATTTACAGTGATGTGGTGATAACGGGAG
>ERZ808037.1893-NODE-1893-length-12016-cov-11.075802_pt1 | contig 12016 bp, 19 predicted proteins | sample MGYA00380190_ERZ808037 | MGnify/ENA primary metagenome ERZ808037 (study PRJEB31490, sample SAMN06133399) | mouse gut metagenome | isolation source: J9 | host: mice | place: China: Chengdu | collected 2015-05 ...
AGGAGAGCGGTGATCCGCCTCCCCAGCAATACCATAGAAAAGGGCTTTGTCATATAATCGTCGGCCTGCTCGTCAAAACTTCTAACTTGGGTATATTCATCCTCAAGGGCTGTAAGCATCAGAATGGGCGTTGTGCTTGACCGCCGTATCTCATGCAAAATGGACAGACCGCTGACATGGGGCAGCATAATGTCCAGCACAACAAGGTCGATGTTGTTCTCACGGAAAAGCTGTAACGCCTCCACACCGTCGTAAGCTGGGATAACTTTGTGGCCTGCTGGCTTTAGATATTCGCAGATTGCATCGTTGGTCTTACGGTCGTCCTCAACAATTAGTAGTGTTGCCATCAGCGCACCTCCTTTTGGACGCAGTGTAGCACACAAATGTGGAATGTATATGAAATTCTAACAGCAAAAATATGTACGGTCAATTAAATGTGATTAAATCATTCTCCCAGTAATAGGAATTATTAAAGCTAAAGAATAGAATTATATAGACATATCCAAACCGGGAGATGAACAGTAAAATGTAATGGCGTGATATGAATATGACAAAAGTCCCGTAACACGATATGATTTTAAGGCTTTTGGGGCGGCAATCAAGGCGGCGCGGCTGGAGCGTAAGGAGAGCCGGAAAAAAGTATGTGATGAGATGTATTTATCCCCGCGCTATCTTGCCAATATTGAGAACAAGGGCCAGCACCCAAGCCTGCAAATCTTCTTTGAGCTAATGCTGCGCTACAACATATCCGTTGACCAATTCCTTTTGGAGCGGCCCACGGGGAAGAACACCCAGCGCCGACAGCTTGACGTTCTGCTGGATGGTATGGGCGATAACGGGTTGCGGATCGTGACCGCAACAGCAAAAGAAATCGTGCAGATTGAACAGGCCCAACCAAACGGACAGGAGGACGCTTGACCGCGCCCTCCTGTCCCGCTCTGCCGCTATTGCCCCATGCACTTGACCCGGAGCAAATCACACTGTCTATTTATCTCGGCGGTTTCCTGTTCGGTCAAATCCCGCTCATTGTCAGTTACCTGATCTTCCATAAAGTTTGCGTAGGTGTCCAACAGGCTATTCATCAAAATTTTCGGGGTTGCCATATATCTGGCCTTGTACCAGTCGTCCCTTTTCGGTTCCCAGGCCATCAGCGTATAGCCGTGGCTGGTGGTGATGACCTCATAGAGCGGGTCTTGCTTGAGATAGTCCCCGAAAACCTCTAACACCTTTTCAAATGTCATCATAATAATCCCCCCTAAACATAAATCAATTCCGACAGAATGACTTCCTCCGCCTGGGCTTTACAGTTATTCATCCGCCCCACCCATTCCATCTGATTTTCAGCCTTTAACCTCTCTGTTATGCCCTGCCGCTGGGCGTAATCTTTTACCAACTGAAAAAGCATTTCTTCCGCCTGCCGGTCAATATTGGCAAGGTAATCATTCAGCCTGCCACCCATCCAGAGGGCGGTGTAGCGGCCCTGGGCGATCAGGTTGTTGCGGAACTCATTCAGATAGAACACCAACCGCCGCCACTCCGTCATCTGTCGCCGCCCGGTCAAAAACCTCAATGCGCTCCACAAGGAGATTGAGGTTTTCGGCGGTCAATTCCCGGATACCGGCGTATCCCGCCATCAGGTCGGCCCACTGTACGGCGTTCTGCCGGGTGTCCCTGACCTCTTGCATGGCCCGTTCCAGCGCGTCGATCTGCTCCAAAAGCTGGGCCTGCTCCGCCTGATACTTGTCCACCAGCCGGGTGAAGTTGTCGTTGGAGATACGCCCGGACAGGGGATCCTCATACAACCGGTCGAACATCCTGGTCACTTCATCATAGCGTTTCCGGGCCTGTTTCAGCTTGCCCTCGCTGCTTTTCGCTCTGCTGCCCTCCGCTTTGTCGTTCATCCTGATTGCCAGAGCAACGGCCTTGTCCCTGTCCTCATAGGCAAGCTGGGCGTGATACTGAATATCGGCCAAAACCGCATCGTACAAATCATCATAGAAAATAGATACGTTCCCGCTGGTGTCCTCCCGCTTCCTGCTCAGGATTTTGGCGTTGGCATTGTCAAATATCTCCTGCGATACTAACGGCTCGTGGGTGTTGTCCACCCGTATGCGGTCGGCGTCAGGGGTTTTCTTCAAAAGCTCTACCTTGAACACGGTTTCATGCTTACACATGATGGTGTGGCCGAGATAGACCGGGTTCCCGATGATACCCCGGATCACAGTGTGCGACCACTCATATTTATTTGACGGGTCGGAAAACCGCTGGGAGTAGTCCTTTTCGCCACGGGTGTACTACCACCAGGAGGGGCAGGGTACTTGTTCTTTCCGTAAAGTAGAAGCAATTTTGTGCGGCCCCATGCCAACGTTGGCATACTCGAAAATCCGCTTGATTATCCATGCCGTTTCCTCGTCCAAAGTGCCTATGGCTTTACAAGTGGGATCAACTGTCAGAATACGCTATGACAAGTTTCATCCTGAAAAACTGTATAGCTTTTCCATATCACGAATAGCCATATCAATTTTAATTGTTTCTGTTTGTATTTTTGCGGCTGCATTCAAACTAATATAAGATAAGGGGGATGCATAAGTTCCAAAGTGCAGGTATTTTTCTGTCCGTATTTTCATAGGCTAATGCCCCTCCCATTTATTCCATCTCCCTGAACGTGCCAGCCATTCCTCCGACAAGGCTCCACTGGCGCTGCATATAGGATTTCAGATTTTCCGTGTTTTGCCGATATGCCTCCCAAACCATTGACGGATTATCAAAACGCTTCATAATCGCACAGGCTGCACCGTACCCGCTCTCCATCCCGGCAGATATACCCTCACCCATAGGATTCAGAAAACCGGCAATCTCCCCGGCGAAAAGGATACGCCCCACACCGTAGTCTACATGGCATCCCGGACGGATATGCGGCATCAGCCACTTTTCTTCTTTCGTCCGCCTGCTGATATGCAGGTGATGATTTTCTTCCATGTAAGAAATAAAGCGTTTATAATAATGACCGATCTTATCCATATCCTTCACAGAAACTCCTAATACCAGCAGGTCATCCTTCACGTTGAACCACGCATCATACTCCGAAAGCTCCGGCTGCAGATATGCATAAAAGTAATGTGGGTCTAAATCAATGCTGCCTTCGTTGAATGTCTGATATGTAGTTATGTATCCGGGAACCTCCCTGGTGATCTTTCTCTTCAATGTTCCGACAACGCCCTCACAGTCCAGAACATACCTTGCATTTTCCGTATACTTATTTTCCCCATACAGACTGACATCCACAAATCCGTCCTGCTCCGTGCATGAGAGGGCTGACACGCCATCCCTGACCTCTGCGCCGCTCTCCTTTGCTTTTTCCGCAAGCCACCCGTCAAAATGGCTGCGCCATACATTCAGCCCTTCCTGCTCGAAGCGGTATTCCTTTCCCATATCATTTGTGAAGATCATGCCCCTGTTCTCTGTCGGGGTACACATGGCAGATTCCGGCACCGCCTCCCCGAAATAAGTCTTTACAAGCTCCATTGATTTCTTTATCAGAACGCCCGAACAGGACTTATACCTTGGCATTTTGAACTTCTCTACCAGAAGAACCTTATAGCCCTTTTCCGCTAATACTTTAGATGCCGTACATCCTGCAGGCCCTGCACCGACCACTATCACATCATACATCTGCATATCACCCTTTCTGCTGTTTCCTTTTACTTCGGCAGAAAGCCGTTCCTGCTAAAGTAAAAACGTCCTCTGGATTATACCATATAAGTTTACTATTTTTCATCCGATGGCATGAAATGACTATTTTTCGGAAATGAAAAGCACAATAGGACTACGCAGACAGTCCTAAACCCAACTGAACTTCTGCCCTCTGCGAGCCGGACACACTTCCCATAAATTTTGTCCATAGGGAGTATAAAACTTTCCATCCCTGTTTTCCAGTTCCCTTATATCATATCCTGTCAGCCGATTTACAAAGTGATAAACCTCCATTTTTTCTTTATCTCCCGATATGTATTAAAAAGGTTCCTCTACACCATAATTTACCGAATCACAAATTGAGCAGTTTATCAAGAGGCGCATCCAGCCCTTTTATCCTGCCATTCTCTACTGTGACGTCTGCCAGTGCCACTTTGCCGCCCGTAAACCGTTCAGGACATCCTCCACTTTTTCCTTCACAGCCACATCTTCAATTCCCTTTACTTCCACCTTTCCGTCTATGCCAATGCCGACTTCAAAAGAAGGTATGGGAGAATGCCGGACTGCTCCGTCAGTTCTCTTATAAAATATCCCATTAAGCAAAAACTCCCACCTCCTCCCAAAGCACGAACCGACAATTCAAGACACAAAATTAGTCCAATATAGGAGCAGATGCTCCGCAAGACGACGCAAACGCAAACCGCCGTGTAAGCACATTACCTCTGATTCCCCCGTTTTCCAATCTATTATTTTCTGAACTACTATAAAAATATCTGTGATATTTTAAATGCAAAGAAATGAATTGCAGATCATGTCGACTGTTGGTTTTTCAGGAATATACTCTATTTCCATACCCCCGTCCATAGTGTCCAAATCCCGCAACCTTTGTAAATCCTCTTCTGCATTTGTATTTTCAGCCATCTATTATGTTCCCATAATTTGTAGTTATTGACAAATACCGCCCAAGCCTCACCGCCTCATGGGATTGTGTCTGCCCATCACTTGCCGCTTCCACATCTCCGTAATCACTCCGCTCCCATAGCAGGTCTGAATCTCCCGAAACATAGTACCATTCCCCGGTATTGTCAATACTTTTACCCATACTTTCCGCCAACACGGAACTGCCAGCCGAAGGAGTTTCATCCGAAATAGATTCCTTTTTCAGAAATCCCAATTCGCTTTTGTGTTCCCGGTGACTAAAATCCGATTTTCTAGTGTATAAGCTTTTATTTTACAAAATTATTTAAATTATTTTGTCCATAATGAGTGTGCAAATTTTAAGAAGAAAGCTGCCCCAAGATCGGAGTAGCTTTCCTTCAAAATAGGGACATGAAGTTACTTAATATTTCTCAAAGCGTCTAAAACATTTGCCGGTTCTGCTGTATCAGTAAAAACACCAATATAGCAATCTCCAGAATGAATATAAACCGCCCCATCTTCTTCAAGAAGCGATACGGTTATATCCTCCTGGCTGGAATAAATACTTATATCAGTTTCCGGTTCATAGTTCATAACGCAAACAGTAAAAGTGTCTCCGAGTAGTTCCGGATTGGGCACAGCCTCTCCGCCGTCCTCTGCAAATTGTGGTTTTGGTATCTCGCCGGTAATGTATTCAATTCTCAACATATTATACTGGGTTCCGTCTTTCATTACTGTATTGTAGATACTTCCACGTCCATAATGAAACCCCTCCGGCAGTTGTTTTGGAAGATAATCCGCCAGCGGATTGTCTAAAGCCTCTTGTTCGGTAAGACTTACAACATCTGCTGTATCTACATTGTCTTCACTCTCAGTTGCCGGATATACCGCAACGCTGTAGTTGTATGTCATTCCATCATTTCCAAGGTCCATTCCACCTCCGCCAGTAATAGCCAATGGAATATCGCTGGATGCCAAAAGAGCAGCGGCCACCACAACAAGGCATAGGCAGGCCGCCATTGCGCCCCAGGTCCTCCAATTCATTTTCTTCTTCATAATTGTTTTAGCCCCTTTCACGATGTCGTCGTCAAGTTCACCAAGGACTTCAAAGAAATCTTCCTTCTTCATAATTCAAAGCCCCTTTCTGTTAAATATGCTTTTAGCTGTTTTCTTGTCCGCTCTAGTGTCTTTGATACGGTTCCCTGCAACATTCCATTGTCATGTGCAATTTCTGCGACTGAATCCGCATGCCAATAGCGTCGCACAAATATATTTCGCTTGTTTGCTGAAAGACTTCTTACAAATGAATTGATAACCTTTATCAGTTCTTGACGATCAATGATTTGTTCCACATCATCAGTATCTGATATAGAATCGGCCAATTCGTCTAAAACAAATGTTATTTCACCCCCACCGCGTTTTTCGGTGTGATTGTATTTGTACCTGTTAAAAGCCAGGTTCCGTGTGATTTTACCAAGGAATGTTGCTAACTGCTCAGGCCAATGGGTTGGCATGGAGTTCCAAGCATTTAGATAGGTATCATTGACACATTCCTCTGCATCTTCTTCACTATTTAATATGTTCCTTGCTATGGCTTTGCAGTAATGACCGTATTTATCAGATGTTATTGTTATGGCTTGTTCATCCCTATCCCAATAGAGCTGGATTATACCAGTATCATCCATACAAATCCCCCTTTCACCTATATACACAACTTCTAAGCAAAAATCTGACACTCAATTCGAAAATTTTTTCTTATTATATCATACTTCCTACATAGCAGTATCAAAAATAGGCCAGAGCAGTTTCTGATCCATTTCAAAATCATTGCTCTTACACCACAGAAAATGTGTCAACTAATCTTGACAAAATCAAAATATGTATTCAATATGCTCCTTGTATGCTTCTGTGCAAGTCATGGAAATTCCCCCTTTCTCCCAATAGGGCGGTGCATGGTTGATAGCTGCTCTCTTATAATTTAGAGGGGCGGCAGCACTCTTTGCTGTCGTCCCTTGATTACTTTACCTGCAAAAACAGGCGGGGCTGTCAACAGCGGGTGTAGCCCGTTCATTTTACTGTTGATTGGATCGGCTGTTTTTGCTATTTGTTTGGTTCAGCCTTTCTTTTGGACAATAACCCTTTATCAACAACCTAATTATTGTATGATAAACAAAAGTGTACTATACATCCCGATAACAATGCTACTATTAACCCCAAAACAATTCCAATACAAGCACCTCTCACATGGAACATATAATCTTTATATTCTTTTTCCATATCTTCTGTGCCAGATATTCTCAACTTCTTACTATGACAGAAAATCCCCCAATCTAAAACAATCAAATCATAGATATTCACAATGAAAAATATGATAAATACATGAATAAAGGTTGTGTTAAAACTCTTACATCCAGATAAATAGGCAACGCTGGATAAAACAATGACAAAAAATATTAATCCAAATATTTTTTTACCTATATGAACTTTTTCTCTTTGCTTAATCATTCCTTTGTATTGTGGCAATTCTTCCACTCTTTGTCTAATCTAAGGCGGATAAGACATAATCATATTGATAGGGTCTTTATATTGTGCTGGTAGAATTGCTAATGTAAAAAGCAAACAGCACACCGCACACTGAATAAATAAAATCATTTCATTAACCTCACACATACTCATTCCCTCCCAAATAAATAATCTAAAAGTGAATCTTTCAAAATATTCATGTTTTCAGCTATCGCATCTTCGTGTAGAAAATTGCGGTTCTCTACTGTTATTGCCATTATTTTTATCATATTGGCTACAACATGGGAATGAATGTCACTCCGAATATCTTTCATATTTTGAAAAAGTAAATCTACAATTTTTTCTTCTTTAGGTGGGTCTAAAATGTACTCTGGTGGAAGTTTTTTTGAAAGCCATATTTCATCTTCCATTGACCTTTAAGTTCCTGTGTTCTTTTACTTTCCGACCTCTTTGCTTGAGCCATGATTATCAGTTTGTTCAGTTGGCCAGATATTAAACTATCAAGGCCTCCCTTCAGCCGCAATCAAAATTTGCTAAAATAGCTTTCTTTTGTCTTTCAAATGCCAGCCCTTGATTTTTCATAGCTCTTTGCTGTAAAAAGTCGAATTGGGACTTTCAGAAAAAAAGATTTGCGAATTTTTGCTAAGCTCATCAGAGAGTGTTTCAACATCAATAATTTTATGATTAAGGATTTTGGAGCAATTCTACAATTAGAGAGATACAGATGGTTTTCATTTGCTCCAATTCATCCTTTCGTATTTTGGAAAAAATATAACTATGGCATATGTTTTCAATAATCCCATAACTAATTCGGAGCTTTTCAAGTAGTAATTCATCTGTCGTTGATGAAGATTTTTTTATTTTCACAAAAAGAATGCTTAATATTTCTTCTTCAAATAAATTGAACAAGTTTTGAATATCCGCATTGAGTAAAGCTAATGCCAAAAACTCATTATGTGCGTCACGGTTCATTTGATGTGACGAAATAGCGGCATCTATGAATTTAGTTATTGCAAAAACTAAATCTCTTTCATGATCCAGAAACGCTAAAATTGGCTGAAATTGTTCGTTCAATCTGCTAATGTAAAGTTTCACAACCTCTATAAGAATGTCCTTTTTATCTTGAAAATAACTATACACTATTCCAGTAGATACCCCTGCCATTTTAGCAATTTCAGCAGTATTGGTCTTATAATATCCTCTTTCACAAAACAAGGTATAACTTGCCTTAATTATTGCTTCCTTTTTTTCAATGGAACGTTTTTGTTTTGGAATACGCACTTCATTGTTGCTCATAACTTCACCTCCTAAATGGGATCAAGTACGGCTATGAATATGATTAGCTCCTATTAGGAAAACACACTGTCAAAGGGATTTTTGCTTTGGCGGGGGGCAGCACGCCTCGGCGGTGTCAGTGGTGTTAATTTCAATGTACGGCAATCTTGCGGAACTCGTCCGCAATTTTCAAAACAGTATCTTTTCTTATCCTGTCACGGGTTTTACTACCACAGACAGGGCATAGTAACCAGTTTTCTTGCCTCATGCTTAATCTCCAACTATTGATTTTTCGGATAGCACCTTGGGTCAAATTGTCCCCAAAAAGTAGCCATGACTATCTGTTTTGAGATCATTCTATTCAAAACTACCGACAATACTGCCTTGTTGAATGATATGTTCTTTCGCCTTCTTGATAAAGCTGCTTTTCGTTGGCAAAAATTTTAATTCTATCTCACTGTCAAGAGCGTAAACAGTAAAACGATATAGATGTTGTTTGCCCTTTGGAGGTTTAGGTCCAGCATACTTATACACTCCATAACCAATTCCTTGCCTGGCATTTCTTAAACATGGAACAGTCTTTCCTCCTGGAATTGCCTCACTTACTTTTTCGCCAGCCGGTATATTCCAAATAAGCCAATGTGTAAAATTCTTAAAAAGCGGATGCTTTATATCTTCAAGAGTGATAGCAAGTGTTTTTGCATATGGAGATAAATTCTTTATCAAAAATTCGGGTGAAATATCTTGGCCCCTCCCTGTATTTACTATGGGGAATTTTCCTCCATCTTTCATGTTTTTACATTCAAATATTAAGATGTCCATTCTTGTTTGAGACCTCCCTATGAAATAGTCCAAAGCTCTTCAAGTTGTTCAATAAATTTATCTACGAGATTCAATAAACTTACATCTGTAGAAAACTTGTCATCAAAAAATCCGGCTCGATCCAACGAAACAAACCCATGTAAAATACTGTGATAATAGCGGGAATAAAAAATAATTTTTGAATTATCTGCTGTGTACTGTGATAATATCTTAAATAAAACTGATTTAACTATCCGCCCCGTTTTAATTAGCTCTTCTGAATTACTATGGGGAATTTTCATAATCATTTGATACATTTCAGGGTTCTGTCTTACATAATTAGAATAAGCAACAGATACTGCCCGAAGTGCATCTCCTCGTTTTTTCCCCTCAGCGGCATCTAACATCATAGCACTTAACTGTTTTAGTGCCATGTTAGCGAGGAATACATACAGCTCATCAATTCCCTTAATATGCGTATATAGCGAGGCTGGCTTTACGTTTAATTTTGATGCCAGCTTATGTAAAGTCAGACTTTCATATCCATTTTCCTCTACCAATAAGGCCGCCGTTTTTACAACCTTTTCAGTATTAAGACCTTGCCTTGGCATAACCATTCTCCATTTCTAATAGTATTAGGAATATTATATCCTAACATCATTAGGAAGTCAACCGTTGCCGTGGTTTTTGCCGCCAGTGCGTCATAGTCGGTCAGATTGTTCTCCTGCAGGAACTGGAGGGCGGCAGCCATCTGTTTCAGATTATAGACCTTGGCCCAGCGTTCATAAGCGGGGCCCTTGCCCTCGGCCATGCGCTTTTGAATGTCAACGATAAGGCCCACCTGCCGGGGGCTGCACGTCCTTGGGGAGCACCGGGAGGGGCCGCTCCCGGGCGATCACTGCCCGGATATCCTCGGGGTCAAAGCCCGCGTCGAGGGTGGATGCCCGAAGCCGGGTGTATTTATCCTGCCCCGGAGTGAGGAACGACACCACGCCGCCCCGCCCGCGCTTGACGGAAAAGCCGGACTCCTCCATCAGCCGGAGGAACGCGGCAAAGTCGGCGGGCTTTTTCTCAAGGGCCGCGATGCAAGAAAAAAGCGTGCTGTTTTTTACCGCACGCTGTAAGAGTTACTGCTTTCATATGGAGATTTTATTTTGCGGCGACTGTGCAGTCGTCACTCCTTTTAAAATGCTGTCTAACATTATGGTAAGTCCGGTTATGTAACAGCTCCATGTCAGTCAGGGCCATATCTGAGCCGTCTGCTGCGGAATATTCCTTACGCCTTTATATCAAAACCTGTCGATGCAGATCTGTCCATACCTGTGGAAAACCCTACAGGTGTCTGCACGGCATTCTCCTTTTCTATCTGTTCTCTTCTAATTGCGCTCTTTTCTGTATGTTCCCGCATCACCCTTTCCATTTGGGCTTTTCTCTCTGCCCGCTTTTCAGCTACTTTTTCAGCGAACTTTTCCTTTTCTTCGCGTTTCTTTCTGGCTTTTAACAGGCGTTCTTCCTCTTCCTTATACTTCTTCTGTATTTTAGTATTGTTATTTCCGTTTCCCGTATTTGCTGTCATCATGCCGCCACAGGATGACTGCCTGTTGCCATTGGCATCATATGTAATAGTTCTTCCGCCAAGCACGACACCATCTCTCTGCGCCCATCCATAAACCATTGAGTTTGCAGCAACTTCTCCCGACAGATTCCATTCGATTTCTTTTGCGAATTCAGGATCATTTGCCATCTTCTTCAAACAGTCATACGAAAGATTTACCGTGACTCTGCTACTGTTGCTCGATAATACGCCGCCATTTGTGTTGAAATTTATCTGTGGAAATTTCTTGCATAGCTGTTCATAATATGCCTACACCTTATCTTTGCTGTTTGTTGATGTGTTTGTCTTTACCTCTGCTGCCGACTTGCTATCCGGCTTTTTGGCGGTGTCAACATAATTTGCCGCATAGTTGCTGTAATTGTTTGTGATCTCCATTGACATAATTCTCATCCTCCTTCAAAAAGACTTACCTGTCATGACATTTACCGCATAAGCATCGGAAGCCTTTGCCATCTGCTGCTTACTGCTCCACGCCCTTGCCAGCCCGCTCCTTTCCCGCTCCGCCTTTGCAATTTTTTCATCCAGCCTCTCCTGCTGCTGTCTCTTAGCCTGCGCCCGCTTCTCCATATATTCTTCCAGCAGTTCCTTCTGTCTGTCTTTCTTTTCACTCGTTTTCTTAAAAAAGCTGTCCTGAGAACGTGCATAAAACTCCGAATCATAACCAACAGGCCATGAATCCCCCCGATACTCCTTTATTGTTGCACCAACTGTAAATACTGCGGAACAGTTTCGGGCCAATGAACTCCCCAAATCCCTCTTGAGCAGTGAAAGAATTTTTTCCCTATATTCCGGGTCATCTTTCATAGCCTTAAAACCCGCTTCTGAAATATTGATAGCCACATTGTTTAATGTTTTATGGATGGTAATCTTGGAAAGGTCTTCATAAAATTCCTTCTTGAACAGTTCCATTTCCTCCGCTTCCGATAATTCCTGCGTACTGCCTGTTTTTTCCAGTGCGAACTTTTCCGTACCGTTCACATTTTTTGTGTTTTTCTTTGTTTCCATATTATTCTGATAAAAATTCTGTCCTATTCCACTGATACCCATTTTTAATCCTCCATTTTAATCTGTTTTTGAGTTTCATTTAATGCAAGGTCATTCACTTACCTTCCCTCTGCTGCAGCATTACCGTCACATGGAACACATCCCCTTTCACTTTTATGTTTACACCGCCAAAATACCTCTCTGCAA
>ERZ808037.1894-NODE-1894-length-12014-cov-11.983832_pt1 | contig 12014 bp, 9 predicted proteins | sample MGYA00380190_ERZ808037 | MGnify/ENA primary metagenome ERZ808037 (study PRJEB31490, sample SAMN06133399) | mouse gut metagenome | isolation source: J9 | host: mice | place: China: Chengdu | collected 2015-05 ...
ATAATGGAGAGCTTTAATCTTACATCTGAACAGAGAAAAGCTGTAGACAGGGTCATTACTGCATATAATCAATGTGGTGCGGCTTATGGAGCGGCAGCGTACCGCTTCGGGATGGAGGATGGGATCAGGGTTCGGATGGAGATGGAAGAGGTTATGCGCCTTTAGCATGAATGCCTGTGCGGTTAAAAAGCTGTTGCAATTATGATTATAGCTGCAAGCAATGTGTTGCAAATTTTGTATTCGTGAACGCTATAAAGTTATAAGAGTTGCATACCAGCAATTAAGAATAGCGGGTATGCAACTTTTTTAAGTGAATTTTTTGTTTTTATTGTACGATATATCATTCTAAATTTGGCATAAAAATGGTTGGTAGTGCTTGGCATAAAATTCTAATTTTTTGACCATATATGAAGCCGATAATACTAGGATGCAGAGAGATACATTAATATAATGAGAGTAATAGTATTATATAGGACGGCGCTTAAAATTTTCGCAATATTCCACATATCCCTGTGCCGCACACAAATTCTCATTCAGAATATTAAAATTTGAATAATCTTCCATCAGTTCATTAAAGTAAGCTTTTAGGAAATTTGGTATGTGCTTAATATTCCATTCTCTGGGAATAGTAACGGGATTGATATTGAGATCAGCTAATTCTTTCAGGGTCTGCTTAAAGGCGATCAACTCATTACCTTGATAAGATGCTTTTGCTTTAGCTAAACTGCGGCATTGGTTGACATACTTTAATGCATCTATGTAACGTTGTTCTCGTTGGCTGTTGAAATTTTTGGATTGTATAATCCTCACTGCTTCTGGAAGTGAATACCAGTCACCTTTCCCAATTACCTTTTCATAATAACTGCTGACAATCCCAACACATGTCAAAGGATTAAGGAGGCTTTTATACTTATTTGGGCATTCATTTCCTGAATTTCCAGCTTTCTTATTTAGGGCATATGTTTTAAAATATTTACACTGTACTTCAAAACGGATGATGTCGTGAGAAGAATCAATGATTTCTTGTGGTATTGGATCATATCCTTTATCAACGTTTTCTTTTGAGCGGTTTAGTAACTGCAGATATTTACTGTAACAATTTATATTAACAGATTTGCTGCATAGGTAAAAACTTTCAGGTTTGCTTTTCATCCTGTGTGAAGTTTTGTCATACTCCATCCATTCTTTGTAATGAGGTGGTATATTGCTTCTTTTGACAAGATTCATTATTAGTTCAGGATCATATGTGGGAATAAAATCACCCAAACGAATATTGATACAATAGTCTACCCGCTTAATTTCATAATCGTTAAATGTTCCTAACAGAGGTGATATTTTTTTTGAGTTGTCGTTAAAATTAATTATGGCAATATTCATATCATAGTGGTTGGCTGCTGTCAGGTAATCAATTATACCAGCAAGAATTTTAGGATTTATCGTTACTTCAATAATGTAAATGGAGGAATTAGAAGGACATTCAGGAGAACGAATACACCATTTAATCCCTCTATCCCTGTCTTTAAAATAGATATTAGTTTCTAATGGCATAAGGTACTCTTTAGGGTAATATTTGACAATTTTGTTTCTTTCGTTTATTCTATACATTTCGATAAGCCCTGTATTTTTTCTGTATGTATTAAAATCCATGATTAATTGTTGGGCATTATGCATTGATAGAGACATATATAGAGTCATTGTATGGAAACCTAAAGATGATTGTAACATTTGTCGTTCACTCCTTGTAATAGTTTTTAATCTATATTTTAGAGAATAAAAAGGTCATAAAAGTATTGTATATTGATCATAGGTAAGTTCTGATGTAGGAAGTTCAATATTTCAATGCAGGTATATCAGAAGGTGGCTCTTTGATATAAATAGCAAATTGAAATATGTACTGCATTTGCATTATGCTGATTAATACAATAAAGTATATTTTGGCATTAATATATTTAAATTGGTTTATTGTAACTTACATTGCTATCATATAAATACTATTGTGATCATATAAGGTCATTTATTTATTATTCTTCATAATATAGATATTAAATTGTATATTGCATTTGATATTATTAATAACCTTAATACGCAATATGTGTATAAATGAAATAATATAAATATTTAATCTATAGTATGTATAAAATAGGATAGATATATTATTCAAAACATATGTAGATATATATAAAGTTATATATGTAATAAATATATATTATGCAAAATGGAACTGATAGAGAAAATAGTGGCGCAGGGGTTTTAACCTCTGCGTCAAACTTTTTTGGCTTTATAAAAATATCAAGCTGTGATTTTGGAACAATAATGATTTTAAGATAACTTCTATTTTATGTGAGATTTGCAGTGACAAGATAAAAGATACCATTGAAAAAACAATGGGAGCAATAAGACACACCTTACAGACTAACAAGATAGCTATAGAAAGTAAAAGAACAGTAACTATTTTGTAAAATAAATTTGTATATTGGAGGAAAAATATATGTATATTAATCAGATATTTGAGCTTTCTATGGTATTGGATAATAAAAGATTCCATAAAGTTTTTAAGCATGTTTACAATAAGGATGGATATATGGAGAAGAAAGAAGATGAATATATAGACTTATCTTTAGAGCGGAAAGGGATAACGGTCATATATCGCGATAGCCAGTATAAGAAAAAAGTAAAGGTGATTGTTAATATTGGACGCTTGTTGAATGGATGTGAGTTTGATCCTGATAAGGTTACTCGGAAACTAAATAAACGCATTGGGGAGTATTTTGACTTTAAATACAAACTGGATGATTTCATTTTATCAGGGATGAGGCTTGTAACGGATATAAATGTAGGAAGTCATGAAAATGTACAAGCATATTTAAAGGTTTTTCAGAGAATTAGTAGAGTCAAAGGATTTTCACCAGTAAGTTATGAGTGCTTTGAGGATGTTGATTGTTTTTGTCTGGATGGGAACAGCAGTGGCGTTGAGTTCATGATCTATGATCTGGTGGGATCATATAGAAAACAGCTCAAAGAAGGAGATACAGGGCGAAAGAGGTTTAAGGGATTGATTAAGGAATCGGAGGGGATTCTTAGGACAGAGGTGCGGCTTGCAAAAACAAAAGCAGTGAGAGTATATGCTGGTGAAAAAGATATATTCAGGCAGATAATAAATCTGTCTGAAAAATGTCAGGATATATTTTTAGAGATATTTGTTAAGATAATACCTTTTGGGGATTTTTATAAAAAAGGTAAGGCAGAAGAGATTATTTGGCGTGAGATTAAGGATGCCAGATTAAGGAGAAGGATGTTGCGGTTGGTGGAACTGATACCAGAGAAGAAATCATTGTATCTGGCACAGAAAGCTATGGAGTGCAGGAATATGGAAAAAGTTATGGAGGCGTTTGCAAAGATTAACTTGTCATCCGTTACTATAAGCAAGCGTCAGGAAGTAAAGTACCTGAAAAATATTTATGAGTATTTGACATAATGGAAGTAATTAAACTGTAAGCACTGTTCATTGATATGGTTAGTGCAGTAAATACGAAACATATTTGAATGGTTACAATATGTTTTATTCGTCTGTATTTTCGCATAAATAAAAATTGATTTGTTATTGAGTATATGATAAAGTATAATATGGTTATGCTGTTGTGTTGTTCTTTTGGTTTTATTTATATAAAGAGATAATAAAAATATATATTCAATATATTTAATATAAACAATGAGAGAACAACAGAACAAATTAGCGATTATACGAATCAGAAGGAGATACCTGATGGATTATAAGAATCAATATATCAGAAAAAACAGACAAGATTTAAAAGATGTATTGGAGAATTATTGCACCAAACTGAGAAAATATATTGAGGACTTGGAGGATGGAAAAGTCGAAGAGCTTACTCAATTTTTAAAATTTTTAAAAAAGCGTCGTGACATATCTCGTCCAATAGATTTAGACACAATAAAGATTTTTTTTACATTAGTGAATAATTTTTCGGAAGATGATATTCAAAGAATTTTGTCTTATGTGGAGCTAACTGGATATGGATGGCAGGACACCAAGTATCAATTCAGTAATTCTTGTCTTAGTGAACATGCCACTGATCATTGTAAGAGAATGAGTCCGACATCTGATAAGGAAACTGCAGCGGATCAGCTTGAATGTTTGCAGAAAATTTTTTTAGATAAGGAATACGGTACAATTACGCTTTTGATATTTTGTTATTGTCTTGCAGCATTATTCAGTAAGCGTCTGAATAGAGAGAGTTTTCCTATTCCTCTTTATTTACAAATTGCTTGTGACCGTCACTCTGTGCTTTTTCAACTAATAGAAGAAATTGCTGAAATATGTGATGTTAATTCGGGTCTGGTTGATCATTGTAGTACTGTCGCTCGAAGAAAATGTGGGTATAGAAGTCAGATATATTATCCTACACAATCAGTTACAAATGATTTGAATGCTATGATGCGTGAAAACACTGATGTTCCTGTGATTGTAGATGGGTACGAAAATTTGACTTACTATAATAATTTAGTGAGGTCTGTAGCTAATATTACAAACAGCAGGGCGAGTATTGATTTAAGAGACAAGTTTAATGTTTTACCGCTGTTTGTTTGTCCAATGATTAAATCAAATTTTGGTAATGTTTTTGGCATGGACTTAACTGATTTGGATATAAGTGCTGAATACCTAGGATATTTGAGAAGTAATAAGCAGTTGTTGGCATCACATGTTTTAGAACTTGTTAAAAATTCATCCCGTTATTTGTTTCCAGGGCAGAATGCAGTGGATGTGTATTTTGCGAATCCATTCAAAGAGCATGTTACAGAGTATATGAATATAGCTAGGAAGCAGTATCCAGGCTTGACATTGACTAATGCCAAAAATGTTGGGTTTCTTAAGTTTATGTTTAATGGTTTTCTGAAAGTTTTTGAAAATTCATTCCATTTTTCAGAGCTAGTTATCAATGAGGAGAGTGGAAGGACTATCTATAAAGAAGAATACCTAGAACGGTTTGTAGATGTTGCTGGAAAGAGACTGGCCAGCGTTCATCTTCGTTATCTGCCAGCACCTAATGGGGAGGGAATCAAAAATAAAGAGGCTGTCCAATTGGCAAAACGAATAATGAAACACTATGCTGCGCTTCACGTATCCATCAGGGTAATACCAATTACAGCCAAAGATGGCCGATATGTTTTCCGTGTGGAGACATTGCAGGAAACGAAAGATGCAGATGTTATCAGTAAAAAAGAAACTGTTCAACACCGTCTAAGAAAATATGAGTGTTTTAGGCTTGATATGACAGATGGTAAGGAGATCAAACTGATTGTCTCTGAAACTCAATTACAGGATAGCAACCTGCAAAAGATTTTGCAGAGTAAGGAATTTTCCGATCCTAAGAAAAAGTTGCCATATGCTATTGGTATTGATGAAGTGGGGGAATTTTATGTTGAGGATATTGCAAATTTTCCTCACTTATTGCTTGGCGGTTCAACAAATTCGGGCAAAAGTACGGCTATTAGGAGTCTGCTGTTGAGCATCGCATATAAACATCGAAGTGGTGATGCCCAAGTGATTATTATGGATTTACTAAGCAGTAGCAGTACAGATGAATCTAAGTTGTCCATATTTAATGGCCATCCTATTATGGTTTGCCCTGTAATTCAGGATACGATGAAAGCAGCTAAAACAATATTAGCATTGTACCACATAATGAAAAACAGGCCACAGGATCGCCCTGCAAGTAAGGTTCCGTATATCGTCTGTATAATTGATGAATTTCCAACTTTATATAGTGATTTAAACAAAGAATATTTAGAGCAAATAAAAATTGCCATGAAGGAATTATTGAGTAAGGGTAGGCATGCCAATATCCATTTAGTTCTATCTGCGCAGGAACCATCAAAGGATAGCGTAGGAAATGTGGCTAATGCAAAAGCCAGAATGGCTTTTTATTGTTCTCATTATCGATATTCAACAAATATTATAGGTAATGGTGATGCAGCTAAATTACAGGGACAGGGACAAATGATTTTAAATTCTGATTTTGCTCGTGGTAAGCGTTTGCTTGGATCATTAATTGACGAATCGGGAATGGAGAAGTTGCTGGATGAAACGAAAGCATCATTTGTTCAAAAAAATCCTAATCACCTAACTCTTCAAGATATTGAAACTTTTGATACCTTATTTGATGATAGTTCATCAAAAGCAGATATGAGTACATATATATCGCTTAAGGAATCTCGTTTTAAAACCTTTGAAGAATTGCTTCCAAATGCAATTATGTGGACTTTGCCTCAGAGAAAAGTGGCAAATAGTAGACTGCTACAATATCTTCACGTCCGCAATGCTATGGGAAAACAGATTTTGGAGTGGATGTCAGGGCATAACTTGATTATTCAGTTAAACGGTAATCATGGATGGAAAGTTAAAATCGGAAGCTATGAAGATATTGATAGTGATGTCATCAATGTGCTGCTTAATGCAGGATATACTGAAAAGGAAATAAGAGAAAAAATTGAAGAACGCAAGAAACTTTTTGATACCGATTGATTATCCTTGAGAATAAGGTATATTGTACAAAGTATGTTAATTGATTAGGAGGTCTGTCCTAAATGGGCAGGCTTTCCCATACCTTTTACAATCATTGATGATTTAAAAGGTATGCTTCTCTAGCGACTACAGAGTTAAGAAAATATCCACGGGTTGTTATTTAGAAGATGATGGTTCTCAATAAAAAATAGCCAGAAAATTAATGCTGGGAATGCTAATATTATGAAAAGAACAAACAGGTTTTGGATTTTCTCCAAGAACAGAAAGGTTGTTTATCTGGTATTATTCTTGCATTTCAGATGGCTATCATCTATAATAAGAATGCAAGGTCAAGGATACCATGTCGTAGGGCACGGAAATTTATTCTAAAAAGAGGCAAACTAAATTTGCTACGACATAGAAAAATAAGACCTTGCATCGGAAGATGCGGGGTCTTATTTTTATCCTTCGGATTATCCTTTCCCTTGCATAAACACTGGATTTGTGGGAACGTTCTGCACAGAATCACCATGGAGTAGGGGCAACTAGGGCGAAAGCCGAAGAGGATAAAACAGATTGCCTTTTTATGCCCTTTATAGAAAAAATTTCCGTGCCCTACGACATTGGTTGTCGTAGGGCACAGAAATTTATTCTAAAAAGAGGCAAACTAAATTTGCTACGACATAGAAAAATAAGACCTTGCATCGAAGGATGCGGGGTCTTATTTTTGTCTAACGACTATCCTTTCCCTTGCATAAACACTGGATTTGTAGGAACGTTCTGCACAGAATCACCATGGAGTAGGGGTATGCTTTCACTTGTTAAAGTGGATAAACGAAAGTGCCTTTTAAGTGCCTTATACAGAAAAAATTTCCGTGCCCTACGACATGGTGATATTTCCTGAATACGTTTTTGGGAAAATGAGAATTGGTTTAAAATCCTTGTAAACAGGGACTTTGAGAGGATTGCCATTTCCCAAAAATGAGAGACAAATTCCCCAAAAGCGATCAGATTTCATTTTTGGGAACGTTTTTGGGAGAATGGCAGGATGTTCCCGGATGGGAGGTTTTGCGAAGGATGAGGAAAAAGAATTTCAAAGGGCGATGTGAAAAGAGGATGATCAGAAAGTGTACTGAGGTTTGCAGGACATATGATGCGATCCAGTATGCTTATGCTGATCTTCTGCAGGCGAGTGATGAGATTAAGGAGATTAGATGTAATGTTCTGTTGGATGGATTGGATGTCGGAGAGTATACATCGGATTTTGTGTGTACCAAGACAGACGGTGATCTGATGGTACGGGAATGTGTGTTTCGTAAGTTCCTGATGAAACCATTGACGGTGAAACTGTTGGATGCTTCGAAGGAGTATTGGATCAGGCATGGAGTTACAGATTGGGGGTTGGTCATTGATGAAGAAGTATGATCTGTTGCGTTCTGGTGATAACATTATCCGAGTATTGGATGTTCAGCAGGAGAGAGTTTTTGTGATTGAATGCATTAACAGGAAAATGCCTGTATGGATGGAATCAGAGTTGCTGGAATCTTATGTTAGGTGTACGGATGGAGAGTTATTTGAGATTAGTGGCGTTGATGTCATAAGAGATACCGATGCTCTGGATGCAGACCAGAGAAAGATAATGCATGAACGGTATACAATGATTGCACCTATACTTCCGTTCATATCGGATGATAAGGTGCGATCCAAACTGATCTGTTCTATAGCAGAAGAAAGCAAAGTATCAAAGCAGACAATTAGGAGTTATCTCTGTCTTTATTTATCTTATCTGGATATAACAGTGCTTGCACCTAAGAAACATCAGAGTGAACGGGAGTTGACACAGGATGAAAAGAATATAAGATGGGCGTTAAATAAGTTTTTCTATACCACGAAGAAGCAATCCCTTATGACAGCTTATACAATGATGCTTAAAGAGAAATATTGTGATGCCATGGGTGTATTGTCAGAAGAATATCCATCTTTCTATCAGTTTCGATACTTCTATCGTAAGACAAGGAAGATGCAGAACTTTTACATTTCGAGAGATGGATTGAAGAACTATCAGAGGAATAACAGACCTCTTGTTGGTGAAGGAGTACAGGAGTTTGCACCTGCTGTTGGTGTAGGGATGCTGGATGCTACAGTGTGTGATATTTATCTGATTAATGAGGAGGGGAATCTGGTAGGAAGACCTATTCTTACGGCATGTATTGATGCTTACAGTAGTATGTGCTGTGGTTATTCTCTTTCATGGGAAGGTGGAGTTTATAGTTTACGAGGACTGATGCTGAATATCATTGCCGATAAGGTTACATGGTGTAAGCGTTATGGTATCTCTGTACAAAAGGATGATTGGGATTGTGATATGCTTCCAGCTACGTTTGTTACCGATATGGGGAGTGAATATAAATCGGAGAACTTTGAACAGATTGCAGAGCTGGGTGTTACGGTGGTTAATCTTCCATCATACAGACCAGAGCTGAAAGGATTGGTGGAGAAATTCTTTGACTTGATTCAGGAGACATATAAGAAGCATTTAAAAGGTAAGGGGGTGATTGAGCCTGACTATCAGGAGAGAGGGGTACATGATTACCGTAAGGATGCCTGTCTGACTATGATGGACTTTGAGAAGATTATTCTACATTGTATGATCTATTATAATTCTCAAAGGATCATAGAAAATTTTCCATATACCGAAGCTATGATTGCAGATAGAGTAAAGCCTTACGCATCCTGTATCTGGGAGTGGAGTAAGTCACAGATAGGAGCGAATTTAATAAATGTAGGTAGCAGAGAGCTGATGCTGACATTGTTACCGAGGACTACAGGAAAATATGGACGAACAGGTTTGAAGGTAAATAAGCTGCGTTATCATTGTGAGGGATATTTACAGTGTCGGATCAGAACATGGAAGTATGGAGAAAAGATGAAAACGCTCTTTACCAGATGGCAGTTTCCAATATGCGCCTTGATGGGGAACCGGTATTTGAGGATATGGAAGAAATCATCCGGAGCATGATACCAGATGGAATGCCTGACCTTGCAGTTGGAATACCGAAAATCAGATCCTATGTTCTGACTAATCCCAAAAAGGTATTCGGGGCTGTGGAGCTTCTGGATGGAAATACTTTAACGGAAATCGGTGATAAACTTGGAAGCGATTATATGGTGCTTCCAAGTTCTCTGCATGAGAGCATCATCCTTCCTGTAGATGGAAGAATATCTTATCAGGAACTTGCAGATATAGTAACAGATATAAACAGGAATGTGGTTTCTATTGTGGAACGACTTTCAGATCATGTATACCTGTATGAGCGTAAGGAAGGAGCATTGAGGATTGCCGCATGAGGTCACAGGAGATACAGGAAGGGAAGGTGGGAGAGGCAATCCCGCTTTCCTTTTTTCAATACAGAGAGAAGGAGATACTTGGAATAGATATGGAAACAGATGAATGTATTGGGATCTGTGAAACTGATGATAAGGGTCATATCATAAAGATAGAGAGATAAAAGGTAAATGACAAATTCAGAAGTAATCAATATGTTAAAAGAAATGCAGGAGGAAACCGCCCATACAATGGGATTTTTTATCGGTCATGTGACAATACATGGGTGATCAATGAACTGCTTGGAAGAAAAATCGCTGAGTTGGAAAAAGGAGCTAATGATGAAAATATCACAACTGAGAATTGAAAAGATTGAAAACTATGATCCATTCAATGAACATTCGAAGGACAACGGTATGGTGACAGAATGGGTGGCAAGGAATAAGTGGGGTATTGCAGTGGCTTTTGGGTATACAAAAGCGGAATGTATAGCAGATGCGAGAAGGTATTGTAAATTGAAGCAGGATGGCTCCTAAAGAGAACCATTCATGAGGTTTGAGAAATACCTATGAAAAATTTATGATTTATGATACCATAAAAATGAGAGGAAACAATTACAAGGCAGGTGAAGAGATTGGAAAGAAACAGTGTTGGTATTTTGGATAATATAAAGAAAGATCAGGAAGGTATCATGAAACGGACGATCAAGGACAGTGTATTCACAGATTTGTTTCAGGATAAGAAATACCTTCTCCAACTGTATAAAGCGCTCCATCCGGAAGATACTGATGTTACAGAGGATGATCTAAATGATATAACAATCAAAAATGTATTAACAGACAATATTTACAACGATCTTGGGTTTACAGTGGGGGATAAGCTGATGATCCTTGTGGAAGCACAGTCCTCTGTATGGACGGTGAACATCATAGTGAGAGCCCTGATGTATCTGGTACAGACATGGCATGATTATTTTGAACGCACCAAACAGAATCTGTATAAGAGCAAAAAAGTGAGAATGCCGATACCGGAGATTTTTGTTATTTATACCGGGGAGAGGAAGACAAGGCCATCCGAAATCTCACTGTCACAGGAATTTTTCGGTGGAAAAGATTGTGGTATTGATGTAAAGGTAAAAATGATATACGATGGAAAAGAAGGGGATATTATCAACCAGTATGTCATATTCACAAAAGTATGCAATGAGCAGATGAAGAAATACGGAAGGACAAGAAAAGCGGTTATGGAGGCAATCCGTATCTGTAAAGACCAGAATGTGCTTAGAGAGTATCTGATTAGCAGAGAAAAGGAGGTAGTATCAATTATGATGGTATTATATGACGAAGAAGAGATCATGCGTTCATATGTTGAAAGCGAAGTTTATGATTCAAAGATTGAGACAGCAAAAAGATTGTTGAGAATGGAAAAGTTATCTTATGAAGAAATTGCTGCTGGCTCTGGGCTTGCAATTGAAGAGGTAGAAGAATTGGCAAATGAATTACAGCCTGTTTAGGTAGATGCAAATATGATAGTATCTGTAAGTAATATGCTACAAGTATTGTAGTTGTGAACGAAATAAAGTGATAAAAGTTGCATACCAGCAATCAAGCATAGCGGGTATGCAACTTTTTGAGTGAATTTTTTGTTTTTGTTATATGCTATATCATTTCAAATTTGACATAAGAATGGTTAGTGGTGCTTGACATAAGAATCTTATTTTTGGGTCATGTATGAAGCTGATAATACCAAGATGCAGAGGGATACATTAATATAATGGGAGCAAAAATATTATATAGGGTGATGCTTAAACATTTCAAAATATTCAATATATACTCGGAGAAGGCGGATTCCTTCATGGTTTTTATCTCTATTTTGCTAACCATTCAAATTCAGCTGCCCTTGCCTTACGATAGTATATATATAAAAGATTAGGAATATGTCCGATATTCCATCTTTTAGGAATTGTAACAGGATTGATATTTAGTTTGGATAATTCGTTCAAAGTATATTTGAAAGTATCTAATTCCTTTTTTTCAAGTAACGACTTGGCAGTAGCAATACTACGATGTAGGCTGATAATGCTCATGTACGATAAAGAAGCAAGCAACCGAGAACAAGAGATAGACCGCCAGTACCACACTATTCCGAACCAAAGACCAAAAGACAAGC